>Ga0172382_10001086_pt1 | contig 49437 bp, 47 predicted proteins | sample Leawel138RmetaG_FD_122245 | JGI IMG/M metagenome (GOLD analysis project Ga0172382, IMG submission 122245) | Leachate microbial communities from a municipal landfill in Southern Ontario, Canada - Leachate well 138R metaG | ecosystem: Engineered > Solid waste > Landfill > Unclassified | place... | reverse complement strand
GGTAGCGGGCGGCGTCGGCGTTGGCGAACACCTTGCCCTGCACCACGACCTGCGCGCCGACGTCGCTCTGCGGCTTGAGCAGGACGGGGTTCATGTGGACGCTGGGCGCGACGCGCGCGGCCAGCGCCTGAAGCGCCTGCGCGCGGCCGATCTCGCCGCCCTCGGCGGTCACGGCGGCGTTGTTCGACATGTTCTGCGGCTTGAAGGGCAGCACCTTGAGGCCGCGAAGGGTGAGCGCGCGCGCCAGCCCGGCGACGATGAGCGACTTGCCCACGTCCGAGCCCGTGCCCTGGAACATCAGCGCCCGGGCGGCCATCAGAATTCGACGCCGGCCTGCGCCTTCACCCCGGCGGCGAAATGATGCTTGATGAGCCCCATCTCGGTGACGAGGTCGGCGGCCTCGATCAAAGCCGGCTTGGCGTTGCCGCCCGTCACCACCACGTGCAGGTCCTCGCGGCGCGCGGCAAGCGCCGCCACTATCCTGTCGAGATCGAGATAGTCGTAGCGCAGCGCGATGTTCAGCTCGTCGAGGACGACGAGCCCGAAGGCGGGGTCGGCCATCATGGCGCATGCCTTGTCCCAGGCGCGACCGGCGGCGGCGATGTCGCGCGCCAGATCCTGCGTTTCCCAGGTGAAGCCCTCGCCCATCGAATGCCACTCGACGAGATCGCCGAACGCTTCGAGCGCGGCCTTCTCGCCCGTGTGGCGCGCGCCCTTGATGAACTGGACGATTCCGACGCGCCGGCCGTGACCCAGCATGCGCAGCGCCAGCCCGAAGGCGGCGGTAGACTTGCCCTTGCCCGGGCCGGTGTTGACGATCAGCAGCCCTTTCTCGATCGTCTTTTCCGCCACCTCGGCGTCCTGAACCTGCTTGCGCCGCACCATCTTCGCCTTGTGGCGCTCGGCCGCTTCGGGCGTGACGTCCTTCATGTCGAGCCATCCTCGCTTGTTGCCGGAGCCGGAAAAACGCGCCGACAATAGACCAAAGCGACCGCCCCGCAAGGTGCGTTGCGCCGCATTGACAGGGCCGGAACCCGCCACCTAAATGCCGGCGAACGCCCCGTCGAGGAGTAAGATCGCGTGCCGTCGCGCCTTTCGGAACGCTTGTGATGACCGCGCGCGGCTTCATCGTCGCGGCCGACCGTTCGGGCGCGGGCAAGACCTCTCTCGCCATCGGCCTTATGCGTGCCTTTGCCCGCGCCGGGCTTGCCGTGCGCGGCACGAAATCGGGGCCGGACTATATCGACCCCGGCTACCACGCGGCGGCGACGGGACATCCCGGCGTCAACCTCGACAGCTGGGCCATGGAGCCTCCCCTCATCGACAGGCTCGCGAGCCGGCAAGCGGCGGGCGCCGACCTCGTGGTGGTGGAAAGCGCCATGGGCCTGTTCGACGGCATACCGGCAGCGAAGGGAAGGACCGGCGCGGCCGCCGATCTTGCCCGCCACCTTCGCCTGCCGGTGCTGCTCGTCCACGACGTCTCCGGCCACTCGCAGACGGCGGCGGCGATCGTGCGCGGCCTCGCCACTCACGATGCCGGCGTCAGGATCGGCGGCGTGGTGCTGAACAAGGCGGGCAGCGTGCGTCATGAGACGCTGGCGCGCGACGCCATCGAGAAAACCGGCATCCCGGTTTTCGGCGCGCTGCGGCGCGATCCCGCGCTGGTGCTGCCGGAGCGGCATCTGGGACTGGTTCAGGCGGGCGAGCATGCCGCCCTCGACGCCTTCATCGAGCGGCTGGCCGACGCGGTCGGGAACGCGCTTGACCTGGACGCCGTCAAGGCGATGGCCGCGCCGCTCGATCCCGCCGCCGGCAGCACGGCCCGCGCCTTACCGCCGCCCGGCCGGCGCATCGCGCTTGCCCTCGACGCCGCCTTCTCCTTCGTCTACCCGCACGTGCTGGACCACTGGCGTGACGAAGGGGCCGAGATCGTGCCGTTCTCGCCGCTCGCCGACGAGGGGCCGGATCCGTCCTGCGACATATGCTGGCTGCCGGGCGGCTATCCCGAGCTTCACGCCGGGCGGCTGGCCGCGGCGGTGAATTTCCGCGGCCGGCTCGCCGCCTTCGCGCGCACACGGCCCGTCCATGGCGAGTGCGGCGGCTTCATGGTGCTGGGCGAGGCGCTGGTCGACGGCGAGGGCCGCGCCCACCGCATGACCGGGCTTCTCGGCCATATCACGAGCTTCGCGGCGCGGCGCATCAATCTCGGCTACCGACAGGCGCGGCTTTGCGCCGATTGCCCGCTCGGCCCTGCCGGCGCAACGATAAACGGCCACGAGTTCCACTATTCCCGCCTCGTCGAAAGCGGCGGCGACGCCCCCTTGGCCTACCTGTTCGACGGCGAAGGCCGCAGCCTCGACCCTGCCGGCGCGAGGCGTGGCAACGTCACCGGCGCCTTCTTCCACGCCATCGCGCAAGGCTGAGGAGGTACGGCGATTGCCGGCAAGGCGGGCCGTCGCAACCACCGCCGTCGCCGGCGGCCTGCCCCTCACGAGGCGGCGAGTTCCTTGCCGACAAGCCGGTCCCACAGCCGGATGCCGTCCGGCAGAACCGCGTCATTGAAATCGAAGCGCGGCGAGTGCAGGCCGGGGTTGTCCCCTTCCCTGCCCGCGCCGAGCCAGGCATAGGCGCCGGGCTTGGCTTCGAGCATGAAGGCGAAATCCTCCGCGGCCATGCTCGGATCGGCGTCCACCACTTCGAGGCCGGCGAGAGCAGCCGCCTCGCGCATGACCGCCGCCCGGGCGGCATCGTTGCGCGTCGCGGGATAGCGCCGCTGGTAGCGCAGCGCCGCAACGCAACCAAATCCCTCGGCGACGCTCGCCGCCACGGCGCGCATCCTGTTCTCCAGAAGATCACCGACCTCCGGCTCAAACCAGCGCGTCGTGCCGCCGAGCGTCACCCGCTCGGGGATGACGTTGAAGGCGTCCCCGCCGTGGATCCGGGTCACCGACAGGACGGCGGAGCGCAACGGCGACACGTTCCTCGATACGATCGACTGCAACGCGCCGACCATCTGCCCGGACGCCAGGACGGCGTCCGCACCCTCGTGCGGCATGGCGCCATGCGCGCCGCGCCCGGCAATCTCGATCTCGAACGTGGCGAAGGCCGCCATCATCGCGTCGTCGCGCGCGACGGCGAGGCCGGGCGCCAGCGCCGGCCAGTTGTGCAGCCCGTAGACGGATTCGGCGGCGATGTCCCGGAACAGCCCATCCTCGATCATGGCCAGGGCGCCGCCCTCGACCTCCTCCGCCGGCTGGAAGACGACGTGCAATACCCCGTCGAGGTCGTCGCGGCCGCTCGCAAGCCGCGCGGCGGCGAGCAGCATCGAGACGTGCCCGTCATGGCCGCAGGCATGCATGACGCCCGGAACGGTCGAGGCATGCGGCAAGTCGGTCTGCTCGGAGATCGGCAGCGCATCCATGTCCGCCCGCAGCGCGATCGCCCGCGAGGAAGCGCCTCGCGACAGGGTGCCGACCACGCCGGTGCGCCCATGGCCGCGCCGGACCGAAAAGCCGAACTCGGCCAGCTTTCCGGCGACGAAATCGCCGGTCCGGCGCTCCTGATAGGCAAGCTCGGGGTGGCGATGGAGATCGCGGCGCCACCGGCGCGCTTCCTCGATCAGGTCATGCGGGAGTTCGCCGCTCATGAGACTGTTCCTCGAAGTCTGACCGGCAAGGAATAGTCTCGGGCAGGAACGCTGTAAACACGAGCGCATGATTGCCACGCGAATGGCGGAATGCATGATAGCGCGACGCTTGAACCGGGACATGACGGGATGCAGATCCATCTGTGCAACGAGGTCGTGCGGGACCTCGATTTCGCCGGCCAGTGCCGGTTCGCGCGCGAGGCGGGATATGACGGGCTGGAGATCGCTCCCTTCACGCTCTCGCCGGAGCCCCACCGGCTTGACCGCGCGACGACAAGGGAACTGCGTTCGATCGCCGACGGCGAAGGCACGGCCGTGGCCGGTCTTCATTGGCTCCTGTCCGCTCCCGAGGGCCTTTCGATCACCGATGCGGACGCGGCCGTCGCGGCGAGAACCGCCGAGGTCGGACGGCGCCTGGTCGCGCTGTGCGCCGAGTTGGGCGGCTCGTACGTCGTCCACGGCTCGCCGCGCCAGCGGCTGCTCGAAAAAGGGCGCGAGGAGGAAGGACGGCAGCGCGCGGCCGCCTATTTCGCCGCCATGGCCGAAGCGGCGCGCGAGGCGGGCGTGGTCTATCTACTGGAACCGCTGGGCCCGACGGACGGGACCGGCCTGATACGCACGGTCGAGGACGCCGTCGCCATCATGGGCGAGGTCGGATCGCCCGCGCTCAAGTCGATGCTCGACTGCTACGCCACCGGCGACACCAAGGACATTATCGCCGCCCTTGCCCGCTGGGTCCCGCACGGCGTGATCCATCACCTGCATTTCAACGACGCCAACCAGCGGGGGCCGGGCGAAGGCACGCTCGACTTTCCGGCCATACTCGACACCCTGCGCCGCTTGAACTATGCAGGCACGAGCGCGGTCGAGCCATTCGTCTACTGGCCGGACGGACCATCCTGCGCCGCACGTTCGATAGGCTATCTGCGCGGGGTCATCGCCGCGCAGGCGGAGTAGCCGAAGGGAACAGGACGAGGGATCAATGTCTTCTGCCGAGAGGGCGGACAAGCAACCCGTCCGTCGAAACCGGCGCAACCCGGAAGCGACGAAGGCGGCCATTCTCGCCGCGGCGCGCGTCGAGTTCGCCGCGAGCGGCCTCGAAGGCGCGCGCGTCGACAAGATCGCGCGGCGCGCGAAGGCCAACAAGCAGCTCGTCTACTACTATTTCGGCAGCAAGGACGAACTCTACGCGGCGGCGCTTCAGGCGACCTATTCCGAGATCCGCGCGCTCGAGCAGGAGCTCGACCTGCGCGCCCTTCCGCCGCGCGCGGCGATGGTGCGGCTGATCGACTTCTCGCTCGGCTATCTCGACGAGCACCGCGACTTCATCCGCATGCTTTCCGACGAGAACGCGCATGGCGCGCGCCATCTGCGCGATTCCGACATGGCCGTGCGCACCAACTCGCCGTTGCTGAACCTGATCGCCGAAACGCTGGAGCGCGGCGTGGCCGCCGGAGAGTTCCGCGCCGGGGTCGATCCGCTGGAGCTTTATGTCTCCATCGCCGGCATGACCTTCTTCTACTTCGCCAACGGCTCGACCATGTCGGCGATCTTCGGCCGCGACTTGACCCGTCGCGAGGCCATCGCCTCCTATCGCGAACACATCGTCGCCCTGGTCCTGAACGGCCTGCGATCCTGAGCTTTCAACCATGTGGTTGAAAGTGCCCGCCGCTCGGCGCTAGTCTTCCTTCCTGACGAATGAGGAAGGCGCGGACATGATCATCAGCATCGTAACCGACGAGCTTTCGGGCGACCCTGAAACCGCCTTCGAGCTCGGCCTCGAATGGGGCGTGCGCCATTTCGAGCTGCGCGGCGCGTATGGCGAAAGGGTGCCGAGGCTGTCCGCGCATGCGCGCCACCGGTTGGTCCGGGCGGTGCGGGAGTTCGGGGTCGAGGTCACCGCGTTGTCGCCCGGCCTGTTCAAGTTCCCGTTTCCCGAGCGCGAGCCCGCCCGCTCGAATCTCGGCTGGATGGATGCGGGCTTCTTCGATGCGTGGCGCGAGCGCAAGACCATGCTTGCCGACCATCTCGAACGGCTGCTGCCGGAGACGCTCGAGCTGGCGGCGGAGGTCGGCGCGCGCACCCTCATCTCCTTCAGCTTCTCGCGCGACGGCGGCCCCGGCGGCGAAGCGCCGCAAGGGGTGGTCGAGACGCTTGCCGAGGCGGCCGAGCGCGCGGCCGCGGCGGGCATCGACTTCCTGATCGAGACGGAAGAAGGCCACTGGGCCGATACCGGCGCCCGGTCGGCGGCGCTGATCGGCCGCGTCGGCACGGAGCGGGCCGGCATCAACTGGGACCCGGCCAACGCGCTGATCGACGGCGACGTGCCCTATCCCGACGGCTATCGCTTCGTGCGGCCATTCGTCCGCAACGTCCATTTCAAGGACGCGCGGCGCTTTGCCGACGGCTCCTGGACCCTGCTTGCCGACGGCGACGTCGATTGGAGCGGCCAGGTCCGCGCGCTCGTCGGCGACGGCTACGCAGGGCCGATCGCCATCGAGCCGCACCTGTCGCCGGCCGTGGCCTCGACGCGCAACGCGCTGGAGAAGCTGCGCCGGCTGATCCGCGAAGCGGGGGGCGCGAACACCGCACGATAATTTTTCAACCATATGGTTGAAAGTGGATTTGACTCGCGCTAGCCTGCTTTCAGAAGGCAAGGTTTTCCGGGGTAGGCGTATGAACATCGCAACGGGCCTGACTACCGCTCCGGCATCGGATCCGGCGGCCGCGCTGCCGGCCCGCTTTGCCGACGTCGACCAGCTCGACGACTTCCTCTCCCGTCCGAGCGCAGCGCTCGTCGCCGACATGGCCCGCATCGACGGCGACATCATCATCCTCGGCGTCGGCGGCAAGATGGGGCCGACGCTCGCCCGCCTCGCCCGCAATGCGGCCCCGGCCAAGCGCATCATCGGCGTCGCCCGCTTCAGCGAGCCGGACCTGCGCGAGCGGCTGGAAGGCTGGGGCATCGAGACGATCACCGCCGACCTGCTCGACCGCGCGCAAGTCGAAGCCCTGCCCAAGGCGAAGAACGTCATCTTCATGGCCGGGCGCAAGTTCGGCGCTTCCAGCAACCAGGCACTGACCTGGGCGATGAACGTCCATTCGCCGGCGATCGTGGCCGAGGCCTTCCGCGAGTCGCGCATCGTCGCCTTCTCGACCGGCAACATCTATCCGCTCATCGACGTCACCCGTCAGGGCGCGCTGGAGACGACGCCTCCGGGACCGCGCGGCGAGTACGCCCAGTCCTGCCTCGGTCGCGAACGGATGTTCGAGTACTTCTCGGACCTTCACGGCACGCCGGGCCGGCTGTTCAGGCTGAATTACGCCATCGACCTGCGCTACGGCGTGCTGTTCGACCTCGCCAGCAGGGTGAAGGCCGGAACGGCGATCGACCTGTCGCTCATGGGCCATGTCAACGTCATCTGGCAAGGCGACGCCAACGCGCAGGCGCTGCGCAGCCTGCTCCACTGCACGGCGCCGACCTCGCCGCTCAACATCAGCGGCCCCGAAACGCTGTCGGTGCGATGGCTGGTCCAGGAGCTCGCAGCGCGGCTGGGCGTCGAGCCGAACATCGTGGGCGACGAGGCGCCGTCCGCCTGGCTGACCAACACCGCCGAGGCCGCGCGGCTTTTCGGCTATCCGAGCGTGCCGGTCTCGATCATGCTCGACTGGGTCGCGGACTGGGTGGCCCGCGACGGGCTGAGCTTCAACAAGCCGACGAAATACGAGGTTCGCGATGGCGGCTTCTGAGGCTCTGTCCGGCGTCGAGCTCGCAAGGGAGGACATCGCCTCCGCGATGCTTCTTTCGACCGAGGCCGGATGGAACCAGACGGAAGAGGACTGGGAGCACTTCATCGCCCACGGACGTGTCCACGGCCTGCGCGACGCGGAGGGCCGCCTCGTGGCCAGCGCGGCCGAATTGCCCTTCGACGGTCCGTTCGGCTTCATATCCATGGTGCTCGTCACGGCGGATTACCGGCGTCGCGGGCTGGCGACCGCTCTGGTCGAGCGGTGCATCGACGGCCTGCAAGAGGGCGGGCGCACGCCGGTCCTCGACGCGACGGCGGCGGGCGCGGAAGTCTATCGCAAGCAGGGCTTCCTGCCGCAATTCGCCTTCGATCGCTGGGAAGGCGTGGCCGGCGGCGCCGGGGCGGGCGCGCCGTCTTCCGCGACCGGCTCCGGGACGCTCGCGGGCATGGTCGCGCTCGACGCGAATGTCGCGGGCGCCGGCCGGAGCGCGCTGATCTCCGATTTCGCCGCACGGAAGGACACGCGGGCGGTCGTCTCCGGCGCGGTGGACGGCTATGGCCTCGTCCGCCGCGGCAGGCGCGCATGGCAGGCGGGGCCGGTGCTGGCCGACAGCGAGGCCGAGGCGCTCGACTTGATCCGTAGGCTTCTCGACCGCGTCGGCGGCATGCTCTTCATCGACGTGCCGGCGGCATGGAAGGGCATCGGGGCGTGGCTTTCCGCGCAGGGCTTTTCCATCCAGCGCAGCTTCACCCGCATGGCCCACCAGCGGGCGCAACCCTTTGGCGATCCCCGCCGCCTGTTCGCGGTCGCGGGCCCGGAGTTCGGATAATGGCTGAAACGACGCACCCCGCCGGCGACAGGCAAGCGGCGTCCCTCGCGCTGCTCAAGGCCGGGACGGTCATCCCCGCGCATCCGCTGGCGCTCGACGCCGGCCGGAAACTCGATATGCGCCGCCAGCGCGCGCTGACGCGCTATTATCTCGACGCCGGCTCGGGCGGGCTCGCCGTCGGCGTCCACACCACCCAGTTCGCCATCCGCGAGGCGGGCCTCTACGGGGAAGTCCTCGGGCTCGCCGCCGAAACGGCTTCTGCCTGGACCGACAGGCCGCTGGCCATGGTCGCCGGCCTCGCCGGGCCGACGCGGCAGGCCGTCGCCGAGGCGAGGACCGCGCGCGGGCTCGGCTATCACGCGGGCCTGCTCAGCCTCGCCGCGCTCAAGGGCAGCGACCCTGATGCGCTGATCGCCCATTGCGCCGAGGTCGCCGCGGAAATCCCCCTCGTCGGCTTCTACCTCCAGCCCGCGGTCGGCGGCCTTCACCTCGACGCGGACTTCTGGGCGCGTTTTGCGGCCATCCCGCAGGTCGTCGCGATCAAGGTCGCGCCGTTCAACCGCTACCGCACCCTCGACGTGGTGCGCGGCATCGTCGCCGCGGGGGCCGAGGAGCGCATCACGCTCTATACCGGCAACGACGACCACATCGTGCTCGACCTCGTCACGCCGTTCACCGTCATGCGCGACGGCAAGCCCGTGACCATGCGCTTCACCGGGGGGCTGCTCGGCCACTGGTCGGTCTGGACCAGGAGCGCGGTGGAGATTTTCCAACGCTGCCGGCAGGCGGCGGCGCAAGGCGCGGTTCCGGCCGATCTTCTCGCCCTCGACAGCAGGGTGACGGACTGCAACAGCGCGTTCTTCGACGTCGCCAACGATTTCCACGGCTGCATCGCCGGCTGCCACGAGGTGCTGCGCCGCCAGGGCCTGCTCGAAGGCATCTGGTGCCTCGATCCGGCGGAAGGAATGGGGCCGGGCCAGAAGGAGGAGATCGACCGCGTGCTCGCCACGCATGCCGACCTCGCCGACGACGCCTTCGTCGCGGCCAATCTCGAACGATGGATGGCCTGATGGGCGCGGCGCGCAAGATAGCCGAGTGGCTGCCCGCCTTCGTGCTGTTCGCGGCGCTGATCGCGCTGTGGCAGGTGGCCGTCTCGTTCTTCGGCATCCGCGAATACCTGCTGCCGAGCCCCGCCTCGGTGCTCGACGCGCTGCTATCGTCGCGCATCGACTGGTGGGGTCACATCGTCGTCACCTCGGTGGCGATCTTCGGCGCGTTCGTGATCGCGGCGGTGGGGGGAATCCTGCTCGGCACCGTCATCGCCTGGTCGAGCGTGATGAGCCGGGCGCTGATGCCGTTCCTCGTCTTCGTCAACACGCTGCCCAAGGTCGCGGTCGCGCCGCTGTTCCTTCTGTGGCTGGGTTACGGCATCCTGCCGAACATGCTGATCGGCGCGCTGATCGGCTTCTTCCCCGTGGTCATCAACACGGCCGTCGGCCTTTCCCAGATCGACGACGACATGCTCGACCTCGGCCGCGTCTTCAACGCGCCGAAATGGAAGGTGTTCGCCAAGATCCGCATCCCGAACGCCTATCCCTACATCCTGAGCGCGCTCAAGGTCACGGCGACCTCGGCCGTCGTCGGCGCCATCGTCGGCGAGTTCGTCGCCTCCCAGAGCGGCCTCGGCTATGTCATCATCACCTCGCAGAGCAGCATGAACACCCCGCTCGCCTTCGGGGCGCTGGTCTGGATATCGATCATCGGCCTCGTCCTTTACGGCGCGGTCGGGCTGATGTCGCGCATATTGGCTCCCTGGGCCGAAGGGCAGGAGCGATAGCAGGAAGAAGAAGCAGGAAAGCCAGCATCGGGAAAATGGGAGATACGTCATGCTGAAGAAAATGCTCGCCACCGCGGCGATTGCCGGCGTCCTGATGACGCCGGCCCTCGCACAGGAAAAGTTCAACTTCGCCTTGAACTGGTTCCCCGTCGGTGACCACGCCGCCTACTGGGTCGCGCTCGAAAAGGGCTATTTCGCCGAGCGCGGCCTCGACGTCACGCTGGAGAACTCCAAGGGCTCCGGCGACTCGATCGCCAAGGTCGACACCGGGGCGGCGGACGCCGGCCTCGCCGACGCCGCCGTGATCATCGCCTCGCGCACGCGCGGCACGACGGTCAAGGTCGTCGGCATGGTGTTCGACAAGACCCCGCTCAACGTCTTCTCCAGAAGCGAATCGCCGATCACCTCGCCGCAGGAGATGGAAGGCAAGACCATCGGTGCGCCTCCCGGCGACAGCCAGCGCCAGATGTGGCCGGCCTTCGCCAAGGCCGTCGGCGTGGACGAGGGCAAGGTCACCTGGGTCAACATCGAGCCGGCCGCCAAGATCGCCGCGCTGGCGGAGAAGCGCGTCGATGCCGTCGCCGACTACACGACCGGCCTGCCGCTCTACGAAAAGCCGATGGGCGAAGGCAGCGTCGTGATGATGCCGTGGGCCAATCACGGCTTCGACATGTATTCCATGTCGATCATGGCCAGCGAGAAGACCATGACCGAGCGTCCCGAGGTGCTGAAGAAGTTCCTCGAGGCGGCTTATATGGGCTGGCGCGACGTGATGGCCGATCCCGACGAGGCGGTCGCCATCTTCAAGAAGCGCGTGCCGGAGATCGACGAGGCGCTGATCGCCGCCAATATGAAGCTCGGCCTCGACCTGATGAAGACCGACCGCTACCGCGACAACGGCATCGGCTGGATCGAGGAAAAGAAGATGTGCGACTCGGTCGAGCTGGTGAACACCTATATGGGCCTGTCGAGCGCGGTGGAGTGCAAGGACACCTTCACCACCGACTTCCTCACCAAGATCGAGATGCCGGCCGAATGAGGCCGCGGAAACCGGTGGCGTCGTGGTGAAGCAGATCATCGAAATAGATCGGGTCGGCATGGTCTACGAGACCGGAAGCGGCCCGGTCGAAGCCCTGCGGGATATCTCGCTCTCGGTCGCCGAGGGCGAGTTCATCTCCCTCGTCGGGCCGAGCGGATGCGGCAAGTCCACCCTGCTCAGGGTGCTGGCGGGCCTGCGTCCGATGACCTCGGGCACTATCCTCGTTGACGGGCAGCGGGTCACGCGCCCGATCCCGAAGGTGGGAATGGTGTTCCAGGCGGCGATCCTGCTCAAATGGCGCACCATCCTCGACAACGTGCTCCTGCCGGCCGAGCTTGCCGGTCTCGACCCGCGCAAGTACCGCGACCGAGCCATGGAGCTGCTTCGCCTGGTCGGCCTCGGCGAGTTCGCCGGCAAGCGCCCGGGCGAGCTTTCCGGCGGCATGCAGCAGCGCGCCTCGCTGTGCCGCGCGCTGCTGCTCGACCCGCCGCTGCTGTTGATGGACGAGCCGTTCGGCGCACTCGACGCCATGACGCGCGACGACATGAACCTCGAATTGCTGCGCGTCTGGGGCGAAGCCTCCGGCAACGGCGTGCGCAAGACGATCCTGTTCGTCACCCATTCGATCCCCGAGGCGGTGTTCCTGTCCGACCGCATCGTCGTGATGTCGCCCCGGCCCGGCCGGATCGCCGAGATCATCGACGTCGCCCTGCCCCGTCCCCGCACCGTGGAATCGCGCGCGACGGAGCAGTTCGGCAAATACTCGCTGCAGATCTACGATATCCTCACCGGGCGCCAGGCGGGCGGGTCGGGTCAGCCCTTGCAGGCGCTGGCGTGAACGCTCCCAGGCTGCGGTTGGTCGAGATCGAGCGCCGCGAGGTTCCCTATCGCCTGCGCATGCCGTTCCGCTTCGGCGTGACCACGGCGACGCAGGGAATCCAGGCCTTCGTGCGCGCGCGCATCCGTCTCGAGAACGGGGCCGAGGCGACCGGCTATTCCGCCGAGGCCGTCGGCGCCAAATGGTTCGACAAGAACCTCGCGCTCAGCGATGCCGACAACCACGACCAGCTGCGCAAATCACTCGAGCTCGCGGCGGCTGCCTATCTCGACGCCGGCCCGGCAACGCCGTTCGGGCTTTTCGCCGACCACTACGACAGCCATGTCGATGCCTGCGCGCGCCTCGGCCTCAACCCGCTGATCGCCAGCTACGGCCAGTCGCTGACGGACCGCGCCATTCTCGACGCGGTGTGCCGGGCCCATGACGTCAGCTTCTACGAGGCCATGCGCTCGAACCTCGCCGGGCTCGCCCCGCACGCGGTGGCGCGCGACCTCGAAGGCGCCGACCTTTCGCGCCTGTTCGCCGATGCGGCACCGGCGGCCACGATCGCGGTGCGGCACACCGTCGGCCTCGTCGATCCCATCGTCGCCTCCGACCTTGCCGTGGAGGATCGCGTCGGCGACGGGCTTCCCGAAACGCTGGAAGAAGTGGTCGCGGCCTACGCCAATCGCCATTTCAAGATCAAGATCGGCGGAGACGCGGCCGCCGACATCGACCGGCTCGCACGCATCGCCGGCGTCCTGGACCGGATCGACGAGCCCTATTTCGTCACGCTCGACGGCAACGAGCAGTACGAGGACGCCGCCGATATCGCCGCGTTCTATCGCCGGATCGGCGAGACGCCGGCACTGGGGCGGCTCGCGGCCTCGATCCTCTACGTCGAGCAGCCGATCAACCGGAAGCAGGCGCTGGCAAGGCCGGTCGGCGAGCTCGCCAGCCTGGTGCCGGTCATCATCGACGAGTCCGACGGCGAGCTGTCGGCCTTTCCGCAGGCCCGCGCGCTCGGCTATTCCGGCGTCTCGTCCAAGGCGTGCAAGGGCATCTACAAGTCGATGCTCAACCATGCCCGGTGCCGGGCGTGGAACGGCGACGGCAAGGGACGCTACTTCATGTCGGCGGAGGACCTGACCTGCCAGCCCGGCATCTCGTTGCAGCAGGACCTGGCGCTGGTCAACCTCCTCGGCCTCACCCATGTCGAGCGCAACGCCCACCATTTCATCGACGGCTTCAGCGGTTCGCAACGCGAGGCGCGGGCATTCCTCCGGGCGCATCCCGACCTCTACCACATGCAGAACGGCAAGGTCCGGCTGAGGATCGAAAACGGCCGCTGCGCGATCGCCTCCCTCGATTGCCCCGGCTTCGGCACCTGGCTTCCGCCCGATTTCGACAGCGCCCGCCCGATGCCGGCGGCACGGTGGCCAAAAGCGGAAGGCGGCGTGGAATGATCGGCGATTACCGGACCCTGGACGCGCTCGCGATCGCCGACATGGTCCGGCGCGGCGACGTCAGCGCGGCGGAAGTGCTCGAAACGGCGATCGCCGCGATCGAGGCGGAGAACGGCCCGCTCAACGCGGTCGTGACGAAACTCTACGAGCAAGCGAGGGACGCGGTCGCGGAAGGGCTTCCCGAGGGCCCCTTCGTCGGCGTTCCCTATCTCTTCAAGGAGTTGGTCGTCTCGGTGCGGGGCGCGCCCACCACCTTCGCCTCGCGGCTTTACGCGGCCAACGTGGCCGGCGCGGACAGCGAGATCGTGACGCGCTGCCGCCGCGCCGGCATGGTCGTCCTCGGCAAGACGAACTCCTCGGAATACGGCTTGCAGCCGGTGACGGAGCCACATCTCTTCGGCCCAACGCACAACCCGTGGAACACGGCCTTCTCGCCGGGCGGGTCGAGCGGCGGCGCCGCCGCGGCGGTCGCGACCGGCATGGTGCCGCTTGCCCACGCCACGGATGGCGGCGGCTCGATCCGTATCCCCGCCTCGTGCTGCGGCCTGTTCGGGCTGAAGCCGACGCGCGCGCATCACCGCCGGCCCGGAAGGAGGCGAAGGGCTTGCCGGCCTCGCCAGCCAGCATGCCGTCACGCGCACGGTGCGCGACAGCGCCGCATTGCTCGACGCCACCGCCGGCCCCTTGCCGGGCGACCCGTACTGGCCGCAGCGGCCGGGCCGCTCCTACCTCGAGGCCGCCTCGCGCGATCCGGGCAGGTTGCGCATCGCCTTCTCCACCGCCGCGCCCAACGGCGCGACGATCCACCCGGACTGCGTCGAGGCGACGCTGCGGATGGCGAGGTTGTGCGAGGGTCTCGGCCACCATGTCGAGGAGGCGATGCCGCAATTCGACATTCGTCGCGTGGAGCAGGGCTTCGCCCACGTCTTCCAGGCCAATGTGATGGCCAGTATCGGCCGCGCCACGGGCGGCACGCTGCCGGAGGAAGGCGCGGTCGAGCCGCTGACCATGGCGCTGGCCCGGCGCGGGTCGGAGATCCCGGCCCCGACCTACATCGCCGACCTTCAGGCCCTGCATCGCGAATCGCGCATGATCGCGCGCTTTCACGAGACGTTCGACCTGTGGCTGACGCCGACGCTGGCGACGCCGCCACCGCCGGTCGGCGCGTTCGATTCCGACATCACCGATGTCGAGCTATGGCTCGAAAGGCTGACGGGCTTCATCCCCTTCACCTACCTCGCCAACGTCACCGGCCAGCCCGCCATGTCGGTGCCGGCGGGCCTGTCGGCGCAGGGCCTGCCCATCGGCTGCCATTTCACCGCCCGCTACGGCGAGGAAGATCTCCTGTTCGCGCTCGCCGGCCAGATCGAGCGCGCCGCGCCATGGTCCGATATGACGGCTTCGGCAACGGAAACGGCCGGTCGCCCGCGGGCGTGAGACAGCGCCACTAAAGCAAGGGTTGCGGCCAGCCATCAGCTGGCTGCCGATGCCGCCGGCATGGCCTGCTCCCGGGCAGCCGTGAGCAAGCCCTCATGCTGCTCGTCCTGCCCTGCCCATCACCCTTGATTAAAAAGTTGACTCTTATTATCCACTATTTGACATGGCGCAACGACACGGGCTCTCCGGAGCGTCTTGATTGGGCGCATCGTGGCCGGTTGTGCATGTGCCGGGGGCGGTGTTTCGTTTGCGCGGTGGCGATGAGGGGAAGGCGATGACGGCGGAAGATTTCGAGCCGCATTTTGCCCGGCTGGGCGGCGACCCGGTTCGCGACGCGTTCACCACGCGCCGCGCGGTGATGCCGTGGCGCACGCGCCGGCCGCTGGCGGCGGCGGAGGTCGCGCCGACATGGGCGCATCTCGTGCGCGACCACCGGCCCGCCGGCCCCGACGCGCCGCGCCTCGCCTATGTGCATGTTCCCTTCTGCGCCAATCATTGCCTGTTCTGCGGCTTCTACCGCAACGCCTACACACCGCAGGCCGCGACCGCCTATACCGACCTCCTGGTCGCCGAGATCGGGCGCGAGGCGGACGCGCCCGCCATGCAGGCCCAGGCCATAAACGCCGTCTATCTCGGCGGCGGCACACCGAGCGCGCTGTCGGCCGAGGAGCTGTCGCGGTTGATCGCCACGATCCGCCGCACGCTGCCGCTGGCCCCCGATTGCGAGATCACCATCGAGGGCCGCATCATCCATTTCGACGCCGAGAAGGTCGATGCCTGCCTGGAAGCCGGCGCCAACCGCATCTCGATCGGCGTCCAGAGCTTCGACACCGCCGTGCGCCGCCGCCAGGGCCGCCGCGCCGGCAGGGAAGAGGCCATCGCCTTCATCGAGGCGCTGCGGGACCGCGACCGGGCGGCAATCGTCATCGACCTGCTGTTCGGCCTGCCGGGCCAGACGGAAGAGGTCTGGCGCGAGGATCTGGCCATCGCCGCGGCAATCGCTCCCGACGGCGTCGATCTCTACGGCCTGAACCTCATTCCCGGCACGCCGCTGCACCACGCCGCCAGCGCCGGCAAGTTCCCCGACGCGCCGACGCTGGCCGACCTCGGCGGCTTCTACCGCATAGGCGCGGATTTCCTCGACGGTCGGGGCTGGGAGCAGATCAGCAACAGCCATTGGCGGCGCACCCCGCGCGAGCGCAACATCTACAACCTGCGCATCAAGGAAGGCGTGGACTGCCTCGCCTACGGCTCCGGCGGCGGCGGCAATCTCGGCCGCTACAGCTATGCGGTCGCGCCCGAGCTCCAGACCTATGCCGAAGGCGTGCGCGCCGGCCGCAAGCCGATCGAGGGCATGCGCGTCAGCGACTCCTTCCAGCCGCTGCGCAACGTCATCACCTCCGGCATCGAGAAGGGCCGGCTCGACATGTCCGCCATCGCGCCGCTGGCACCGGTCGGAGACGTGGCCGGCCGCCTCGCCCCGCTTCTCCGCCAGTGGCGCGAGGCCGGCCTCGTCGAGTTCGCGGGCGATGTCGTCACGCTGACGACCGCGGGGCGCTTCTGGTACTCCAACCTGATCTTCGCTTTCGACGCCATCCTGTGCCCGGCCCCGCCGGTGCCGGCCGCCGAGCCATCCCTCGTCCACAACCCGCACAAGAAGAGAGAGCTTTCATGAGCGCTTCCCCCAATCTCGACGCCATTCGCCGCGAGCTTGCCGAAAATCCCGGCGGCGTCCTCGAATCCACGGCCGCCCAGAACGGCCTGTCGCTGCAGGCCGTGGTCGAGCTGCTGCCGCAGGAAATGTGGGCGCGCGTGCCCGGCGACCTGTTCGTCGAGGTGATGGAGGACCTGACCACCTGGGGCAAGGTCACGGTCATCGCCCACACGAAAGACGTCATCCTAGAGGTCGAGGGCGAGGTGCCGCCCGGCAAGCTCGGCCACGGCTTCTACAACCTGCACGGCGACAGCCCCATCGGCGGCCACCTGCGCGCCGGCAACTGCAAGGCGATCCACTTCCTGCGCCGCCCGTTCATGGGCAAGGAATCGGTGTCGATCCAGTTCTTCAACGAGGAAGGCGGCTCGATGTTCAAGGTCTTCGTCGGCCGCGACGAGAACCGGGCGCTGAAGCCCGATCAGGTCGAGCGCTTCGAGCAGCTGAAAGCCCGGCTGACCCGGAAGGCGGAAGCGGCCTGACATGACGGTGACGGTGATCTTCGGGGCGCGCACGGGCGTCGGCTTCCATCTCGCGCGGCTGATGCGCGCGCGGGGTGAGCCGGTCGTCGCCATGCTGCGTCCCGGCACCGACGCCGGCCCGCTGGAGGCGCTGGGCGTCCGGGTCTGCCGCGGCGACGCCTTCTCGGGCGACGACATCGACGCCGCGCTCGACCTTGCCGGCGAGGGTGAGGCCGGGGGCGAATTCGACGTCGTCTCCACCGTCGGCGGCCGCCGTGAGGACGGCCGCTTCGCCGACGAGGGCGGCAACGTCAACGTCGTCGACCGTGCCGCCCGGCGCGATCTCGGCCGCCTCGTCCTCATCACCTCGATCGGCTGCGGCGAGATGGCGCCTTATCGCTCCGAGCGGGCGATCGCCGCCTTCGGCGCCTCGGTCGACGCCAAGACCCGCGCCGAGAACCACGCGCGGCGCGTCGTCCCCTCCGCCACCTTCATCCGGCCGGGCGGCCTGCGCTCCGAGCCGGCCACCGGCCGCGGCATCCTGTCGGACGACCCGCAGATCCACGGCTTCATCCACCGCGAGGACGTCGCGGACCTTATCGCGCGCGCCTTGCGCGATCCGGCCACGCAGGGCCGGGCCTTCGCCGCGGTCGACGCCGATCAGGCGCGTTCCGCCAATCCCATCGAGCCATTTCCCCTAGCCAGATGAGACCATCCATGCAGCACAAGGGACCACGAAATGAAGCTCGGCTTCCTGATGATCATCTTCACGCTCGCCGACAACGGCCAGCTTTCCGGCGCCTTCGTCAACACCGCCACGCTTGAGGAGTGCGAACGGCGCGCCGCCGTGGTGCGCAACATCCTCGAGCAGGGCGACACCCCCATCGAGCAGATGGTCTGCCGCGCCTCGGACGCCGAGTTCGAACCCTTCGTCCACGGCATGGAGGAGTTCGCCGAGCGCCAGACCTACATCGTCTCCTTCGACGACGAGCGCGCGACGGTCGAGAAGGCCGCGACTTGCGACGACGTGACGCCGGCGGCGGGCAGCTGGTGCGTCACCTCGATGCAGAAATTCGCGTCGGAAGCGCAGTAGCGCTCCGGCCGAAAACCGGCGGGGCCTCGCCCCGTCCTTTGCCTCCGAAACGAAAACAAAATCCACGTCTGGAGAGTTGGGATCATGAACGATACCGCCACCCTCGCCAGCCAGAAGGGGAAGAACCCTTCCAGCCAGACAATCTTGAAGGCGGCCGCGCTCGCGCTGCTGTTCTCGACCGCCGGCATCGCCATCGACGCCGCGCGCACGCAAGCCCACGCGCAGGACAGCGCGACCTGGCTCGACACCATCGCCGTCGTCGGCACCCGCACCGAAACCTCGGTGCAGGACAACCCCGCCTCGGTCACGGTCGTCGGCGAGGAGGAGATCGCCAGGAAGTCGGGCGAATCCATCGCCGATATGCTGCGCGACGTGCCCGGCGTCCAGGTGGTCGACGATTCGATCCCCGGCATGAAGCGGCTCTCCATCCGGGGCGAATCCTCGCGCCGCGTCACCATCCTGATCGACGGGCAGGAGATCACCGACCATTCGAATTACGGCACGCCGATCCTGGTCGATCCGTCCAATGTCGAGCGCATCGAGGTGGTGCGCGGGCCGGCCTCGGTGCTGCACGGCGCCAAGGCCATCGGCGGCGTCGTCAACATCATCACCAAGCGCGGCGCCGACAAGCCGCTCCAGATCGAGACCGGCGGCACCTACTATTCCGGCACCGACGGCTGGCAGGGCTGGGCGGCGGCGTCCGGCACGGTCGGGAACTTCGACTACCGCTTCTCCGGCAGCCTCGACGACCACGGCGACCGCCGTGTGCCGAACGGCCGCTACACCTCGACCAGCCAGCTCGAGGACACGCCGTTCAGCAACGACTACCTGTCGGCGCATCTGGGCTACACCTTCGGCGATGCCGGCAACCACTATATCGCGCTGAAGGCCGAGCAGCACCGGCTGTCGACCAAGAACTGGATCGCGGAGCTTCCCGAGGGCGCGACGCACTTCTCCATCGACCTGCCGCAGCGCGACCGGCGCAAGATCGGCCTCTATTATGACGGCACGGATATCAGCGACGTCGTTCGCAAGGTCCACGTCGACACCTATTACCAGACCGTCGACCGGCTGTTCGAGAACGACGTCGAGATCCAGCCGCTTCCGGGCCGCTCGCGGCGCGTCATGTCCACGTCCGACGACCGGAACGTCAACTATGGCGGCACCGCGCAGGTCGACCTGCAGTTCCATCCCGATCACTACACCATCGTCGGGCTGCATTATCTGGCCGACAATCTGAGAGCGGACAAAACCTCCACGACCGTGCTGACGGGCTTTGCCCCGTTCCCTGTCACCAGCATCGCGGCCGGCGCGGACGACGCCACGATCCACACCGTGTCGGCCTTCGCGCAGAACGAATGGTCTTTCGCGGAGGATTTCAAGCTGACGACGGGCGCGCGCTACTATTACACGATGGTGTCGCACGACCTGTCCCTCGACGGCACCAGCAGCGCGATGTGGCCGTCGGTTCCGCCCCCCGTCACCCTGACGCCTTCCGCCACGTCGCCGGACAAAAGCGACGGCCGGCTGGTGACGTCCGCGGGCCTGACCTATAGCGGCATCGAGAACACGACCCTGCGCGCGCTCTACTCTGAAGGGTACATCACGCCTTCGCTGGTGCAGATGTTCATGGTCACCACCGGCGGCGGGCAGACCATCAACGGCAATCCCGACCTCGACCCGGAAACGTCGCGCAGCTTCGAGCTCGGCGCCCGCTACAACACCGGCGACGTCATCATCGACGGCACGGTGTTCTACACGCAGGCCCGGAACTACATCACCACCACGCCGGAGGGTAGCTCCGGCGAATGGACCTACATCAACGCCAACCGGGCGACGACCTTCGGCCTCGAGCTGGCGGCCGAATACACCATTCCCGGCACGGCCTTCACGCCCTACGTCTCCGGCGCGTGGATGCGGCGCGAGATCGAGATGCAGGAAGCCGCGTTCTCGTGGTCGACCTACAACAGCAACACGCCGGCACTCTCTGGCCGGCTCGGCGTGCGCTGGGAAGGCGAGGTGGCCAACCACAACGCCTGGGCCGACCTTTACACGCGCGTGGGAAGCGGCGCGAAGCAAACCACATGGAGCGCAAGCGACGGTTTCGAGACCGACAGCGTTCCCGCCTACGCCACGCTCAACTTCGCCTTCGGCGGTTCGTTCGGCGGCGATGACGAGGACAGGTTCCGCTACGCGGTCAACTTCAACAACATCCTGAACAAGGAATACCGCTCATCGCTGGGAGAGCTGCCTGGCGTCGGCCGCAGCGTCGAGGTGTCGCTCAGGATGAAGTTCTGACGGAAAGCCCCTGAGGAGGCCAACTGACCCGGCGCCTGCAGGCGAGCCGCTCACGCCGGCTTGATTGACTTTCCGCCGCGGGCAGCGCTCCAGCGGGCAAAGCGGCCAAGTGCCCGCAACGCCCACAGCAGAGGGCCGAGGACGATCCGCGCCAGCGCTGCAAGAGCAAGACAGAGCACCGCATAGGCGGCGAAGGCACCGACCCAGCCGGGCAGGCCGGCCTGTTCCGCCAGCCAGCCGCCGGCACCGGCGACGAGATGCGGGCGGGTGATCGCCACGTAGGGGATCGCGACGGCGGCGGCCACGCCCGCCGCCTTTCCGACCGTGGCCAGCGACCGCATGGCGCCCTGCCCGGCCGCGCGCAGATAGGCAGCCCTCGCGGTGCCGCGCATGGCCGCCGCCGGCGCCCTCGCCACCTGCACCGTCCTGGCGACCGCCCCGACGCCACCGACCAGGATCGCCGTATCCACCGCGGCCCAGCCCATCTCGCTCCAGGTGGGCAGCCGCTGGCCCCGCGCGAGCACGGACTCCAGATCGGATACCCCGCCCAGAACGAGATTCTTCGCGCCGAACAGCACGCGGGTCAGCGGCTTGCGCACGGCGACGCCGTCGACGATCTCGAACTCCGACAACATCTCATGGCCGCGCCGGCCCAGCTCGTGGATGGCGATCAGGCCATATTGCTCGGGGGCCAGCTCGGCAAGCCCGACGCCCAACCTGCCTTCGTTCCACAAACGCGACACGCCCTGTCCGAAAGTTTCGCTCAGCAGATACTGGGTGGAACCGTTGCGCACGAAATAGGCCGCGACCGGAACCACGGCATGACCGAGGCGGTCGAACACGGCGGCGAATTCCTCATCCGCGCCGTAGACATGGAAGACGTTGGCCGCATCCTCGCCGTAGCGTCGCGCGGCCTCGTACCAGCCCAGCCCCCCGGTTGCGCAGGCGGAAAGCACCCATTGCGGCGCTTCGTCGATTGCCCGGGTGCCGAGCGGACAACGGGACTCGTCCCGCCGGATCTCCTCCGTCAGCGCGGCCCGCGCGACCTCGGTTTCGAAGTCGGCGCGATCCGCCCATTCCCACCGCAAGGTCAGCACCAGCGCCCCGGCCAGCGCGGCCAAGGCCAGATATCTCGTTCGCACCGGACAAAGCCCCTTCTGCCAAGCCTCACAGAACCGCCATTATTCGCGCCCCGTGTGGTGAAAGTGTGCTGGCGGAAGCCGGCCGCCGATATTGGGAATCCTGATCGGCTTGGTAATCCCCGGTCCGGCATCAATCTCCCGATATCTTCTCAGTCCTTTCCGGCGTCGGCGGCCCGCAGCGTGCGCTGATAGAACATGCCGATGCCGATCAGCACCGCGCCGAGGCCCATGAAGGACAGCGCCCGCAGCACGCCTTCCAGCTCGCGCATGTCGTAGAGGAATACCTTGGCGACGGCGAGGACGACGAGCCCGGCCGAGCCGAAGCGAAGCGCGCGCGAATCGAGCCTGAGTCCGGCAACGAGAACGGCGACGCCGAGCGCCAGCCACACCGCCGAATAGGTGTAGGTCTCAACCGCGCCCATGCCCTTCCACGCGCCGATGAACTCGCCGTGGAACAGGCGGCGGATCGACAGGCTGACCCAGGCGAAGGCGAGCGCCACCGCGCCGGCGGCCAGCAGCGCCACGTACCAGTCCGGCCGCAGCCCGCGCGCGCGCCATGCGAGCCCTGCCAGCGCCAGCGCCGGCAGGAGATAGGCGAGCAGGAGCAGGTTGAAGACGGGGACCGTGCCGGTGGTGTCGTTGGTGAACAGCGGATTGAGCGCGAGGAGATGCGCCGAGGCGATGGTCAACACCGAGACCACGCCGAGGCCGATCGAACCCCAGCGGAACACCGGGCTCGGCGAACGCCGGTCGAGCGCGAGCAGGATCGCGCCGCCGCCGATCATGATCAGGCTGTAGATCGCCTGCTCGGCGAGCGAGGGCTCGCCGGGGCCGATGACGCCGCCATTCATGGCGTGGCGCACCAGCATGGCCGCGCCCAGCAGCACGAACAGCGCCGCGAATGCCTCCATCATCAGCCGCGCCCGCCCGCCGGTGGTGCGGGCAAGCTGCCACGCCGCATAGGCGAAGGCAGCGGCCGGCAGGCCGTAGCCCGGCGTCAGCGCGTTGAGGAAGGGCGTCGCCGACAGCGCATCGGCGCCGACGATGGTGGGGTCCACGCCGATGCGCCCCAGCGTGACGGCCGCGAAGCCGGCGGAAAGCCAGCCCAGCACCGGCCAGCGCCGCAGGCGGGTCATGGCGGCGGGAAGAGCAGCGGCAAGGCCGGTCAGCACCGTGGTCGGGAGCGGGCCGAACCCGGCGAGCAACGCGAGGCAGAGCGCCACGGCCGACCCGGCGGCGAGGAAGGAGACGGCGCGCCCGCCGGCCTGCGCCGGCCTTTCGGCGCGGGCCGCGATCTCGGCCGCGGCGGCAAGGATCGCGGCAAGCGCCAGCGCGGTGAAGGCGAAGCGCCAGTCGACGTTCAGGTTGCCGAGGGTCAGCCATGCGGTGAGGACGGTCCAGAGCGGCACCAGCGCCGCCCAGAATGCCCACGCGGCGGCGTTGCCGGGCCGGGCGGCGACCCGGAGCCGGGCAACGGCGATGCCGGCGGCGAGCACCGCGCCGGCAAGCACGAACGACCAGAACTGGAAGGCGTCCGCCCCCGGCTGCAGCCAGACGCCGTCGAACAGCAGGCGGCCATAGAGGATGTCGACATCGACGCTGCCGCCGAGGATCGCCCAACCGGCAATGAACAGCATGGCGAGGCCGAAGGCGTGGAGAAGCGGCGCGGCGCGGGCGCGCCACGCGGCGACGGCCAGCGCGGCGAGAAGCAGGCTCGCGGCCCAATATCCCGCGCCGACCGGCGCGCCGTCCGCGCCGCGCGCCAGGAACGTGGCGGTGACGAAGAGGAAGAAGGCGGCGACCAGCGAAACCGGATCAAGACGCGGCGCGGCTCCCTCCTCTCCCCCGTTTTCGGGACGGGCGAGCCAGAGGCCGGCCAGCGCGGCAAGCCCGACGAGGCCGAGGAAGGCGAGCGGCGCGGCGTCCAGCACGAAGGAGCCGCTGATATAGGCCATGCTCCACAGCCCCGCGCCGACATAGGCCGCGCCGGCGAGGAAGCGCCAGCGGCGCAGCGAGGCGATGGCGACGGCCGCGACGAGGACGACGGCGAGATAGCCGAACAGCGTCCACACCGCAGGCGAGTCGGATGAAACGAGCACCGGCGTCAGATAGGAGCCGAGAAGGCCGAGACCGGCCAGCGCCTGCCCGTGCAGCAGCGCCAGCGCCATCGTGCCGAGCGCGATGACGGCCAGCAGGCCGAAGGCGACGCCCGCGCCGATGAAGCCGTAAAGGGCGTGGGCGGCAAAGATCGTCGAGAACAGGGTGAAGGTGGCGGCGGCGGTGAGGATCGCCGGCACGTAGGCGCCGTTGACGCCGCCGACGGGCGCGCGAAAGCCGCGCCGACGCGCCAGCTCGCCGGCGGCGGCGAGAATTACGCCGAACAGCGCCGCGGCGGCGAGCCGCACGCGTGGGCCGAAGACGCCGGCCTCGATGGAATAGCGCACGAGGAAGACGCCGCCGAGCGCCAGCGCCAGCCCGCCGACCCACACCGTCCAGCGGGTGCCGAGCGCCGTCTCGAGGTCGCGCCGAGGGGGCCTGGCTTGCTTCGGGGCCGGCTCCGATGCCGGTGGTTCCTCGATCCGGTCGGGCTCATCCGTGGCGGACATGGCCGCCTGCGCCCATGGTCCCGGCGCGGCGGCCTGCTCCTCCGCCTCGACGGGTTCATCCGCAGCTTCGTGAGCCGGCAGCTCGGCCGGCTGATCGAGCGGACCAAGCGCCTCGGCGACAGGCTCGCCGCCGGCCAGCCGCATTCGGAACGACGCCAGCTCCTGCTCCAGCGCCCTCAGGCGCTGGCCCTGCTTGCGGATGGCGATGCCGCCGGCGACGAGAGCGAGGAGGACGATCAGTTCCATAACGGCTCGATTTTTCCAGCATGCAGAAGGGCGCCCCCTCGGGCGGCGTCGATTCATCGAAATAGCAGGTCAGCCCCGCAAACGCGACATCGGAAGGATTGGGAGGGAGCTCCGTCCCCCAAGGAGGGCGTATGGCGGTCAGACCGATATGCGGGAGCGGCGTGCCGTGGTTCGTGGCGCAGCGGGCTGTCCGGGATTGCTTCCGCCGGTCCCGCCTTCGACCACGATCCGGTTGCGGCCGGCGGTTTTCGCCCGATAAAGGCATTTGTCCGCCCGTTCCAGCAGCTGCGGAAAGGTGCGCGCATCCACCATGCCATGGCTGATGCCGAAGCTGGCGGTGATCCTGATGCTTTTTCCGTGGAAGATCAGGGGTTCGGCCTCCATCGCCGTGCGCAGCTTCTCGGCGAGGCGGCAGGCATGGTTCACGTCCTTTCCCGGCAGCAGGACGACGAATTCCTCGCCGCCGATGCGGGCGATGAAATCGTCGTCCCGGAACGTGCGGCGGATCAGCTCGGCGCAGCGCTTTATCGCCTCGTCGCCGGCGGCATGCCCGTGATCGTCGTTGACGCTCTTGAAGTGGTCGATGTCGAGGAGCACCAGCGTGGCGCCCTGCCGCGCGTCATGCCGCTTGACGAGCTCGGCCATCGCCTGAAGGCTGCGGCGGTTGTAGAGGCCGGTCAGGGGGTCGCGCAGCGCGATCTCGCGCAGCCCGGCGACGCTGCGCTCATAGGCCAGGGACAGCGAGAACGCGCCGCTGGCGCTGATGTGGACGACGGCGGCGATCAGGTTGAGGTCGAGGAAGATGTCCGCCGGCAGCAGGCTGTCCATTCCCCGTTCGAGGAGGAAGCCCTGGACGACGCGCAGCACGGACGAGGCGGCGACCGCGCCATAGGCGAATATCAGCCCCCATCGCGAAGGAAGCCGTTCCCGTTCAAGGGCCAGCGCCACCATGATCGCGACGATCTGCGCCGCGATGATCGCGTTGGTCAGGCCGAAGACCAGGCCCTTGCCGAGAACGGGCGACAGCAGAAGGCCGAGCGCGATGACCAGGCTCAGCGCGACGAACCATGCCGAAGAGGAGCGGTGCCCGAAGAAGCTCCTGATCGCCCGCCATCTTAACCCCAGGCCGATGACCAGAAGGGCATTCGGCAAAAGCAGGGCTTCCGGCGTCCCGTTGATCTCGCGTGAGAAGATGACGAAGGCGACGGCGAAGATCACGTTCGAGGCGATGAGGCAACGCCAGTAGCGACGGTCCTTGTGCACGAACCCCGCGAATGTGAACCCGACCGCGAACACGATCAGCAGCAGGGCGTTCACCTTGAACATGGTCTGCTGGTCGAGGCCGAACAATGGGTCCATCTGGATGATCAACTCGCACCTGTCGTCCTCGGGAGCTTAAGCGGGAACCTTGAACAATCAGACCACATGCAATCGGTCAATTTTAATCCAGTTTTAACGATGCGCGCGCTGTCGCAGAAACACCGCGCCCACCGGATGGGCTGGTATTTTTTTCCGGGTTTCGCCGCAAGAACGCAAACCCTTCCGGTTTCACGGCACCGGGGCCGTTCTATAAATCGGAGGAAGCGCCGATTTGAGCATGCAGCTTGCGGGCGCTTAACAAATGCAGCTAAAGCGCGGGGCCGAAAAATCTCCCGCGAGCTGACGGCGGACCGCTGGTCCGTCTCGATCAACGCCGGCGCTGCCGCGTCCGGCCAATGGGGAGAACTGCCATGAAGTTTCCGTCGCGTCGTCTCGTCCTCGGCCTTGCGCTCTCGCTCGGCCTCCTCGCCCCGGCCGTGTCATTCGCCGCCGACAAGCCCGACGCCATCACCATCGACTGGGCGACCTACAACCCCGTCTCGATGCTGCTCAAGGACAAGGGCTGGCTCGAGGAGGAGTTCGCCAAGGACGGCATCGCGGTCACGTGGGTGCAGTCGCTGGGCTCGAATAAGGCGCTCGAATTCCTCAATGCCGGCTCGATCGACTTCGGATCGAGCGCGGGCGCCGCCGCCCTCGTCAGCAAGATCAACGGCAATCCCATCAAGTCGGTCTACGTCTATTCCAAGCCCGAATGGACGGCGCTGGTCGCCGGCAAGGACAGCGGCATCGAGACCGTCGCCGACCTGAAGGGCAAGACCGTCGCCGTCACCCGCGGCACGGACCCGCACATCTTCCTCGTCCGCGCGCTCCAGGGCGCCGGGCTGACCGAGCAGGACATCACGCCCGTGCTGCTTCAGCATCCCGACGGCGCCACCGCGCTGGTTCGCGGCGATGTCGACGCCTGGGCCGGCCTCGACCCGATGATGGCCAATGTCGAGCTGAACGACGGCGCGCGCCTCTTCCACCGCGACGCCGACGCCAACACCTACGGCATACTGAGCACCCGCGAGGAATTCCTGGAGAGCCATCCCGATCTCGTGAAGCGGGTGCTCGCCGTCTACGAGAACGCGCGCAAATACGCGCTCGATCGTCCCGACGAGGTCAAGGCGAGCTTCATCGCCGCGACCGGCCTGCCCGAGGCCGTCGCCGACAAGCAGCTTAATGAGCGCACGGATCTGAGCAACGGCGTGATCGGCGAGGCCCAGCGCAACTCGATCCTCGAGGCGGGCCTCGTCCTGCAGAAGGCGGGCATCGTCGATGCCGGCGTCGACGTGCGGCAGGTCCTCGACGACCTCATCGCGGAAGGCCACGTGCAGGTCACGAACTGATCCTGCGCGAGCCGACCTGAATTGACGTGCCGCCCGGCGGAAGGGCGGCGCCGGAGGAGGAGCGTCCAATGGCCATCGTGGAAAGCAGCATAGCCGGCGAGACGGCGCAGTTCGGGCGCGGGCGACCCACCGCCCTGCCCGATCGCCTCAAGGGGACGCTCGCGGGTCCGGCGCTGGGGCTTCTCCTGCCGGTGCTTGCCGCCGTCGGCTGGGAGCTCGCCGTCCGGCTCGGCTGGTCCACCGGGCGGCTGGTGCCACCGCCCTCCGTCATCTGGCAGACCTTCCTGCAACTGGCCGAAGGCGGCCAGTTGCAGCACCATGCGACGGCCACGCTGGCGCGCGTCGCCATCGGCTTCGGCGCCGGCGTCGCGGCCGGAACGCTCATCGGGGCCGTCACCGGCTATTCGCGGTTCCTCTCCCGCCTGCTCGACCCCACCCTTCAGGCCCTGCGCGCCATACCCTCCATCGCCTGGGTGCCGCTGTTCATCCTCTGGCTCGGCATCTTCGAAGCGTCGAAGGTGACGCTGATCGCGGTCGGCGTGTTCTTTCCCGTCTATCTCGGCGTCATGGGCGCCGTGGCCTCGGTCGATCGCAAGATCGTCGAGGTCGGCCGCGTCTTCCGCCTCTCGGGGCCGCGGATGGTGCGCCGCATCCTGTTGCCGGCGGTGCTTCCGTCCTATGTGATCGCGCTGCGCTCGGGCCTCGGCCTCGGCTGGATGTTCGTCGTCGCCGCCGAGTTCATGGGCGCCTCACAGGGGCTCGGCTACCTGCTGATCGACGGCCAGCAGCTCGGCAAGCCGGCGCAGATCGTCACCGCCATCGTCGCCTTCGCCATCCTCGGCAAGATCACCGACTGGATGATCGTCGCGGCGGCGAGGCCGTTCCTGCGCTGGGAAGACCGCTTCGCCCGGCAGGGAGCGAACTGACATGCTGGTCCTCGACCGCGTCGGCAAGACCTATCCGAACGGCGTCCATGCGCTGGAAGGCGCCAGCCTTTCCATCGCGCCCGGGGAGATCGTCGCCATCGTCGGCGGCTCGGGCTGCGGCAAGTCGACGATGCTGCGGGCGATCGCCGGCCTCGATGCGCCCAGCCGCGGCCGCGTCGCGCTCGACGGCATGACCGTGACCGCCCCGCACGAGAAGATCGGCATCATCTTCCAGGAGCCGCGCCTCTTGCCCTGGCTGACCGTCGCCGGCAACGTCGCCTTCGGCATCGAGCATCTGCCGCGGCGGGAGCGGGACGAGCGCGTCGCCACGGCACTGGCGCGCGTCGGCCTCGCCGACAAGGCCGGCGCATGGCCGCGCGAGCTTTCCGGCGGCCAGGCGCAGCGCGTCGCCATCGCCCGCGCGCTGGTGCCGCGCCCGGAGGTGCTTCTGCTCGACGAGCCGTTCTCGGCGCTCGACGCCTTCACCCGCGCCGATCTTCAGGACCATCTGCTCGCCCTGTGGGCGGATTCCAGGCCCACCCTCGTGCTGGTGACGCACGACGTCGACGAGGCCATCGCGCTCGCCGACCGCATCGTCGTCATGCGCCCGCGCCCGGGCCGGCTGTTCGAGGAGATCGCGGCGGCGCTGCCGCGCCCGCGCGACCGGCGATCCGACGCATTCGATGCCGTGCGCCACCGGGTTCTCGACTCGCTCGACCGGTCGCTAGAGCGCGCCGGCCTCATTCCCGCCTGACGAAAGGACTTCGACATGGACGCCGCCGCACTGCGCGCGATGCAAGCGCCGATCAAGGAACGCTATCGCAACGACCCGACGGCCGGGCTGGTGACGCTGAAGGCGCACGGCTCGCTCGACGACGGCAACATCGCCTGCAAGGTCGAGACCGGGCGGGCCCTCGCCGTCGCCGGCCTCCATCCGGCCACCGGCGGCAGCGGGCTGGAGCTGTGCTCGGGCGACATGCTGCTCGAAGCCCTGGTCGCCTGCGCCGGCGTGACGCTGAAGGCCGTCTCCACCGCGCTCGAAATCCCGCTGCGCGGCGCGAGCGTGTCGGCCGAAGGCGACCTCGACTTCCGCGGCACGCTGGGCGTCGACAAGGAGGCGCCCGTGGGCTTCGCCGAAATCCGGCTGCGCTTCGACGTCGACACCGACGCCGGGCAGGACAAGCTCGACCAGCTGCTGAAGCTGACCGAGCGCTATTGCGTGGTCTACCAGACGATCAGGAACGGACCCAAGGTCGAGGTCACGCTCGCCCGAGCCTGAGCGGCTGCGGGGGGATCGAGCGGCCCGACTATTCAGCAGGCCGGTCTCCACAGGACCGTCGAATCGACCGCCGCGATGGATGACCGGCCGGTCAGGGCCATGGCGACTTCCAGCTCGGCGCGCAGGATGACCAGAAGGTGGGCGACGCCCACGGGGCCGGCGACCGCCAGCGCGTGCATGACCGGCTGGCCGATCATGCAGGCATCGGCGCCGAGGGCGAGCGCCTTCAGGATATCCGTGCCGCGGCGGATGCCGCCATCGACAAGGAGGGGCACGCGACCGGCCACCTGCGCCGCCACCGCCTCGAGCGCGGCGATGCTTGCCGGCAGCGTGTCGAGCGTGCGGCCGCCATGGTTCGAGACGGCGACCGCGTCCGCGCCGGCCTCGATCGCGCGTTCCGAGTCATGCGGATGGGCGATGCCCTTGAGGATGAGAGGAAGGCGCGTCTGGCCGCGCAGCCATTCGATGTCGGCCCAGTTCGGCGCGCCGTCGAGCAGGCCCTTGAAAACCGGGCTCTCGCCCGGCCCCGCGCGTGACACCGGCCCGGCCATGCCCTCGATGTTGACCGGGCGTACATGGGCGGGCAGACGAAACCCCGCCCGCTGCTCGTCGTTGCGAACCCCGTTCACCGGCGCATCGACCGTCACCATCAGCGCGCGGTAGCCGGCGTCCTCCGCGCGGCGCACGAGGGCGAGCGCCGCCTCGCGCCCGCCCTGCATGTAGAGCTGGAAGATCAGCGGCGCGGCGGTATGGGCGGCGATCTCCTCGAGCGTCGCGCCGGCCAGCGTGCTGACGCACATCGCCGCGCCGCAGGTCGCCGCGCCGAGCGCACTCGCCAGCTCGCCGTCGGGGTGGACGAGGCGCTGGTGGGCGACCGGGGCGATCAGGAGCGGGAAAGGCAGGTCGATGCCGAGGAGCGTCGTCGCGGTCGAGGCGCCACTCATGTCGGCGAGCACCCGGCCGGCAAGCTCGATCTGGTCGAACGTGGCACGGTTGCGGGCCTGCGTCAGCCCGTCCGCACCCGCGCCCGCGATATAGGCCCAGACATCCGCCGGCAGCCTTTCGCGCGCGTGGCGCTCGTAGTCGGCGACGCAGACGACATCCGGCGGCACCGGCCCGGTCATGCGCCCGCCCCCTATCGGGCCGGGCGCGGTGGCGGCGAAGGCCAGGCGGCGGCTTCGACCAGTGCGCGGGCTTCCGCGAGATGCGCGATGGCTTCGGCCGCGCTTTGCTGCGTCCAGCGCGGCGCGCCGAGTTCCTGCACCGCCGGCGACGGCTCCACATTCGCGGCCGCCGGGAAGAAGGCCCGGCCCGCGAGCATCTGCTGCCCCTCGTCGGAAGCGAGGAATTCGAGGAAGGCTACCGCGCCTTCCGGGTTCGCCGCGTTCTTTGCCAGGCCCGCAGCGCCGCTGTTGAAGACGACGCCGTCGCCGTCCTGATCCGGCCAAGCCAGCGCGACCTTCGACAAGGCTTCCCGGTTCTCCGGCTTGTCCTCGGCCTTCAGGTTCAGGAAATAATAGTGGTTGACGATCGTGGCCGCGCAATCGCCCTTGCCGACATTGAGGATCTGCACCGGGTCGTGGCCTTGCTGGGCGCCAGCGTCGTTCGCCACGTAGTCGCGGACGAACCGCTCCGTGGCCTCGGGCCCGATGCGGCCGAGCATGCCCGAGACGAAAGCGAGGTTGTAGCCCGACGCGCCCGAACCGATGCAGACCTTGCCGCGATAGTCGGGGCCGGCGAGATCGGCATAGGCGCGCGGCGGCGCGGAAAGAAGATCGGGGTTGTAGAAGATGACGCGCGCGCGGCGGAAGGTGGCAAACCACGCACCGTCGGGATCGCGCAGCGCGGCGGGAATCGTCTCGTCGATCGCGGCCGAGCGATGCGGCTCGAACACCCCCTTCTCCTGCAGGCGGGCGACGCCGGCAAGATCGCCGGCGATGACGACGTCGGCGACCTTCTGGTTCTCGGCGAGGATGCCGTCGGTGATCTCGTCGAACTCGCCCTTGACGATCTCGACCGCGATGCCGGTCTTGTCGGTGAAGGCCTTGGCGACGGCCTCGTTGAAGCGGCCGGCATAGACCTTGATCGCGTCGTCCGCCGCGAAGGAAGGGGCGGTCAGGGACAGGAGCACGGCCGCGCCGGCGGCGAGAGCGAGGGGTTTCAACATGAACGTCAGACCTCCGACCAGTAACGGATGAGATTGTGATAGTGGGCGGTCAGGCCGACGACGGCCGGATCGTCGTCCGGCAGCCGGCTCCTGATGCTGATGATCGACTGGTCGAGATCGTAGAGCATGGTGCGGCGCCAGTCGTCCTTGACCATGGACTGGGTCCAGAAGAACGAGCCCCAGCGGCTGCCGCGCGTCACCGGCGTGACCGAATGCATGCTGGTGGCCGGGTAGACGACCATGTGGCCGGCCGGCAGCTTGACGTGATGGGAGCCATAGGTGTCGTGAACGACGAGCTCGCCGCCGTCATAATCCTCGGGCGGCGTCAGGAACAGGGTGGAGGAGACATCGGTGCGCAGGCGCATTCCCGTCCCCGGAACCACCCGGATCGAGCCGTCGACATGCGCGCCGAAGGTCATGCCCTCGTCATAGCGGTTGAACATCGGCGGCAGCACGTGCAGCGGCAGGGCGGCCGAGGAGAAGGTGGGGTTGCGGCCGAGCGCACGCATGACGATCTGGCCCAGCTCGCGCGCGGCGTCGGAGTCGGGCGGCACCTGAAGGTTGTTCTTCACCAGCGCCGCCTGGTCGCCGGCGGTCGTGCGGCCGTCGACCCATTGGGTGTTCTCCAGAACCTGCCGGATATAGGCCAGCTCCTCGGGCGTCAGGACGTCGGGGATGGTTACAAGCATTCTACGCTCCGCTTCCCGTGCAAGATGGCGGCGGGCAGGCCCGTCGCCCGGTCGAGACTATCCCGACGATCGCAACAAGCAAGGCGGGCGGCCGCTGCGGCCGCCCGGCAATTCGATCGGCCAGGCTTCAGAAGCGGGCCGTGGCCTTCAGGTGCGCGCTCCTGCCCGGCGCGACGATGCCGAAGATGCCGACATGCGAGGCGTCGTAGATCGTCTCGTTGAAGACGTTGTTGACGTTGAGCTGCACGTCGAAATTGTCGTTGACCTTGTAGGCGGCCATGAGATCGACGCGCCAGTGCGACGGCAGGACCTTGGTGTTCGCGTCGTCCACGAAGCGGTTCGACATGTAGTAGGCGCCGCCGCCGACGGTGAGCTTCTCGGTGACGGCATAGGTCGACCAGATGCTGAAGGTGTGGGCGGGAATGAACTTCAGCGTGTTGCCGTCATTCGTGCCCGCGCCGTCGTCCACCAGCTCGGCATCGGTATAGGTGTAGCCGCCGAAGACCTGCCACCTGTCGGTGATGTTGCCCGCCACGCCCAGCTCGACGCCACGCGCCTTGCTGCTGCCGATGAGCGCGACATCGCCGCTCAGCGGGTCCCTGGCGCGCTGGTTGGTCTTTTCCGTGTAGAACACGGCCGCGGTGAGCGACAGCCGCTCGTCGAAGAGATCCCACTTCGTGCCGATCTCGTAGGAGACGTTCTTTTCGGGATCGAGGTCGGCCTTGTTATCCCCGAAATTACCGCCCGACGGACCGTCGGCGCCGCCGGACTGCCCCAGCGTCTCGCCTGCCGGATTCGAGGAGGTTCCGTGGGCGACATAGATGCTCGCATAAGGCAACGGCTTGTAGACCAGCCCGAGCTGGTAGTTGAACATCGTCGACTTGTTGCTCAGCCCGCTGCCGGAGTCCGAAACGTGATAATTGTCGACCCGCGCGCCCGCGTTCAGCGACCATTGCTCGTTGAACTTGATCGTGTCGAAGACGTAGATGGCCTGCGTTCTCGTCTTGAACGGATCGCCATAGTCGGTCTCGGTCAGGCCGCTCATGTCCACGGGCGTGAACGGATCGGGATTGAAGAGATCGGTTCTGCCGATATTGGGAACCCCGTCGTAGCCGCCGTTCCTCAGCCGTTCGTAGGCGAACTCGAGCCCGGCGGCGAAGCTGTGCTCCAGCCCGCCCGTCTCGAACTCGGCGACGAGGTTCGTCTGGTTGACGATCCCCATGCTTTCGCGGCGGTTGGCCCTGCTGTTGCGCTCCACCATGCCGGCGGGCGTGCCGGCTTCCATCGACGGGCGGGTGAAGATGTAGTCGTTCTTGCCGAAGGCGTAGCGCGTCACGTTCTCGATGCGCAGCCTGTCGTTGAACTCGTGCTCGAACTTGGCGGTGGCGAAATGCGTTTCCGTCTTGCGGAAATCGCGGAACACCGAGCCGTAGAAATTGTCGCGATCGACCTTGACCGGATAATAGGGATTGTCACGGGTCGCCGGATGCCCGGCCTGGGCCTCGTTGGGGAACGGATGCCCGAAATCCGGCAATTCGTCAGTCTTGAGATAGTAGTAGCTGAACGTCGCCCGCGTCGGGCCGTCCATGCCGAACGAGATCGACGGTGCGATGCCCCACCGCTTCTGGAACACCTCGTCGCGCCCGGCCACGTCCGCGTCGTGCCACATGGCGTTCAGCCGCACGGCGACGCCGTTGTCGAAATAGTGATTGCCGTCGAAGGTCGTGCGCTTGGTGGCGTCGGTGCCGATGGTGCCCGACAGATTGACGAAATTGTCCATCTGCGGCGTCTTGGACACCATGTTGATCGAGCCGCCGGTCGAGCCGCGGCCGCTATAGGCGCCGCCCGGCCCCTTGCTCACCTCGATGGATTCGAGCGCGAAGGATTCGTAGCTCGTGCGGCCGAGATTGCGCACGCCGTCGACCATCATGTCCGTCGAGGCCTCGAAGCCGCGGATGAACGGGCGGTCGCCCATCGGCGTGCCGCCCTCGCCGGAACCCAGCGAGATGCCCGGCGTGGTGCGCAGCACCTCGGTGACCGAATTCTGGCCGCGCTCCTCCATCTGCTTCTGCGTCACCACCGTGACGGTGCGCGGCGTATCGAGGAGCGGCTGGGTGTATTTCGGCGAGGAAAGCCGATCGGCCTTGTAGCTTTCGGTGGCCTGGGACCCCTTCTTGCCCTCGACGTTGATCTCGTCGAGCACCAGGTTGCCATCCTGCGCGGCCGCCGGCCCCGTCAGCGCCGCCGACAGGGCGATCACGGGCAGTAGGCCCAACGTCGTTCCGACCGTTGCCCCGGCCGTTACAGGCGAAGCGGGCGGCGTCGCCGCATTGCCCCGAGAATCTTCCCCGCTCACTTCAAGCTCCTTCATATGCACGCACCCTCATGACCCAAAGACGTTGCCGACGGCTCCCAAGGGACACCGACCAGCACCGTGCCGATCCATACGGCTGGAAAAGAATCCCCCAGCGGCTAAACTTGACCTTTTTTGTCCTGTTAAAGGGGATCAGGGAAGGCGGTCAAGCACGATCTTTTGGAATTGTTCCAGTTCGACCTACTCATACCTTGGCGACAGCGCAACGGCGGATCATGCGGCAGGCGACGGCGCTCCGCCGCCTGTCTCTTTCGGGCAACATTCACGCAACGCCGTTCAGGCGTCTTCAGGCGGGAAAACCCCGCCTTTGCAAGAGGTTGAACGCGCCGGGCCTGGGAGGGAGAGCGATCCCTCGCTCCGATCCCGCCTAAAAATCGTCATCGGACGCACGCAATGGCTTGCCATTCCATAAAACATGACTATTCAAATCACGATTTCCCCCAAGCGTCACAAGAGCAGGAATGAAAAATGCGCCACGCGATTGGAAAACTTGCCCTTGGAAAGATATTCTTCTCGATTGCGCTGCTTGCGTGTGCGCCGCTCCATGCGGAGCCGCTGACAATAAAACATACGCAAGGCGAAGTAACGCTGGACGCCGCCCCGCAGAATATTCTGGTTCTGGACATCAACGCGCTCGACATCATCGACGCGCTCGGGGCCGAGCCGGCCGGCGTGCCGGGATCGAACCTGCCGACCTATCTGTCGAAATACGCTTCCGACGATTATGCGAAGATCGGCTCGCTGTTCGAGCCGGACTATGAGGCCATCAACGCAGCGGAACCCGACCTCGTGATCGTCGGCGGGCGCTCGCGGGCCAAGTTCCGCGAAGTGTCGGAGATCGCGCCGACGGTCGACCTCACCGTCGACAGCGAGCCCTTCACCGAAGCGTTGAAGGCGAACATCACGACATTGGGCGAGATCGTCGGCAGGCAGGAAAAGGCCGCCGAGCTGATCGCGGCGTTCGACGAAAAGGTGCAAGGCTTGAAGGCCGTCGCCGAGGGCGCGGGCAGCGCGCTGATCCTCGTCACCAACGCCGGCAAGGTCGGTGCCTACGGGCCGAACAGCCGCGTCGGCTGGCTGCACAAGGAGATCGGCTTCAAGCCGGTGGAGGACGACATCGACGACAGGTTCCACGGCGGCGACATCGTCTCCTTCGAATACATCCTCGAGAAGGACCCCGACTGGCTGTTCGTCATCGACCGCGACGCGGGCGTCGGCAATGCCGGCAACAGCGCCCAGGCGACGCTGGACAACGAGCTGGTCGCGCGCACGCAGGCCGCCCGCAACGGCCGCATCGTCTATCTCGACCCGCAAGCCGCCTACATCGTGTCGGCGGGCTATACCTCGGTCAGCAAGCTGCTCGACGAGGTCCGGGAGGCCGTGTCGCGCAAGTAGCGCAAGGCCGCGCCCCGGCGACAGGACGAGTCCGATGCGGAAACTCGACGACCTGACATATCTCGCCGCCGCGATCCTCGCGGTCGCGGCGCTGGCGCTGGTGAGCCTGTTCATCGGCGTGGTCGACGTTTCCTGGACGACGCTGCGCTCGGACGGCGAGGACGGGCGCGCGCTTCAGGTGCTGCTGGCGAGCCGCGTTCCCCGCACGATCGCGCTGGTTCTCGCCGGGTCGTCCATGGCCGTCGCCGGCCTGCTCATGCAGATGATGATCCGCAACCGCTTCGTCGAGCCGACCAATGCCGGCACCGTCGAATCGGCGAGCCTCGGCCTGCTGCTCGCGACGCTGTTCGCGCCGTCGATGCCGATCTTCGGCAAGATGCTGGTCGGGGCCGCCTTCGCGGTGGCCGGCACGGCGCTTTTCCTGCGGCTCCTGCGTTTCGTGCCGTTGCGCGACGTCCTCATGGTGCCGCTGGTCGGCATCATGCTGAGCGGGGTGATCGCGGCCGTCACCACCTTCATCGGCTATCGCTTCGACCTGCTGCAAACCCTGCTGGCGTGGACGACGGGCGATTTCTCGGGCGTGCTGCGCGGCCGCTACGAGCTCTTGTGGCTCGCCTTCATCCTCGCCGTCGCCGCCTATGTCACGGCCGACCGCTTCACCGTCGCCGGCATGGGCCGCGACTTCACCACCAATCTCGGGCTGAACTATCGCGCGGTGCTGGCGTTCGGCCTGACCATCGTGGCGCTGGTCACCTCGGTCGTGGTGGTGACGGTGGGCATGATCCCCTTCCTCGGCCTCGTCGTCCCCAACATCGTCAGCCTGACCGTCGGCGACAACATGCGCCGCTCCGTGCCCTGGGTCGCGGTCCTCGGCGCGTTGTTCGTCCTCGTCTGCGACATCATCGGGCGGGTGGTGCGCGCGCCCTACGAGATACCGATCGGCACCGTCGTCGGCGTCGTCGGCAGCGCGATGTTCCTCTATCTCATCCTGAGAAAGCGCAGCCATGCAGCGTGAGGCGACCATGGCGCCCCCTCCCTCGCTGGCGAAGCCGCGCGAGGGCCGGCGGCCGGGGCTGAGGGAGGGCCGGCTGTTCACGCGCCAGCGCGTCGTGCTCGCGGTGCTTCTCGTGCTGGCGCTCGTGGCCATCGTCTGCTTCATGACGCTCGGCGCAAAGGGGAGCTGGTCGTTCACCCTGAAGTTCCGCGGCCTGAAGCTCGCCGGCCTGCTGCTCGTCGCCTACGCCATCGCGACCTCGACGGTGCTGTTCCAGACGGTGACCAACAACCGCATCCTGACGCCCTCGATCATGGGCTTCGACGCGCTCTACGTTCTCATCCAGACGGTCATGATCTTCCTCGTCGGGTCGGCGACGGTGGCGATGCTCGACCCCAACCTGCTGTTCGCCGGCCATGTCGTCGCGATGGTGGTGTTCTCGGGGCTGCTGTTCCGCTGGCTTTTCGCGGGTGAGGAACGCAGCCTTCACCTGCTCGCGCTCGCGGGCATCATCTTCGGCATCTTCTTCCGCAGCCTGTCGGGCTTCATGCAGCGGATACTCGATCCCAACGAGTTCATGGTGCTTCAGGACACGCTGTTCGCGAGCTTCAACAATATCGACCGGACGCTGCTCGCCTTCTCGGCCGTCATCATGGCGGCGACCCTCGTAGCCGTCATCCGCATGTCCGCCCGCCTCGACGTGCTCGCGCTGGGCCGCCCGATGGCCGTCAATCTCGGCGTCGACTACAAGCGCACCGTGTCGGCCGTGCTGGTCGTGGTGGCGATCCTCGTCTCCGTCTCCACCGCGCTGGTCGGCCCGGTCACCTTCTTCGGCCTTCTCGTCGCCAGCCTCGCCCACGCGCTGATCGGCTCGGCCCGGCATCGCCATCTGCTGCCGGCGGCGGTGCTGCTGGCCGTCATCTGCCTCGTCGGCGGACAGACCGTCCTCGAACGCCTGTTCGCCTTCGACACCGCGCTCAGCGTCATCATCGAGTTCGTCGGCGGCATAGCCTTCATCGCTTTCATCATACGCAGGGGCGCCCGGTGATCGTCACCTCGAGCATAACCAAGGCCTATGGCGACGCGATCGTCGTCGACGACGTGACCGTCACCATTCCCGCGCGCGGGATCACCTCGATCGTCGGCCCGAACGGAGCCGGGAAATCGACGTTCCTGTCCATGGTCAGCCGCCTGCTTTCGATGGACAAGGGCACGGTCACGGTCGACGGCCTCGACGTGACCAAAACGCCGTCGGACCAGCTGGCGCGCCGTCTGTCGATCCTGCGGCAGGACAACCACCTGTCGTCGCGGCTGACGGTCCGCGACCTCGTCTCGTTCGGGCGATACCCCTATTCGAAGGGCCGTCCCACCGCGGAGGACAAGGCGCATGTGGACCGCGCCATCGACTATCTCAATCTCGTCCCGCTGGCGGATCGCTATCTCGACGAACTGTCGGGCGGCCAGCGCCAGCGCGCCTTCGTAGCCATGGTGCTGTGCCAGGACACGGACTATGTCCTGCTGGACGAGCCGCTCAACAATCTCGACATGAAGCACGCGCGGGCGATGATGAAGATCCTCCGCTCGGCCGCCACGGAACTGGGCAAGACGGTGGTTCTGGTGCTTCACGACATCAATTTCGCCGGCTGGTACTCCGACAACATCGTGGCGCTCCGCGACGGCAAGCTGCTCGTCTCCGGTCCGGTCGACAGCGTGATCCGCGAGGACGTGCTGCGCGATATCTTCGACACCGACATCCAGGTCGAGGAGGTCAAGGGCCGTCGCATCTGCCTGTTCTACGAATAAGCCGGCGGGTTGCGCCGAAGCCATCCGAGGCGTCAGTCGCGTGATTCCATGTCCTCGGGGCGCCGGTTCTCGGCGGCCTCCTCCGAGAAGTCGGGATGGCCGGCGAACTCGGTGTCCTTCGGCGGCGCCGTGCGGTCGGGCGCGTCGGGCCGGACGGCCGGGCTTGCCGGCTTCGACGAGAAGGCCGGGTCGGTGAACGGCGGCAGCGAGCCGGCGGGATGCCCGGCGTCGGGGTTCTGTTCGGGGTGATTCCCGGTTTGGGTCATCGTCGTCTTTGTCTCGGTCATCGTCGCCTCCTGTCCGAAGACGAACATCGACCGGGGCGATAGGTTCCCTGCCCGCCCGGGCGAAGCCGCGCCCGTCAGGCTCCCGGCCACCGGACGGTGGACGCCGCGTCATGAACTGTGCCATGTCTAGCGGCGAGGAACAGGAGAGGCACGGATGAGGATCGATCTCAACTCCGATCTCGGCGAGGGCTTCGGCCCGTGGCGCATGGGCGACGACGCGGCGATCCTCGACGTCGTCACCAGCGCCAACATCGCCTGCGGCGGCCATGCCGGCGACCCGGCGACCATGGTGGAGACGCTGACGATGGCGCGCGAACGCGGCGTGGTCGTCGGCGCGCATCCCGGCTTCGCCGACCGCGAGGGCTTCGGCCGCCGGGTGATCCCGCTCACGGAACGGGAGGTCGAGCAGCTCGTCGCCACCCAGATCGGCGCGCTGATGGGCGCGGCCGCGCTGGCCGGCGCCACCGTGCGCTACGTCAAGCCGCACGGCGCGCTGCACAACTGGGCCGCCGACGAGCGCACCGTCGCCGACGCCATCGTCCGCGCGGTCAAGGCCGTGTCGCCCGACCTCGCCCTTCTCGCCACCTCCGGCACCGACCTGGAACATGCCGGGCGCGACATCGGCCTCGCCACCTTCAGCGAGATCTTCGCCGATCGCGGCTATCTCGCCACCGGCCGGCTGGTGCCGCGCTCGCGCGAGGGCGCGATGATCCACGATCCGGCCGCCGCCGCCGCGCGGCTGGTCGAGTTCCTGTCCACCGGGCTGATGCCGACGATCGAGGGCAAGGCGATTCCGCTCGACGCCCAGTCCGTCTGCGTCCACGGCGACAGCGCCGGCGCGGTGGCGATGGCGCGCAATGTCCGCGCCGGACTGGAAGAGGCGGGCGTGGTCATCGCCCCGTTCCTGCCCGCCGCCAGAGACCGCGCCTGATGACGGGCTTTCCGCGCTGCCGCCCGGTCGGCGACCGCGGCCTTCTGGTCGAGTTCGGCGAGACCGTGGCCAAGGAAAGCCATGACGGCGTCATGCGGCTCGACGCCGCGCTGGCGCGGCAGCCCTTCGAGGGGCTGGCCGAGGCCGTGCCGGCCTATGCCAGCCTCCTCGTCTCCTTCGATCCGCGGGTAACGGACCACCGCGCCGTGCAGGATCGCGTCTCGGCGCTGATCGCCAATGCGGCCACGGTCGAGACGGCAGGCACGGAGCGCGAGGTCGAGGTCTGCTACGACGGCGACCTCGGCCCCGACCTCGATGCCGTCGCCTCGGCCTGCGGGCTGACTCCGGAAGCGGTGATCGCGGCCCATCTCGGCGCCGTCTACGACGTGTCGATGTACGGCTTCGCGCCGGGCTATGCCTATCTCGCCGGCGTGCCGGAGGAAATCCGGCTGCCGCGCAAGCAGGCGGCCGTGCGCGGCATTGCGGCCGGCAGCGTCATCATCGCCGGGCCGCAATGCCTGGTGACGACGCTGACCATGCCGACCGGCTGGTGGATCATCGGCCGCTCGCCGACGCGCATCCTGCGCGGCGAGAACGCCGACCGACCCTTCCTGTTCGACGTCGGCGACCGGGTGCGGTTCCGCCGCATCCCGCGCGACGTCTTCGAGGCGAGCGCGCAAGGATGAACGAGACCGTTCTTTCCGTCAGCTTCGCCGGGCCGCACGTCTCCATCCAGGATGCCGGGCGGCGCGGCTTCATGCGCTTCGGCGTCCCCGCCTCCGGGCCGATGGACCGCGCCTCCTTCGCCGCCGCCAACGTCGCGCTCGGCAACCCGGCCGGCCACCCCGCGATCGAGATTTCCCTGGGCGGGCTGATGCTGCAATGCGTCTCCGGCGCCGTCACCTTCGCCGTCGCCGGCGGTGGCTTCATCGTCGAGCATGGCGAGCGCAAGGCCGGCTCCTGGACCGTCGCCACCCTGCGCGCCGGGGAAAAGCTGACGATCCGGCCCGGGCATTGGGGAAGCTGGACCTACCTCGCCTTCGCCGGCGATCTCGTCGCGAAGGAATGGCTCGGCAGCGCCTCCACCCACGCGCTTTCCGGCCTCGGCGGCGGACGGGTCGCCACCGGCCAGCAGCTGACCGTGGCCGACGCCGGAATCCGCGCGGAGCGCGAGGGCGCCATCCCCTGCCCCGTCACCGCAAGGCCGAGCCACGAACTGCATGTCGTGCCCGGCCCGCAGGACAGGTTCTTCGCGCCGGAGACGATGACCGCGTTCCTCGCTGGTCCCTATCGCCTTACCGATGCCTACGACCGGATGGGCGTGCGCCTGCAAGGACCGGCGCTGCCGCCGCACGCGCCGCTCGACATGCCGTCGGAGCCGATCGTGCGCGGCTCGGTGCAGGTGGCGGGCGACGGCGTGCCGACTGTGCTGCTGGCCGACCACCAGACCACCGGCGGCTACCCCAAGATCGCCACCGTGATCGACACCGATCTCGACGCCTTCGTGCAGTTGCGGCCGCGCGACATGGTCGCCTTCCAGGCCGTGACGCCGGAGCGGGCCGTGGAGCTGGCGCGCATGCGCGCGGCCTCCGCCGCACGCTATCTCGCCGCGATCGCCGCGCCGGCCGGGAAGCGATAGGCCCGCCGCGCGCAACTACATCGCGTGCGCGGTGGCCGGCAGCAGGCCGAAGGCGCCGAGCGCCATCCATACGGCCATGGCGATCATCATCAGGTTCTCGGTCAGCGAGACGAAGCCGAGGGGCACGTTGCTCGAGCCGCCGACGCAGGCGCATTTCAGCTCGCGCCGGTCGATATAGACGGCCTTGACGACAGAGACCGCGCCGATCGTGCCGATGAACAGCGCCACGGGAACCGACAGCCAGGTCAGCGCGCCTGCGATCATCAGGATGCCGGCCAGCCCCTCGGCGAAGGGATAGATGTAGGAATAGGGCACCAAGCGCCGCGCCAAGAGGTCATAGTTCAGGAACATGGTCGAGAAGGTCTCGACGTTCTGGAGCTTGAGAAGCGCCAGGACGGCCATGCTGAAGGCGATGAACCATTCGCCCGCCCGGATCGTGAACGGCGAGCCGTAGACTGCGAAGCTCGCCGCCAGCGCCATCAGCAAGGTCATCGAAAACAGCGCGATCACCGGGCGGTAGCTCGTCGCCTGCGGGTCGGCCACTTCCTTGCCGAGGAAGCGACGCAGATCGTCGTAGCCGCCGACGCGCTTGCCGGCGATGAAGACCTGCGGCGTGGTCTCGACGCCGTGGCGCTTCTTGAAGGCGTCGGTCTCCTTGCGCGTGGCGAGATGGTGATCCTCGACCGCGTAGCCGGATCGCTTCAACAGGTCGAGCGCCTTGAGGCCGTAAGGGCAGATATGGTTCGGCATCACCATCCGGTAGAGGCGCGCCGACTTGCCGGCGGTATCGGCGGCGGCTGGGGCGGCGGTATCGGCGGCGGGTTCGTGCTCAACGGTTTCCGGCATCGTCATGTCTCCTTCTTGCCTTGATGCGGAAGAGGTCGACACCTATATAGGTTCCGTACCATGGTACGGAATCAAGGGGAAAACGATGCTGACGATCGGAAAGCTGGCCGAGGCCGGCGGCGTGGGCGTCGAGACCGTCCGCTTCTATCAGCGCAAGGGCCTGCTCGCGGTGCCGCCGCGCGCCGGCGGCGTCCGCCGCTATGGCGAGGACGATTTGCGCCGCCTCCGCTTCATCCGCAAGGCACAGCAGGCCGGCTTCACGCTGGAGGAGATCGGCGAGCTCCTTGCGCTCGATTCGGGCCACGACCATCGCCGCGCCCGTGAGATGGCCGAGCGGCGCATGGAGAAGCTCAATCGCCAGATTGCCGAATTGCAGCGCGCCCGCGACCGCCTGCAAAGGCTGGCGGTCGCCTGCGCCGAAGGCGGGATCGAGCCGTGCCCGATCCTCACGGCCTTCGACGACTGATCCCTCAGCGCGCCGCGCGGATCGCGGTCGAGGACAGCGACGAGCGCGGGCCGTGGATGAAGGTCCAGGCCGGCGGCCGCCGCCGCGCCAGCCGTCCCGCGTCGCGCTCGTCGATGCGGGCATGATCGAAGGTCTTGGCGAAGACGGAGGAGACGAAGGAAAGCGTCGAGCCGGGCCGGTCGATGACGGCGATGGGCATGGTCATGGCGATCTCGCGCCAGCGTTGCCAGCGGTGGAACTGGGCGAGATTGTCCGCCCCCATGATCCAGACGAAGTCGATGCCGGGATTGCGCGCGCGCACGAGCGCCAGCGTGTCGGCGGTGTAGCGCACGCGATAGGCCGCCTCGAAGGCCGTGACCTTGATGCGCGGGTCTTGCGCGATCCGCTCCGACAGCGCGATGCGTTCGCCGAGCGGAGCAAGCTCACGGCCGGATTTCAGCGGGTTGCCCGGCGTCACCATCCACCACAGCTGGTCGAGGCCGAGCGTGCGCAGCGCGATCTCAGCCACCAGCGCGTGGCCGGCATGGGGCGGGTTGAACGAGCCGCCGAACAGCCCGACCTGCATCCGCCGCTCGACATGCGGCATCCGCAGATAACGGGGCGGAACGGCCTCGGGCGCCGTCATCTTGGGCAGCCGCTTCCCCGGCGGCGGGCGCGCTGCCCCTCATCCGCCCTTCGGGCACCTTCTCCCCGTGAACGGGGAGAAGGGGTCGGCCGCGGCGCGGCAGCCTTCCTTCTCCAGGCCATCCCGGCCCCCGTCATCCCGACCAAGGGCGCGAAGCGCCCGCCGAGCCGGGATCCATTGGCCGCACGATCGTCAGGAACGGCCCGGCCCTCATCTCGGCGCGCTTCAAAACCCGTAGCGCGAGCCCGGAACCCGGCCGCGCCGCTCAATAGATCCCGGATAGCCTCCGCTTCGCTTCGGTTTCCGGGATGACGGGGGAGGTGCCCCGCAATATGCGGTTGTCCCACCGCTGGCGGAGAGAGGGGGGCGGCGGCTTTCGTCACGGCCGCGCTTGGCCGCTGCCGTGGACGCGGTACTTGAACGATGTCAGCTGCTCCACCCCGACGGGCCCGCGCGCGTGCATGCGCCCCGTGGCGATGCCGATCTCGGCGCCCATGCCGAACTCGCCGCCATCCGCGAACTGGGTCGAGGCGTTGTGGATCAGGATCGCGGAGTCGATCTCGTTGAAGAACCGCTCCACCGCGTGGCCATCCTCGGCGACGATGGCCTCGGTATGGTGCGAGGAATATTTTTCGATATGGTCGATGGCCTCGCCGACGCCGTCGACCAGCTTCACCGAGATGACGGCGTCGAGATATTCGGTGCGCCAATCCGCGTCCGTGGCCGGCTTCGCCATGGGAAAGACCGCGCGCACGTCCTCGCTCGCCCTGATCTCGCAGCCGGCCTTTTGCAGCGCGTCGAGGATCGGCCCGAGATGCGTGGCCGCTGCCGCGCGGTCGACGAGCAGCGTCTCGGTGGCGCCGCAGACGCCGGTGCGCCGCATCTTGCCGTTGAGCGCCAGCGACACCGCCATCTCGAGGTCGGCCGAGCGGTCGACATAGAGGTGGCAGATGCCTTCGAGATGCGCGAACACCGGCACGCGCGCCTCCGTCTGCACCCGCTCCACCAGCGAACGGCCGCCGCGCGGCACGATGACGTCGAGATTGCCGGAAAGCCCTTTCAGCATCTCGCCGACGGCGGCGCGGTCGGCGGTCGGCACCAGCTGGATCGCGGCCTCGGGCAGGCCGGCCGCCTTCAGCCCCTCGACGAGGCAGGCATGGATCGCCGACGACGAATGGAAGGAATCGGAGCCGCCGCGCAGGATCACCGCGTTGCCGGCCTTGAGGCAGAGCGCGCCGGCATCCGCCGTCACGTTCGGCCGGCTTTCATAAATGACGCCGACGACGCCGAGCGGCGTGCGCACGCGCTCGATCCGCAAGCCGTTCGGCTGTTGCCACGAGGCGATGACCTCGCCCACCGGGTCCTTCAGCTCGGCGATGGCGCGGATGCCGTCCTCGATTCCGCGCAGCCGGTCCGTCGTCAGCTTGAGCCGGTCCATCATCGCCGGCGACAACCCGGCCTTTTCGGCGTTGTCGAGGTCGAGCGCGTTGGCAGCGAGGATCGCATCCGCGTTGCGCCGCACGGCCTGCGCCATGCCGACCAGCGCCGCGTGCTTGCGCTCGGCGCTCGCCAGCACCAGCGGCCGCGCGGCGGCGCGCGCGTCGGCGCCGATCCTCGCCATCAGGGCGGCGACGTCATTCCCCGTCATCTGCTGTCTCCATATCGAGCGCGCGCGACATCACCATGTCGTCGCGATGCACCATGGCCGCGCGCGCCTCATGGCCGAGCACGGCTTCGATCTCGGCCGTCTTCAGCCCCGCGATCCGCACGGCATCGGCTGCATCGTAGGCGGCGAGCCCGCGCGCGATCTCGCGGCCGTCCGGGTCGAGGATGGCGACGGTGTCGCCGCGCGAGAAGCGGCCGGAAACCAGCGTCACGCCGGCGGGCAGCAGCGACTTGCCGGCGAGAAGCGCACGCACGGCCCCGGCATCGACGCTGATGCGGCCGGCCGGTTCCAGATTGCCGGCGATCCATGTCTTGTAGCCGCGCACCGGGTTGGCGCTCGCCGCGAACCATGTCGCGCGCTCACCCCGGTCGATGGCCGAAAGCGGGTTCATCCGCGTGCCCGAGGTGATGACCATCGCCGTGCCGGCGGTGGTGGCGATCTTGCCAGCGTCGAGCTTGGTCTTCATCCCCCCGCGCGACAGTTCCGACGCCGCCGCGCCCGCCATCGCCTCTATCTGCGGCGTGATGCGCTCGACGAAGGGAATGAACCGCGCGTCAGGGTCGAGCGCCGGCGGCGCGGTGTAGAGCCCGTCTATGTCGGAGAGCAGGACAAGCAGGTCCGCGCCCATCATGGTGGCGACGCGGGCCGCGAGCCGGTCGTTGTCGCCGTAGCGGATCTCGGAGGTGGCGACGGTGTCGTTCTCGTTGATCACCGGCACGGCCTTCAGCTTCAGCAGCGTCGAGATGGTGGCGCGGGCGTTGAGATAGCGCCGGCGCTCCTCGGTGTCGCCCAGCGTCACCAGCACCTGACCCGACTTCAGCCCGCGCGCGGAAAGCTCCTGCGACCACGCCCCGGCCAGCTCGATCTGGCCGACGGCCGCCGCCGCCTGGCTCTCCTCCAGCGGCAGCGAGCGCGCGGTGAGGCCCAAAATGGTGCGGCCGAGCGCGATGGCCCCCGACGAGACGACGAGCACGTCGGCCCCGCCGGCGGCGAGCGCGGCGACGTCCTCGACCAGCGAGGCGAGCCAGTCGCGCTTCAGCCCGTTCTTGCGGTCGACCAGCAGCGCCGAGCCGATCTTGACCGTGATGCGGCGGTAGTCCTTCAGTGCGCGTGCCGTCGTTTCACCCGCCGTCATTTCACCCACCGCGTGTCCTCGACGGGCGTCTCTGCGGCGCGCGCCTCCTCGACGATTGCCATCAGCGCCCGGAGCGCCTCCTCCACGCCCTCGCCGGAGACGGCCGAGAGCAGCAGCGGCGTCCGGCCGGCGGCGCGCTTCAGCGAGGCGAGCTTCTTCTTGCGCGTCTCGGCATCGAGCGTGTCTGCCTGTGAGAGCGCGACGATCTCCGGCTTGTCGGCAAGGCCACCGCCATAGGCTTCCAGCTCGCGGCGCACGGTCTTGTAGGCCTTGGCCGGGCTTTCCTCCTGCGCCGAGACGAGGTGGAGCAGCACGCGGGTGCGCTCGACATGGCCGAGGAAGCGGTCGCCGATGCCGATGCCCTCATGCGCGCCCTCGATCAGGCCCGGAATGTCGGCCAGTACGAATTCGCGCCCGTCGACGCGCGCGACGCCGAGGCCGGGATGGAGCGTGGTGAAGGGATAGTCGGCGATCTTGGGCTTGGCCGCCGTCACCGCCGCGAGGAAGGTGGACTTGCCGGCATTGGGCAGGCCGACCAGCCCTGCGTCTGCAATCAGCTTCAGCCGCAGCCAGATGGTACGCTCCTCGCCGGGCAGGCCGGGATTGGCCCGGCGCGGGGCCTGGTTGGTCGAGGTCTTGAAATGCTGGTTGCCGAAGCCGCCGTTTCCGCCCTTGGCGAGCAGGAAGCGCTGTCCCACCTCGGTCAGGTCGCAGATCAGCGTCTCGTTGTCCTCCTCGAAGATCTGCGTGCCGGCCGGCACGCGCAGCACCACGTCGGCGCCCTTGGCGCCGGTGCGGTTGCGGCCCATGCCGTGGATGCCGGTCTTGGCGCGGAAATGCTGCTGGTAGCGATAGTCGATCAGCGTGTTCAGGCCATCGACCACCTCGGCCCAGACATCGCCGCCGCGGCCGCCGTCGCCGCCATCCGGCCCGCCGAACTCGATGAACTTCTCGCGGCGGAACGACAGCGAGCCCGCGCCCCCGTCGCCGGAGCGGATATAGACCTTGGCCTGATCGAGAAATTTCATCGGATTGACAGTCTGACGGTTCTTCTGGTCATGAAGCGCTTCATCTAGCGCAAGCGCGGGGCGGAATCACCTGCGAAAAGGCAAGGGCAGGACGAAACGGCATGAAATGCGTCAGCTACAACATCCAGTTCGGCTTCGGCGACGACGCCCGCTTCGATCTCGGCCGCATCGTCGAGGCCGTGCGCGGCGCCGACGTGATCGCGCTTCAGGAGGTGACGCGCAACAGCCCGATGAACGAGGGCCGCGACCTCGTCGCCGACATCCGCGCCATGCTGCCGGAGTACTTCGCTGCCTTCGGGCCCAATCTCGAAGCCGAGATCGGCAGTCACGTGAAGGACGGCCGCGCCATCGACGTGCGCCTCGAATTCGGCAACATGATCCTGTCGAAAACGCCGATCCTGACCTCGCGCAACCTGCTTCTGCCGCGCACGCGCAGCTTCGACAAGCTCAACCTCCAGCGCGGCGCGCTCGAAGCCATGATCGACACGCCCTTCGGCCCGGTGCGTTTCTACTCCACCCATCTCGATCATCGCGGGCCGGACGAGCGGCTGGCGCAGATCGCCTTCCTGATGGAGCGCATCGTCTCCTACCCTCTCGAAGGCGGCGCGGTGAGCGGCATCTCGGAAATGGGCTTTCCCGAGCCCCCGGTGCCGGAAGCCTATGTGCTGATGGGCGACTTCAACATGCTGCCCGGCTCGCCCGAATACCACGCTGTCGCCGGCACGCCCGACCACGAGTTCGGCACGCCGCGCGTCGCCCGCCACGCCGTCGATGCCGGCCTGCTGCCGGGCGGCGACCAGACGCCGACCTGCGTCAACCTTCAGGACCCGACCGACACGGCCCGCCACAAGCGCCTCGACTACTGCTTCGTCCATCCGCTTCTCGCCCCACGGGTGAAGTCGGTGCGCGTCGACACGGCCGCGCGCGGCTCCGACCACAAGCCGGTGTGGCTGGAGTTGGGCTGAGGCGGCGACCTCTGCTCTTGTCCCGAGGCGCCGGCGCTGTCCCTCACCTGCCTGCCGGCATCCTCTCCCCGTGAACGGAGAGAGGAGGAATTGCCGCAACGTCGCCACCTTCCCTTCTCCCCGTTCACGGGGAGAAGGTGCCCGAAGGGCGGATGAGGGGCAGCGCCCGCGCCTCATGGTTTTCACAGCCGCCCCCAGCTGCGCAGGCTCGCCCAGGTGCGCCGGTCGAGCGCGTAGCGTTCCACCGGCACACGGCCGGCGGCGAGCGATTCCAGCATCCCCTGCCCGGCATACTGGAAACCGCATTTGTGGATGACGCGGCGCGAAGCCGGATTGATGACCCGGCACGCGGCATGGAGCCGCTGGATCGCGGTCGCGCGGAAGGCGAGATCGACCAGCGCGTGCGCGGCCTCCGTCGCATAGCCGCGCCCCCAATGCGGCTCGCCGATCCAGTAGCCCAGCTCCAGCCCGGACGAGCAGCCGTGAAGCCCGGCGCAGCCGATGAAGGCGCCGCTTTCGGCCAGCGTCACCGCATAGGCGCAGCCCGCCACCGGCCGCTGCCCGGCGGCCGCGACGAAGGCGCGCGCCTCGCGCTCGCCATAGGGGTGGGGCATGCAGCCGAGCATCTCGGCGATGCGGCGGTTGTCGGCCAGCTCGGCCAGTTCGGGGATGTCGTCCTCATGCGGCGCGCGCAGCAACAGCCGCTCCGTGACCAGCACCGGGCAGTCTATGCCGGGACTTTCGTCCTCGTCTTCTTCCCATTCGGCAACCATCATTCAGTCCTCCAAAACGAAAAAGGGGAGATGGCGACCCATCTCCCCTGATCCATTTTTCGGCCTGATCCGTTTGGACTGTCCGAACACCGGTTCCCGAGATGGGGCGCCGGTGTTTGGTGTCGCGGTTCCGGCTTACTCCGCAGCGTCCCGAATCGGGTTGACCGATACGTAGGTTCGGCCGTTGGCTTTGCGCGCAAACGACACGGCACCGGCCTCGGTGGCAAAGAGGGTATGGTCCTTGCCCATCCCGACATTGACGCCCGGATGCCACTTGGTGCCGCGTTGACGGATGATGATGTTGCCCGGAATCACGGCTTCGCCGCCGAACTTCTTGACGCCGAGGCGCTTGGATTCGGAATC
>Ga0172382_10001085_pt1 | contig 49467 bp, 42 predicted proteins | sample Leawel138RmetaG_FD_122245 | JGI IMG/M metagenome (GOLD analysis project Ga0172382, IMG submission 122245) | Leachate microbial communities from a municipal landfill in Southern Ontario, Canada - Leachate well 138R metaG | ecosystem: Engineered > Solid waste > Landfill > Unclassified | place... | reverse complement strand
GGCATCCCCGGCGCGGAGGACGTGCGCACGGCGGAAAATTCCGGCGTGCAGTATCTGCAGGTCGTCATCGACCGGCTGGCCGCGGGCCGCCTCGGCCTGTCGATCAATGAACTGGAAAACATGATGCGGGCACAGGTCGAGGGCATCACGATCGGCACCGTGCATGAGGGCGCCCGTCGTACGCCGCTGATCCTGCGCGGCAGCGAGGATCTGCGCGCCGCGCCGGAGCGTTTCGCCGCCATGCAGGTGACCCTGCCCGACGGGCGCAACATCCCGCTGTCCACCATCGCCACCCTGCAGCGGGTAGAGGGTCCGGTGAAGGTGGCACGCGAAAAGGCGGCGCGCTATACGGTGGTGGTGGCCAATGTGCGTGGCCGCGATCTGGTGGGATTTGTCGACGAGGCCAAGGCCAAGGTCGCCGAGCAGATCAAGCTGCCGACCGGCTACTACGTCGAGTGGGGTGGCCAGTTCGAGAACCAGCAGCGCGCCGCGCGCCGTCTTTCCATCGTGGTGCCGGTGGCCATCGGCCTGATCTTCCTGCTGCTGTTCTCCACCTTCGGCACCGTACGTCAGGCGGCGCTGGTGCTGACCAATATCCCGTTCGCCATGATCGGCGGTGTGTTCTCGCTCTGGCTGGCCGGCGAGTATCTGTCGGTGCCGGCATCGGTGGGGTTCATTGCGCTGCTGGGCATCGCCGTGCTGTACGGTGTGGTGATGGTGACCTATTTCAATCAGTTGCGCGCCCATGGCATGGCGCTGGCCGACGTGGTGATCGAGGGGGCGCGCCGCCGTCTGCGCCCGGTGTTGATGACCGCCAGCATTGCCGCCTTCGGCCTGGTGCCGCTGCTGTTCGCCAGCGGTCCCGGTTCGGAGATCCAGCGGCCGCTGGCCATCGTGGTCATCGGCGGCCTGGTGACCTCGACCCTGCTGACCTTGATCCTGCTGCCGATCCTGTACCGTCGTTTCGGCGTGGAACGCTAGGAGTCCATCATGCAAGAGTGTCTTTTGGTTATCGTGACGACGCCCTCCCTCGAGGAGTCGGTGGTGGACTGGCTGCTGGCGCAGGAACAGCTGTCAGGCTTCAGCAGCTCGCGTATCGACGGTCACGGCAGCCGGCAATCGGAACTGTCGCTGGCCGAGCAGGTGATGGGGCGCCAGCGCAAGGTGATGTTCCATGTCCATACCGACTGCACGGCGGTGAACCCGCTGCTCGATGCCCTGCGCCGTGATTTCAAGGGGGCAGGACTGCACTACTGGGTCATGCCGTTGCTGGATGCGGGACGGATAGACTGATCGCTGTCGCGGCGGCATGGCCATGCCGGGATTTTCCGTCCGCGCGCCGGATGACGCCGGGGCGTCTGTTGCCGTCAGTGGCAATACTTCTCCATTTTCAGCTGCAACGAACGTTCCCGCTCCATCAGTTGGTTGTACTGGCTGGCCCGGTAGCCGGCGCGCATGCGCGAGCGCAAATGCGCGAATTGTTCCTGGGCCTTGGCACAGTTTGCGGCCTGAGCCGTCTCCTGCTGCGTCGGGCCGGAGTCGAGGCGGATGACCTTTTTGGGGGGCGTGGTCGGGGTGAGGCGGGGCGTGGGCGGAGCGGCGTAGACGTTGTGGTCGGGATCGACCTCGAGTTCGACCGCGCTGTCTTTGGCCTCGCGCGGGGCAGAATCGGAGTAGTGCACGTGGCCGTTGTCATCCACCCAGCGGATGACGGTGGCGGCATGCGCGGACGGCATGGCAGCGAGTGCATACAGGAACAAGAGGCAAGGGAGCGTGGGCATGGGCATCCTCCTTGATGCGGTCGACGGGAACATCCTGTTCCCGCGGTTGAGTATAGATTAACGCGTGTCCGTACTGGCGGCGCCTCAGCCGGCAGTGACGCACACGGTGGCGAAGCCGCCGCCGGGGGTGCGGAAGTTGGTGGTCTGGCCGCGGTAGAGGCGGGCGGCGATGAGCTGGATGGTACCGTCATAGACATAGCAGCGCACGTCGGCCTTGAGCTCCACTACTTCATTCTCCACCACTGCATGGCGCAGCGACGGCGCCACCATCTCCTGCGCCACGTAATCCTCGTGGATCAATTTCTCGAACACCGTGCGCGTCAGCTTGGCGCCCTCGTAGGCGCCGTGGCTGCCGTAGGCCGCCACCGGCTTGAAGAACAGGCGGCGGCGATTGCGCCACAACTCATCGGCCTGTGCCGGTGTGACGCGACGGGTGGGCGGCACGTGGGCGGTGAGCTGGGCGATGTCCGCGGCGGCGGCGCCCAGCGAGGCCAGCAGTATCGCGTCGGACAGGCGCGCGAGGTGGCGCTTGTCGGCGTAGAGCGCGTGGCTGCGCGGATGCGGCGTGAGGACCACCTGGCTGGCGAGATAGGCGTCACGCAGCGCCGCAAGGTGCGGCGCCTCCAGGTAGAAGTCGGTCAGGCGGTTGTAGATCAGATCGACGGCCGCGCCGTTCACGGCGAGGCCGCCGGCGCCGGTCTGCAATTCGCGCGGGTCGCAGATCAGTGCCTCGATGCCGGCGCGGGCGAACAGCGCAACGAAGCGCAGGAATTCGGGAAGCAGGTACTGCTGCGACGGGTTCTCGTCGACGATGGCGATGCGCTTGAGCGGCTGCTCGCCGCGCGCCAGGCGCCATTCGCGCAGGAAGCTGTCGAGGATCGCCTGTTCCGCCGTCTCCGCCTCCTGCGCCGGTATGACGCCGTGCAGTTCGCGGCAGCAGGAGTTCTGTGCCGCGAGCAGGGCGGTGCTGATCAGCGCGCCCCCGGCATTGCTGTTGATCTCGATGAGCTGCGGCCGTTCCGCACCGAGGTGGAAGTCATAGCCGTACAGCACGCCGGGATGGCCCGGATCGAAGGCGGCGCTGGCCGGCGCCTCGGCCAGGGCCTGTGCCTGCCAGCCCGGCAGCGCGGCAACGCGGTGAATGGCGGCAACCGTGTCGCGCATCGCTTCAAAGGCGGCCTGCGGAATATACAGCGGCGCCGCCGCCACGCGCGGAAAGGCGGCCTCCACCTTCAGCTCCTGCTGCGGGCAGAGGCAGAAACGGTTCAGGCGCGAGGCGACGCGCACGGTGTTGACGGCGTCGGGGGCGGAAGTGAGGTCTCGGGGCAGGGCGGCCATGTCGGCTCAGTCAGTTGGTCAGCCAGGATTCCACCTGTTTGCGGTCTGGCACACCGCCGGCATGCACCACCTTCCCGTCGATGACGACACCGGGAGTGGACATCACGCCGTAACCCATAATCTGGCCGATATCCTCGATCTTCTCAAGCTGTACCGCGATACCTTTTTCATCCGCCACCCGGCGGACGAGGTCGTAGGTGGTCTGGCAGTTGCGGCAGCCGGAGCCGAGTATCTTGATGTCCTTCATGGTTGTTTCCTCGATGCGTTGTATGCATTACGCCAGCAGATTGAAGCCCCAGCCCACCAGGGTGAAGGCGACGGCCAGGACGCCGCTGAAGGCCGCGAGGCCCGGCCACTTGATGACCTTGCGCAGGATGATCAGTTCCGGCAGCGACAGGGCGGCGATGCTCATCATGAAGGCCAGGGTGGTGCCGACGGCGACGCCCTTGCCGAGCATGGCCTCGGCCACCGGGATGACACCGGTGGCGTTGGAGTACAGCGGGATGCCGAGCAGCACCGCACCGGGCACCGCCAGCCAGTTGTCCTTGCCGCCGAGGTGTGCGCTCACCCAGCCCTCCGGCACGTAGCCGTGGAACAGCGCGCCGACGGCGATGCCGGCCACCACCCATTTCCACAACCGGCCGACGAGGATCTTCACCTCGCTCCAGGCATAGCGATGACGCCCGGCGAGCGAGGTGTCCGCTTCGGGCAACGTCATCTTGCCCATGTGGATGTTCCACACGTAGTCCTCGACCCAGCGCTCGGGCCGAAAGCGCTCCATCACCGCGCCGCCGACATAGGCCACGGTGAGGCCGGCGGCGACGTACATCAGGGTCAGCTCCCAGCCGAGGATGCCGGCGAGGATCACCACCGCCACCTCGTTGATCATCGGCGAGGCGATGAGGAAGGAATAGGTGACGCCGAGCGGGATGCCCGCCTCGACGAAGCCGATGAACAGCGGCACCGAGGAGCAGGAACAGAACGGTGTCACCGCACCCAGGCCGACAGCGGTGCTGCGCGCCAGCCACTTGGGCTTGCCGCGCACGTAGTCGCGCACCTTCTCCGGCGACAGCAGGGCACGCAGCAGGCCCATCACATAGATGATCACCACCAGCATGACGAAGATCTGCACCGTGTCCATGACGAAGAAGTGCACGGTACTGCCGAGCCGGCTGGCCGGGTCGAGCCCCAGCCAGTGATAGACGAGCAGATTGGCGAGGGCGTCGAACATCAGCGGCGATTCTCGAACTGCACGTAGCTGCGGTTGACGTTGCCGCGGTGCAGCTCAGCGAAGTTGGCGAGGCCGCGGAAGGCGGGCGCGTCGCTCAGCCGCTCCACCACCTCGTCGATGGGCTCCCAGTTTTCCGCGGCGGCGCCTACCTCCTGCGCCAGCCAGTCGAGATAGGCGCCGGTCTCGCGTTGCGCCTTCGCCAGGTCGCAGACCTTGCCGTGGCCGGGGATGATGTGGCGCGGCTGAAGCTTTTCCATCTGATGGAAGGTGTCGCGCCAGGCGAGGAGGTCGGACCAGGGCAGCACACCGAGCAGGCGATCGACGTAGACCAGGTCACCGCTGTACAGCACGCCCTCGCCGGGCAGCCACACCACCGCATCGCCGGCGAAGTGGGCGTCGCCCAGCCAGCGCAGCTGCAGTTCGATGCCGCCGACATGCAGCGTGGTGGCATCGGCCGCCACCGGCGCCGCTGCGCTGACGGCCTTGGTGCCGGCGACACGCTCCTTCAGCTCGGGCAACAGTTGCTGCAGATGCTGCGCGCCGAACTGCCGCTGCGTGGTCACGGTACGTTGCAGTGCGACGATCGTTGCGCCCTTGGCGGCAAAGTAACCGTTGCCCAGCCAGCGGTGGTCCTGGCTGCCGGTGTTGAGGACATGGGTGATGGGCTGGTCGGTAACCGAGGCCACCGCCTGTTCGATGAGCTGTGCGCCGCTGTCGGAGGCGCCGGAATCGATCAGCACCACGCCGGCCTTGGTCACCACGAAGCCGAAGTTGGCGTTGAGGCCGTAGTTGTCATAGGTGCGCCCGCCGATGGGGCCGATGATGGCGTAGGCCGGGCCGCCGACATGCTGCACCTTGAGAACATCGGCGGTGGCGGCGGTGGTCGCTGCCAGCAGCAGCAGGGCAAGAAGATGGCGCATGGTATTCCTCGTGGATTTAAGTGCGTTGGGGCCGTTCGTACCAGTCCTTGCTGGCATTGACGATCTTCACTACCGACAGCATCACCGGCACCTCGATCAGCACACCGACCACGGTGGCGAGCGCAGCGCCGGACTGGAAACCGAACAGGGCGATGGCGGCGGCGACCGCCAGTTCGAAGAAATTGCTGGCGCCGATCAGGGCCGACGGGCCGGCGACGCTGTGCGCCACCTTGAGCTGGCGGTTGAGCAGATAGGCCAGCCCGGAGTTGAAGTAGACCTGGATCAGGATCGGCACCGCCAGCATGGCGATGACCAGCGGCTGCGCCAGGATCTGTGCGCCCTGGAAACCGAACAGCAGTACCAGCGTGGTGAGCAGGGCGCCGAGGGACAGCGGGTGCAGGCGCTTGAGCAGTGCATCCAGCGTCTGTTGTCCGCCGCGGCGCAACAGGCGGTTGCGCCACCACTGCGCGAACAGCACCGGAATGACGATGTACAACACGACGGACAGCAGCAGCGTGCTCCACGGCACGGTGATGGCGGCGAGGCCGAGCAGCAGGCCGACGATGGGGGCGAAGGCGAACACCATGATGACGTCGTTGAGTGCCACCTGGGTCAGGGTGAAGTGTGGCTCACCGCGGGTGAGATGGCTCCACACGAACACCATCGCCGTGCACGGCGCCGCGGCGAGCAGGATCAGTCCGGCGATGTAGCTGTCGTGCTGTTCGGCAGGCAGGGCGTCGGCGAATACGCCGCGGATGAACAGCCAGCCGAGCAGCGCCATGGAGAACGGCTTCACCGCCCAGTTGATGAACAGGGTGACGCCGATGCCCTTCCAGTGTTCCTTCACGTGCGCCAGCGCGGCGAAGTCGATCTTGAGCAGCATCGGGATGATCATCAGCCAGATGAGCAGCGCCACCGGCAGGTTGACCTGGGCCAGCTCCAGCCCGCCGATGAGCTGGAACGGCGCGGCGAAGAAGTGCCCCAGCGCGATGCCGGCAAGGATGCACAGAAACACCCACAGCGTCAGATAGCGCTCGAACACGCCCATCGGACTGCCGGCGGCCTTCTTCGCGGTGGTTTCGCACTGTGCGGACATGGCGGTTAGTGCGCCAGCTCGTCGACCAGGGCGCGCACGCGGTCGCGGATGTCGTCGCGGGCGGCGCGGAACACCGCCATGATCTCCCCTTCCGTGCCGCTGGCCCTGGCCGGGTCGTTGAGCGGCCAGTGGATCTTGCGCACGGTCGCAGGCAGGGCCGGGCAGTGTTCATCGGCGTGACCGCAGACGGTGACCACCACGTCGGCGGCATCGATCATCTCCGGCGTCACCCTGGTGGACTCCTGCCCGGAGATATCGATGCCGGCCTCGGCCATGACCTTGATGGCGCGCGGATTCTTGCCGTGGGCCTCGATACCGGCCGACTGCACCTCGATGCGGCCGGCAGCTTCGGGTGTCCTGCCCTCTCGCTGCATAAGACCTTCCATGGCCAAAGCGCCGAAGTGTCTGCCCCAGCCTTCGGCCATTTGCGAGCGGCAGGAGTTGCCGGTGCAGAGGAACAGCAGGTTGAGTTTCTTGCGCATCATTGTTTCCACATTTAAGGAGAAAAACGTTGATCTCTATTGGGTCCGCGAATGAACGCGAATGAACGCAAATCAGTTCCTCACAGCTGCGTTATGCAGGGTGGCGTGCTTCCAAGTATTCGCGTCCATTTGCGTTTATTTGCGGACTCAAGCATTTCAGGCGCAACAGGCAGCGCCGGGACGGTTAGGCATATCCGCCAGTGCCTGCCGGTCGGCGGCGTAGGGTGCCTGGCCGGTGACGCCGTCGGCGGTGGTGCGCAACACTTCGCGTGCCCAGGCGGGCAGTTCCGGGTGCAGGCGGTAGTACACCCACAACCCCTGGCGGCGGTCGGCGACGATGCCGGCCTCGCGCAGCTGGGCGAGGTGGCGGGAAATCTTCGGCTGGGACTCGCCCAGGGCATGGGTCAGCTCGCAGACGCACAGCTCGTCCTCGCCGTGCAGCAGCAGCAGGCAGCGCAGGCGGGTGGGGTCGGCGAGGGCACGGAACAGGGCTTCGGTGGAGAGTGACATGGCGCGAAATATACGGCAGCCCATATATATGATCAACCATATATAGCTGCCGACAGCGGGGGCACCAGCAGGGAATGGCAAGGGGGAGTCAGCCGCTAGCTGCGGCCAATGGCTGGATGCACCTAGGGACGCAGCACGATCTTGAGCCGGGTATAGCCCAGGGCCTCGTAGTCCTTGATCTGGCGCGGGCCATGCGCGGCGACGTCGACGAAGCCGACAAACTCTTCCGGCGCCTTGCCGGCATGTTCGGCATGGGCACCGCAGACATGCACACTGATGGCGGTCTCCTCGATCAGGCTGCGCATGTCGTTCTGCACGTCGGCAAACTGGGTCGCCTCCGCCAGCAGGGCAAACTGCTCGCGGCCGTGACTGACCACGGCGATGTCGAGTCCGGGGAAGCGTTGCCGCAGGTGCGTCACCATTTCGCGCAGGCGGGGAACGCCTTGGCGCAGCCCCTGTTCCGGCCCCACCACCTCGATCACGATCCCGGCAGGGCGCGCGGCGCCCAGGACCTGTTCCAGCGTGGCCGCGGCGGCGCTGCCGCCACACAAAAGCAAAAGCAGGGGAAACAGACGTATCAGCGGCATGCTGCGCTCCGGGGAAGGGGGCATGGTAAAGTGCGCCCCCTTGAACACGTCTGAGCATAGCACGCCATGATGGACGCACTTCGCCCCGGTTGTCACCAGCGCCACCTGCTGCGCCGCAGAGATAATCCATTGTTTGCAGAGGAATTACGCCGTGTGGATGAGGCCGCTCTGGCGCAGGCGCGGCAGCGCGACGCGGACGAGCGCGAGGCCTTCATGCAGCGTTTTCACGCCCTGCTGGAAGAGGCCGCCGCCCTGCAGGCCAATGAGGAGAGCGAGAGGCTGCTCGACCTCAAGGCGCGTCTGGATCAGGCCTACACTCTACTGGCCTCGCTGGGCGGCGAGACGGCGCCGCTCAAGCAGGGCCTGCGGCGCCTCACCGACGCCATCGTCTCCTCGATCCAGCGTGCCGCGGCCGGCGATCATCTGGCCGCGGAGGAGCTGGCCCAGGAGCGACTGGCGCGCGAGCAGCATTACCACCTGATGGAACAGCCCCTGGCGGCGGATCTCATGCGGCCGGACACGCCGATCACGCCGGGCGAACTGGCCGCCACGCTGCTGTCCTCGCCGCCGGAGGAGCTGGAGGCGGCGTTGTGGCTGTTCGGCCCCAAAGAGCTGGCGCCGCTGTGCCGCGAGGCGCGCGCGCTGCTCGCGGCGGCGGGGAGCGGACCGGCGCATGCCAATCTGCAGCTGATGGAGGCGCAGCTGCCGCCCGGCTGAGCGTCCTGGTGCAGTATGTTAGCGTCTGCTAATTAACGGCCAGATTGGCTATAGTGTGCAGATAACCTTAAAAATCATGTTTTGGAGCCCCGCATGCCCCAGTTTCCCGGCGATGAATTCCAGCCCAGCAGCATACTGACCGAACTGCCCGCGCGCAGTCTGGACGCCGCTGAGCTGGCCTCCGACCTGCGTCGCCACTTCGCCCATACCCTCGGCCGCGACAAATACTGCCGTACCCCCCATTACGCCTACCAGTCCCTGGCCCTCGCGGTGCGCGACCGTCTGATGGACCGCTGGAAAAACACCAATTACGCCTATATCGAACAGGACAGCCGCCGCGCCTGCTATCTGTCGCTGGAGTATCTGATGGGCCGGGCGCTGGGCAATGCCATGCTGAATCTCGGCGTGCAGGATGCCGCCACCAGGGCCCTGGGCGAGCTGGGACTGGTGATGGAGGAACTGGTCGACAGCGAGCGGGACGCGGGCCTGGGCAACGGCGGCCTGGGTCGGCTGGCGGCCTGCTTTCTCGATTCCTGCGCCACCCTGCAACTGCCGGTGATCGGCTACGGCCTGCGCTATGAATACGGCATGTTCCGCCAGCAGATCGAAGACGGCCATCAGGTGGAAGAGCCGGATCACTGGCTGCGCAACGGCCACATCTGGGAGCTGGAGCGGCCGGAATACACCCAGCGCGTGCAGTTCGGCGGCCACACCGAAAGCTGGACCGACGATGCCGGCAAGCTGCACGTGCGCTGGCTCAACACCCACGACGTGCTGGCGGTGCCGTTTGACGTACCCGTCCCCGGCTACCGCAACGGCACGGTGAACACCCTGCGGCTGTGGAAGTCGGCGGCCACCGACGAATTCGACCTGGGCGAGTTCAATGCCGGCTCCTACACCGAATCGGTGCGCGCCAAGAACGATGCCGAGCACATCACCATGGTGCTGTATCCCAACGACGCCTCGGAGAGCGGCAAGGAGCTGCGCCTCAAGCAGCAATATTTCCTCGCCTCCGCCTCGTTGCAGGACGTGCTGCGCCACTGGGTCCGGTTCCACGGCGCCGATTTCACCCAGTTTGCGGCGAAGAACTGTTTCCAGCTCAACGATACCCATCCCACCATCGCCGTCGCCGAGCTGATGCGCCTGCTGATGGACGAGTACGGCATGGAGTGGGACGACGCCTGGGCCATCACCGCGCGCACCATGGCCTACACCAACCACACCCTGTTGCCCGAGGCGCTGGAGAAATGGCCGGTGCGGCTGTTCCGCCGTCTGCTGCCGCGCCTGCTCGACATCATCTTCGAGATCAACGCGCGCTTCCTCAAGCAGGTGGCGCAGCGCTGGCCGACCGACGCGGCGCGGCTGGCACGCATGTCGATCATCGAGGAAAGCCACGAGCAGATGGTGCGCATGGCCTATCTCGCCATCGTCGGCAGCTACTCCATCAACGGCGTGGCGGCGCTGCACTCGCAGCTGCTCACCACCGGCCTGTTCCGCGATTTCTACGAAATGTGGCCGGAAAAATTCAACAACAAGACCAACGGCGTCACCCAGCGCCGCTGGCTGGCCGCTTGCAACCCCGGTCTCAATCAGCTCATCAGCGCAAGGATCGGCGGTGCCTGGGTGTCCGATCTGGCGCAGCTGCGCCAGCTGCTGCCGCTGGTGGACGACGCCGATTTTCGCGCCCGCTGGCATGCAGTGAAGTTCGACAACAAGGTGCGTCTCGCGGCGCTGGTGCAGGATGATTGCGGCGTCGATTTCGATCCGGCGATGATGTTTGACGTGCAGGTCAAGCGCATCCATGAATACAAGCGTCAGCTGCTCAATGTATTGCACGTGATCCATCTGTATGACCGCATCAAGCGCGGCGACACGCAGGACTGGACGCCGCGTGCAGTCCTCATCGGCGGCAAGGCCGCGCCCGGCTACGCCATCGCCAAGCGCATCATCAAGCTGATCAACAACGTCGCCGATGTCATCAACAGCGATCCGGATACCGCCGGCAAGTTGCGGCTGGCCTTTCTGCCCGACTACCGCGTGTCCGCCATGGAGGTGATCTGTCCCGGCACCGACCTGTCGGAACAGATATCGACGGCGGGCAAGGAGGCCTCCGGCACCGGCAACATGAAGTTCATGATGAACGGCGCCGTCACCATCGGCACCCTCGATGGCGCCAATATCGAAATCCGCGAGGAGGCCGGCGAGGAAAACTTTTTCCTCTTCGGCCTCACCGCCGCCGAGGTGGAACAGCTGCGCGGCCACTACGATCCGGCCGCCATCATCGCGGCGGACGCCGACCTGACGCGGGTGATGCGCCTGATCGAGTCCGGCCACTTCAGCCAGCTGGAGCCCGGCATCTTCGACCCCATCGTCCATGCCATCCGCAACCCGCACGACCCCTGGCTGGTGGCGGCCGATTTCCGCAGCTATGTCGACGCCCAGCGTATCGCCGCGGCGACCTACCGCGACCAGGAGCGCTGGGTGCGCATGAGCATCATCAACAGCGCCACCAGCGGCAAATTCTCCACCGACCGCACCATCGGCGAATATGCCGCGGATATCTGGCAGCTGCGGCCGGTGGCGGCGCATCCGGTGAAGTAACTCATGGCACGGCAGCGACCGGGCCCCCGCCGGTCGCTGCCACGAAGCCGTTCCGCTCGTCCCCCGTCTCTGTTCAGTAACCGTTCAGCCTGCCTCTCTACACTGCGGACCTGTACTCGCAGCAAACAACACAGGGAGGCCCATCATGGTCAAGAAATTCGTCCTGGCAGTCGCCGTAATCGCACTGCTGAGCGGCTGCAAGAGTGTCATCGTGCGGCATGACGTTCCGGTGCATGTGGTGGAGCGACACCATGTGTACCAGCGGCCGGCGGCGCCGGTGCAGCAGGTGATCGTGCAGCAACATGTTCATGTGGAGCAGACGTATACGCCGCCGCCGGCAATGCCGCGGCCGCCGATCATTGTCCGGCCCATACTGCCGCCGCCGCACGCCGGAAGGCCGGATGTGCCGCCGCCGCGGGTGGGGCGTCCGGTAGTTCCGCCGCCGCACGCCGGGAAGCCCGGGGCACCGGACCGGCCGCCGCCGCGCGCGGGACGCCCGGTGGCCCCGCCGCCGTCTGCCGGAAGGCCGGAGGTGCCGCCGCCGCTGACGCGCCCGGTGCTCCCGCCGCCGCACCGCCTGGAGGCGCAGCCCTTGCCGCGGGAGACGGTGCGCGCGCCGGCGCTGCGTGCGCCCTGGCCCGGCAATCCGGCGCGGTGATGGGGTATCCTTCCGCCATGTCGGAGCAGGCCTACATTCCATCGTCGTTGCGCGTCAAGCCATGGCTCCTGGCGCTGCTGTTGGCCGTCGCTGCATTCACCTGCGCGGTCGTGCCGGTGGCCGCCGCCGCGGTGACCCTGGAGCAGGCCGTGGCACAGGTGCGGCGCGAGACCGGCGGCCGCATCCTGCAGGCGGAGACGGTGCAGGAGCAGGGTCGCCGGGTGCACCGCATCAAGGTGCTGACGCCGCAGCAGAGCGTGCGTACGGTGCGCATCGATGCCGGCAACGGGCGGTAGGCCATGCGCATCCTGCTGATCGAGGACGAGGCCGCCCTGCGCGAGCAGATCCGGCAGCGCCTGACGGCGGCCGGTTACACGGTGGATGGCTGCGGCGACGGGCGCGAGGGGCTGTATCTGGCGCAGGAATATCCCGTCGACCTGGCGGTGGTGGACCTCGGTCTGCCGGGTCTGTCCGGGCTGGAACTGATACGCACGCTGCGCAGCGCCGGCCACCGCCTGCCGCTCCTGATCCTGACCGCGCGCGGCAAGTGGGAGGAAAAGGTTGCCGGACTGGAGGCGGGCGCCGACGATTATCTGGTCAAGCCATTCCACATGGAAGAACTGCTGGCGCGCATCAAGGCGCTGCTGCGCCGTGCCGCGGCGGCGGGCAGCGAGACCCTGCAGCGCGGTCCCTTCGTCATCGATATCGGCGCGCAGAGCGTGCACCGCGGCGAGACTGCGGTGGACCTCACCACCTTCGAATACCGCCTGCTGGAATACTTGGCGCGCAACGGCGGCAAGGTGATCAGCAAGGGCGAGCTGGCCGACTATCTGCACGACCATGCCGACGAGCGCGACAGCAACGTCATCGAGGTGCTGGTGGGGCGGCTGCGGCGCAAGCTCGATCCCGACAACCAGTGGCAGCTCATCGAAACCGTGCGCGGGCGCGGCTATCGCTTCAACGCGGGGCTGACATGAACTCGCTGGCGGCGCGCGTCGGCTGGAGCGCCGCGGTGGTGCTGGCGGTTTTCGTCGCCCTCACCGCGCTGGCGCTGGAGCGCGCCTTCACCGACAGCGCGCGCGCCGCCATGCGCGAGCGGCTGCTGGCGCAGGTGTATCTGCTGATGGCCGCCACCGAAGTGGCGGCAGGCGGCACGCCGCGGCTGCCGGCGGCGCTGAACGAGCCGCGCCTCAACCTGCCGGACTCCGGCCTGTATGCACGCATCGACGCCGCGGACGGCACGCCGTTGTGGCATTCGCCATCGGCGCTGGCGGTGACGCTGCCGGCGGTGGACGGCAGCGGCCGCGAACAGTTCGGTCGCCTCGCCCTGGCCGGTGCGGAATTCTTTCACGTCGGCCTGCGCATCGACTGGGAGACCGACAGCGGCAGCGTGCCGCTGCGCTATGGCGTATTCGAACACCCGGCCGCCTTCGATGAGCAGATGCGGCGCTACCGCCGCAGCCTGTGGGGCTGGCTGGCGGCCATGGCCGTACTGCTGTTGCTGGCCCTGGCGGCGGCGCTGGCCTGGGGCCTGCGCCCGTTGCGCACGGTGGCGGCGGAACTGCGCGACATCGAGGCCGGGCGGCAGCAGGCGCTGCAGCGCGCCTACCCGCGCGAGATCCGGCGCCTGAGCGACAACATCAATACCCTGCTGCAGCACGAGCGCGCCCAGCAGCAGCGCTACCAGCATGCCCTGGCCGACCTGGCGCACAGCCTGAAGACGCCGCTGGCGATCCTGCGCGGCATCGATGCCGGCCGCCAGGCTCCGCTGCTGGAGGAGCAGGTGCTGCGCATGGACGACATCGTGCAGCACCAGTTGCAGCGCGCGGCAACTGCCGGCGTGCCGCTGCTTGCCGCCCCCGTCCCCCTCGCCCCGCTGGTGCAGCGCCTGCTGGCTGCGCTGCGCAAGGTATACGCCGACAGGGCCATCGTCCTGCGCTGCGCCGTGGCCGACGATGTGCAGTTTCGCGGCGTGGAAGGCGATGTGATGGAGCTGCTCGGCAACCTGCTGGACAACGCCTGCAAGTGGTGTCGCAGCCAGGTGCGCGTCAGCGCGCAGCAGCAGCCGGGCATGTTGCTGCTGCGGGTGGAGGATGACGGCGCGGGGATCGCGGCGGCCCAGGCGGCCCAGGCGGTGCAGCGTGGCCGGCGCCTGGATGAGGCCACGCCCGGTCACGGCATCGGGCTGGCTATGGTGCGCGACATCGTCACTGCCTATGGCGGCACGCTGGAGATCGGCCGCTCCGCCCTGGGCGGGGCAGCCATCCATGTCACCCTGCCGGGCTAAATATGTGTGCCGAAATAGTGTCCAGGCATAGGGCGCCCCGTGGGCGCCACGTCACGGCGGGCACGGCCCGCCCTATAACGTGCCGGGTATCAGGTGGCTACCAATTCGGAACGCTTATTTAGTCGCGGGATACCCCTGACGCGGGGCGTCCTATCTGCAGGAGCGAATGGTATTCGCGACTGGGGCGCCGGCGGCTAGAGCCGGCCGCTGTAGCGCAGGGTGTGATAACCGCGGGCGTCGGCGCGGCCGAGCAGCTGCAGGCCGCGGCTCAACGCGGCATCGGCGCCGGGGCGCGCGCGCAGCCTGGCATCGAGGCGATAGCTGCGGTTGGCATCCAGGACGACAGTGCCGGTGATTTCCAGCGGGCCGCCGCCGTCTGCAATGGCGCCGCTGCTGCCGCCGTTCTCGGCCGGCTGCAGTGTGAGGCGGAGGTCGCCGAGCTGGAGCGGCTGCCCGGCGACCAGCAGCGCCTGGCTCCATACCACGGTGCCGCGCAGCGCGGGTGCCGCCTGCGGCTGCAGCTGCGCCTCGTCCAGCTTGATGGCGATGGTGCCGTCGGCGGCGATGGGCAGACCGGGATTGAACAGCATCAGCTGCGCCGCGGGGATGCGGGCCGCCACGTCGCGCAGCGCGATGCTGCCATCGCGCCGCACGGTGGCATGGCCGGTGAGCGCGGTGGCCGTGTCCTGCAACTGCCATTGCACGCCGAGCCGTCCCTGCAGCAGCTGCCAGGGCGACAGCTCCCACTGCAGTGCGCCGAGGGGCGTGCTGCGCCAGGCCAGGGTGCCGGCGCGGCCGGACCAGACGCTGCCGCCGAGGTCGTGCAGAGTGACGGGTATCGACCTGGCCAGATAGGGCTGCGCCACGCCATAGACCTGCTGCGCCGGCAGCAGCACGATCAGCGCGAGCGCGTAGGTGAGCAGGCCGAGCAGGGTGTATTTCAGCCATGCGCGCTTCACGGGGCGGCCTCCAGCGCGACGCGCGCATTCACCTGCCCCGGCGTGGCGGCGGTGCGTTCGACATTGAGTCCGGTGATGCGGATGCCGTGCTGGACGGCCAGCGTATCCAGCCAGCGCAGCACATCATCGAAGGCGGCGCCCTCGAGCCAGACCCGCACCGTGTGCTGCCCGTCGGGTTGCACGCGCTTGATGGCCCCGCCCAGCCGATGGGCCTTGGCGCTTTCGTCGCTGAGGGCGAGCAGCGACTGCGGGCTGCCGGCGGCGGGCCGCGTGCCGCGCAGAGTGCGCACCTCGGCGCCGGCCTGTTGCATCCAGGCCAGCGTGCCGCGCTGGGTGATCACGCTGTTCTCCAGTTGCGCGAGACGGTCGGTGAACGGTATCCACACCAGGGCATACGCCAGCAGCAACACGGCGCCAATCGCGCCGCCGAGGAGGATGCGGCGCTCGCGCGGCTGCAGCTGTTCCCAGTGTTGCTGCAGCGCGCTCATGACTGTCCTCCGCGCAATGCGATGCGGCCGGCAACGCTGCCGCCGCTGCTGTCGGCGCCGCTGATCTCGGCGCGCAGCGCGCCGCTGTCGAGGGCCTGTTTGAGGCGATCGAGGGTCTGCAGGTCGCCGGCGGTGACCTCGATGTCGAGCAGCCCGGCGGTGTAGTGCAGCGCACGCACCTCGACGCCGGCGTTGCGCAAGGCCGGCCCGGCATGCAGCAGCAGGTGGTGAAATTCCTGCGCCGCCGTGCCGCGGCGCAGCTCCTGCAGCTTCTGCTCCATCTGCACCGGCGCATTGACCACGCGCTGGGCCTCCGGAAAGGCGCTGCGATAGGCTTGTTCGATCTGTGCGGCCAGCCGCGCATCCTCCTGCGCCAGGGTGAGATAGCGTGCGCCGCTCATGCCGCCCTGCAGCAGCAGCAGGCCCGCCAGCAGCGCCGCGGCGGCGCGCCATGGGCGCCACAGCTGGCGGGTCTGCTCACGCCGGCTGAACTCGCCCTGCAGCAGGTTGATGCCCTCGCCGCGCAGGGCGGCGGGCAGCAGCGCGGGCAGCGCGCTGGCGAGGGGGGTGTGCTGCAATTCGATGCTGGATGCCGCACACCACTCCTGCAGCATGGCGCGCAGGTCGGTATCCGCTGCCGCGCCATCGGCGGGCAGGACCTCGTACAGGTGCAGCCGCTGCGGCCTGTCCGCGCCGGCCTGTTGCAGCAGCAGGGGCAGCAGATGCGGCAGGGCGGCCCGATCGCAGGCCAGACCGCGGCACTCGCCGAGACGCAGCCGTACCTCTGTGGCCTCGGCCAGGAGGCTCCATGTGCCGGCGGCACGCGGCAGCGCCAGCACGTCGGGCAGCAGCACGTCCGGCTTGACCCCGGCGGCCTCCAGCGCGGCCAGCCAGCCATGCAGGGTGGTGCGATCCACCACGGCGCAGGGCACATCCTCCCCCTGCGGTGCGGCGGCGGCGAAGTGCAGCGTTTCCACCTCGGCGGCGAGTTGTTCCTCCAGCGCGTAGGGCAGGGCCTGGAGCAGGCGCCGCTGCTGGCGGCCGGGCAGGTGCGCGGCCATCAGGGTGATGGCGTTGCCGGGGACCAGCACCACCACCCGGCAACCGGCGGCCGCGTCCGCGGCGGCGCTCAGCGGGCCGTGGCTGACCTTGGCCGGTGCGCTGGCAAGGCACCAGTGCGCCGTAGTGTCCTGTTCCAGGCGGAGTAACAGTTGGTCCATGGGGTCACAGATAGAGTTGGGTGCGGGCAACGAGGGTGGCCGCGCCATTGTCCTCGCGGCGCAACAGGCTGGCATAGCGCTGTTCCAGCCGACCGAGGCTGATGGCTGACATTACCACAAAATGGCTGCTGGACACGCCGAGGCCGTCCCGCGCCACCGTGCGGTTGGCGAACACCGGCTGCCGCAGCGCGTCATCCACGCTGCTGTAGTGCTGGTCCTGGCGCGTGGCGACAAACTCCTCCGCCTCGCTCGGGCCGATGCCGTCCGCCAGCGCCATGATCACGGCGGCGGAGGCGGTGTTGAGGTTGATGGTGGTGCGCGTCGGCAGCGCCGCCAGGTGGGGCGCCAGCAGGCGGTAGCCGGCGGCATCGATGCCGGCGACGAGACGCAGCTCGCTGACGTCGCCGAACAGGCGGTTGGCCGTGCGATAGGGCGGCGTATTGCCCAGGTAGGTGGCGTCCTCGGCGCCGTAGGGGGGCAAGGGCTCGATATCGGCATCGATCCAGTCGACGATGGCGTCGGCCAGATCGGGCGACAGCTCCAGTGCGACGAGCAGGCGGCGCAGGCGCATCAGGTCTTCCGCGCTGGTCTTGCCGTCGAGGATCAGGTTGTTGAGGTTGAAACGCCCCTGCGCATCTTCGATATGGCCGGTGAGCTGGCCGTTGTCCACCGGCACGGGCGGCAGCCGCATGGCCCAGTCTTCGCCCAGGTGATCCACCTCGCCGTCCTTGCGGTCCTGCTCCAGCATCTTGCCCGCCCAGCCTTCGATGCCATAGAGAAAGAAGCGCAGCTGTTCGGTCTCCAGCACGTTCTGGGTACGGCGGATGTCGATCTGCTGGCGCGAGGTCATCGCCACCGCGGCCACCGCGGCCAGCGTCACCACCAGCAGTGCCGTGACCAGGGCGACACCGCGCTCAGCGCATGCGACGTTTTCCGTTTTCCGTTTTCCGTGTTCCGTTGCAAAGCGGCTGGCGGCCGGCGGCCTGCGTGTGGCGGTCAATGGGCAACGGAATACGTTCATCATCGCACCCGGAACAGGCGGGTCACGCCGCCCCATTGCTCGAGCTCGACGGTCAGCTCGACGGCCAGCGGCAGGGGATCGGCGACAGCGGTTTCGCCTTGCGCGAGGGGCGGCCATGTCTCCTGCCACTCCCGGTTTGCATCGAGAAAGCGCACGCGCAGGGCGCGCACCCGCTCCAGCAGCGGCGTCTCCAGCGGTGCGCTGTCCTGGGCGCGATCCAGCACCTGCCAGTGCGCGCGGATCAGCGTGCGCTCGCGCAGGGCGTAGGCCACCCGCTGCAACTGGCTGCGCGCCTGATCGGCGGGATTGGACCAGCCGCCGCGGGTGAGTTCGATCCAGTCCGCGCCGCCGTGCAGGGCGGGCTTGCTGTCGCCGTACTCATCCCGGATCCCGCGCGGCGCCAGCTGATCCAGGTCGCGTTGCAGCATCAGCATGGTCAGCTGCAGGGCGCGCAGGCGCTGCGCCGCGGCCGCGGTGTCTTCGCGCGCATCCAGTACCGAGGCCAGTCCGCCGTAGGCGAGCATGGCCACCACCGCAAACACCGCGATCGCCACCAGCAGCTCCAGCAGGGTGAAGCCGCCCGGCCGGCAGCGGGCCGGGCGGTGTCTGTGGACAGGGGGGGCGATGCGGTTCAATTGACGGCCGGCGGCGCGGGTTGCGGCAGGAAGGCCGACAGCGTGGCCAGCGGCGATTCGCCGTCGCGGCCGACCTCGACGTCGACACGGCGCACGCGCGCATCGAAGGTCTCGCTGATGCGTGTCGTCCAGCTCCATTCCACCGGCCCCAGCGCGGCATGGCCGCGCTGGGTGCCGACTGCGGGCCAGTCGGCCTGCAACAGCAGCTCGGTGGCCTTGTTGGCCGCCACGTACTGGGCAAAGGTCTTGTCGCGCAGGTGGATGGCATTGGCGCCGTTGGTGGCGCCGACGCGTATGGCAGCGGCCAGGCCGATGGCGATCACCGCCAGGGCGACGAGCACCTCCAGCAGGGTGAAGCCACGCACGGCCGTGGCCGCGCGCGGAGAAACATTGCCGCTGCCGAGGATGGCATGCCCGGCGTTCGCTACATTTCCCTGGTCCCTGTTTCGCAAGATACGCATGTGGTTCTGTCTTCGTGCCTCGGTTCTCCAGACGCAGCTGCCCGATGCCGCTGTGCTCCATCGGGTCTGCGGAGCCCGGGATGGAGCGTCCTAATGCAGTTGCATCGCGCCGAGGGCGCCGCCTTCCAGCTCGCGTGCGATGCGGCCGTCATCGGCCGCCAGGCGCAGGCGGAACGGGGTCCGTTCGCCGCTGGACAGCAGGAACAGCTGCGGCGCGCCGTGCTCCGGCGTCTCGGCGGGCAGCGTCTGCGGCAGTCCCTCCAGCAGCAGTTGCGGCGTGACGGCCGGGTGAAATTCGCGCGGCCGCAGCAGGCCGTCGCGTTCCAGGGCCAGCCACTGCGGCGTGCCGTCCTCCTGCAGGGCGAGGAACATGAAGCGGTAGCCGGTGCGCGTGAGCTGCAGGCCGAGCTCGCGTCCCTGCAGGGTGGCCTCTTCGCCGGCCAGCTCGATCAGGCTGGCCAGGCGGCGCGCCTCTTCCTGCACGATGTGGGCGCGATCATTGCCCACGGCCAGGGTGGCAAACGACACCAGGATGCCGATGATGACCAGCACCACCATCAGTTCGATCAGGGTGAAGCCGCGCCGCCGGACGGCAGGCGGCGAGGGGAAGGCGGAGGCGCGCGCGGCAGTGCAGTGGCCGGTGTTGCTGCCCGCCGCCCTCATCCTGCGGCCTTTATTCGACGTTCCAATTGCCGATGTCGGCGTTCATGCCGTCGCCGCCGGGGCGGCCGTCGGCGCCGAAGGTGAAGATGTCGATCTCGCCCTGCACGCCGGGGCTCATGTACTGGTAGTCGTTGCCCCAGGGGTCCTTGGGCAGGCGATCGATGTAGCCGCCCTGCTTCCAGTTGCGCGGCTCGGGTGCGCCGGCCGGCTTCTTCACCAGCGCATTCAGGCTCTGATCGGTGCTGGGGTAGTTGAAGTTGTCCAGCTTGTACAGATTGAGCGCGCTCTCCAGGGCACGGATGTCCTGCCGCGCCTTGGTGATGCGCGCGCTGTCCGGGCGGTCCATCACCTTGGGTACCACGATGGCGGCGAGGATGCCGAGGATGACGACCACCACCATGATCTCGATCAGGGTGAAGCCGCGCGCGCGGCGGGGGCGGGAAGATGCAGCGTATCGGTTCATGTTTTCTGCGGAGCCTGCGGTTGCCTCATGGATGCGGCCGATTATAGCGCCAATTCGTTCCGTCACAGGTGCGGCGCCGGCCGGCGGGGGTGGTAATCTGGCGGCCATCATGCATGGAGAACCGGGACCGATGACGCGCTGGCGCCTGCCGCTGCTGCTGGCGCTGCTGTGTATTGCGCTGCAGGGGCTGGGCTGGGGCGAGGCGCTGCGCTACGAGCGCGCCCTCGTCGGCAGTGAGCCGTGGCGCCTGCTGGGCGCGCATCTGGTGCATCTGGGCTGGGAGCACCTGCTGCTGAACCTGATCGGGCTGGTGCTGATCTGGGCGCTGTTCGGCGCGGCCCTGCGGCCGTGGGCCTGGGTGGCGGCATTCGTGTGGTGTGCGCTGGTGGTGAGTGGCGGTCTGTACTGGCGCGATCCCGCGCTCGGCTGGTATGTGGGCCTGTCCGGCGTGCTGCACGGCCTGCTGGTGTGCGGCGCCCTGGCCAGCTGGCGGCGCGAACCGCGCAGCAGCCTGATTCTGCTCATCGGCCTGGGTGCCAAGCTGGCCTGGGAGCAGCTGGCCGGCGCCGGCATCGGCACGCAGGCCCTGGTGGGGGGCGCCGTCATAGTGAACGCTCACCTGTACGGTACTCTGGGCGGTGGGCTGGGCGCGTTGCTCTGGGTCCTGGGCCGCCGCTGGCGCCACAGGCCATGAGATGGCCGGGGGAGCGGCGCTCCCCCGGCGGTCCGGTTTACTGCTTGTTCCAGGAGTTGTAGGTGCAGTAGTCCAGCCCCCAGCTCGGATCGGACGAGCCGAGGCAGGCGTAGGAGGCGGCAAAGGTCTTGTCGGCGGAGATCCACACCAGCAGATCGCCGCTGGTGCTGTTGCTGGGATTGCTCCATGTGCCGGTGTAGTAGCCATAGCCGGTGTGATACGTGCTCAGGGCGCCGGTGAAGCCGCCGAAGGGGCCCGTCCCGGTGATGTTGCCGTTGATATCCACCGTGGCGCTGGAGCTGTCGTAGCTGGTGATGTCGCCCGTGCTGTTGAGGGCGATGCTGTAGCCGCTCCAGCTGCCGATGGCATCGGCGGCCGCCCAGGTGCCGGTGGTGGGGCCGTTCTTCTGCAGCACGCCGAAATCGCCGCCCTGGGTGAGGATGGCGGCATGGTTGGCGGCGCCGTCGACCATAAAGCCGCCCGCGTCCATCTCGGTGGCGCCGGCATACAGGGTGAATTCGAAGATGCCGCCCTGCACGGAACTGATCGCGCCGGTCAGGCCGAGATTGCTGCCGTCGCGCGCCACCGCGGTGATGGTGGAGTTGTCGACGCTGACGCTGAGCGCATGCCCCAACGATCCGCCGTATTCGTAATAACCGGCCCAGACGCCGGTGAGCGCACCGCTGCCACTGCTGCTGCTGTCGTCCCCGCCGCCACAGGCGGTCAGGGTCAGGGCCAGTACGCCGATTTTGCCCGCTGTTGCCAATAGATTTTTCATCACGCTATCTCCCTGTGTCGATTTGTGGTGTTGTCTGTGCAGCCTTGCACGCCGCTGCTGCGCCCGGCGTGGTGGGCTGCTTGTGTACGAACTGCCGCGTCCGCCGGGACAGAAGGCAGCTTTTACGAGGATAGACGGCACCGGGGTGGTGGTCACCGGTACGGCGGGGAATTTTGTTTGTCGTGAGTCGTTTTGTGCCGCGCGTCACGGTGTTGCCGGCAGCTACTTGACCAGCTGGTTCAGATCGAAGATCGGCAGCAGGATGGCCAGCACGATGACCAGCACGATGCCGCCCATGGTGAGGATGAGCAGGGGTTCGAACAGCCCCATCAGGGCGGCGATGGTGGTTTCCAGTTCGCGCTCCTGATTGGTGGCGGCGCGTTCCAGCATGGCGTCGAGCTGGCCGCTGGATTCACCACTGGCGATGAGCTGCAGGGTGATGGCAGGGAAGTAGCCGCTCGGTTCCAGGGCACGGTGGATGCTGGAGCCTTCGCGCACGCGGTGCGCCGCCTGTTCCACCGCCGCGCGCATGGGCAGGCTGCCCAGCACCTGGGCGGCGATGCGCATGGCATCGAGCACCGGCACGCCGCTGGCGGAGAGGATGCTGAGGGTGCGCGCGAAGCGGGCGGTATTCACGCCGCGGGTGAGGCGGCCGATGAGCGGCAGGCGGTGCAGCAGGCGGTGCCAGCGCATCCTGTTGTCGGGCTGGCGCAGCAGGCGCGCGAAGCCCCACAGGGCGCCGCCGAGCAGCAGGGCGAGGACGATGCCCCACTCGCGCATGAAGTCGCTGGCGGCGATCAGGCTGCGCGTCAGCCAGGGCAGTTCCTGGCCGATGTTGTCGAACACCTGCACCACCTGCGGCACCACGTAGGTGAGCAGGGCGATGGTGACGATCAGCGCCATGGTGGTGAGGATCGCCGGATAGAACAGGGCGAGCTGAATCTTCTGGCGCAGTTGCTGGCGTGACTCGGTGTAGTCGGCGAGGCGCTCCAGCACCACCTCGAGGTGGCCGGAATGTTCCCCCGCCGCCACCGTGGCGCGATACAGCTCGGGGAAGACGTGGGGAAACTCGGCGAGGCCCTCGGCCACGGTGTGGCCCTCCAGCACCCGGGAGCGCACCGCCATCATCATGTTGCGCAGGCGCGGCTTTTCGCTTTGCCGCGCCACCGTGTGCAGGGTCTCCTCCAGCGGCAGGCCGGAGCGCACCAGGGTGGCCAGCTGGCGGGTGATCAGGGCCAGGTCGGTGGCGTTGACGCCGCGGGTGAACAGCGCGCTGCTGCGCTTGCCCTCGCGTACCGTCACCTCCTCCACGGCCAGCGGCGTCAGCCCCTGCTCGCGCAGACTCTGGCGCACCTGACGCGCGGTATCGCCCTCCAGCACGCCCTTGCGGGTGCGGCCGGCGGCATCGAGGGCCTGGTATTCAAAGGCGCCCATGAGCTCAGTGACAAGTGGCAAGTGGCAAGTGACAAGCAGTACGGCGACAGGCGTGCGGCACGCGCCTTGTCTTGTAACTTGTAACTTGCAACTTGCAACTATTCCTCATGCGTCACCCGCAACACTTCTTCCAGTGAGGTGTCGCCGGCCAGGACGCGGCGCATGCCGTCGTCGCGGATGCTGGCGGTGTGCTGGCGGGCGTGGGCCTCCAATTCGTATTCACCGGCACCGTCGTGGATCAGGCCGCGCATCGGCCGGTCCACCACCACCAGCTCGTAGATGCCGGTGCGGCCGAGGTAGCCGCTGCGGTTGCACTTGGGGCAGCCGACCGGGCGGTACAGGGTCGGCGCCTGCTCGGGCGCGACGCCGAGCAGGGCGCAGTCGGCGGTACTGGCCTGATGGGCCTCCTTGCAGTGCGGGCAGAGCAGGCGCACCAGGCGCTGCGCCAGCACGCCGAGCAGGGTGGAGGAGAGCAGGAAGGGCTCCACGCCCATGTCGCGCAGGCGGGTGACGGCGCCCACCGCGGTGTTGGTGTGCAGGGTGGACAGCACCAGGTGGCCGGTGAGGGAGGACTGCACGGCGATCTGCACGGTCTCCAGGTCGCGGATCTCGCCCACCATCACCACGTCGGGGTCCTGGCGCAGGATGGCGCGCAGGCCGCGGGCAAAGGTCATCTCCACCTTGGGATTGACCTGGGTCTGGCCGATGCCGTCGATGAAATACTCGATGGGGTCTTCCACCGTCATGATGTTGAGGTCGCGGCCGTTGAGCCGGGTCAGCGCCGCGTACAGCGTGGTGGTCTTGCCGGAGCCGGTGGGGCCGGTGACGAGGAAGATGCCGTGCGGTTCGTGGATCAGGTGATCGAGCTTCTGCCGCGTCGGCTCGGCCATGCCGAGGTGGGTGAGGTCGAGGCGGCCGGCCTGCTTGTCGAGCAGGCGCAGCACCACGCGTTCGCCGTGACCGGAGGGCAGGGTGGAGACGCGCACGTCGACGGCGCGGCCGGCGACGCGCAGCGAGATGCGGCCGTCCTGCGGCACGCGCTTTTCGGCGATGTCGAGCTTGGCCATCACCTTGATGCGCGACACCAGCAGCGGCGCGATGGTGCGCTTGGGTTCCAGCACCTCGCGCAGCACGCCGTCGACGCGGAAGCGCACCGACAGGCGGTGCTCGAACGGTTCGATGTGGATGTCGGAGGCGTTCTCGCGCACCGCCTCGGTGAGCAGGGCGTTGATCAGGCGGATGATGGGCGCGTCGTCCTCGCTCTCCAGCAGGTCTTCCGGTTCCGGCAGGCTTTGCGCCAGCCGGTCGAGGTCCATCTCCTCGCCCATCTCCTCCATCGCCTGCATGGCGCCGTTGGTGGAGCGTTCGTAGGCCTGGCGCAGCAGGCGCTCGAAGGCGGCGTTGTCCAGCTGTTCCAGCGGCACGGCGCGGGCGGCGACGCGGCGCGCCTCGGTCAGGGCCTGGGCCTCGGTATCGGCGCGGTAGTACAGCCGCAGGGCGCCGCCGTCATCGGGAAACAGCAGCACCCCGGCGCGCTTGGCGTAGGTATAGGGCAGGCGCGGCGGCGCGCCTGCCGCGGCCTCAGCGTGCGGCGTCGGGGACATCGGCATGCTCCGCTGCGGGGGCGGCGGCTTCCGGCTCGAACGGCGGCGGCAGGGCGAGGAAGTCGTTCCATTCCGGCAGCAGCGGCGAGACGTCGTTGGCCATCAGCTTGACGCCGCGCTCGCGGATCGCCAGCTGCTTGTCGCGCATGTAGCCGTATTTGTCGCCGACGATGGCCAGGCTGTCGCGCGCATTGCGCAGGATGGTGGGGTGGATGAAGACCATCAGGTTGCGTTTGACGGTGGTGGTCTTCTTGTAGCTGAACAGGTAGCCGAGGATCGGGATGTCGCCCAGGCCGGGAACCTTCTGATCGTTCTCCACCAGCTGGTCGTCGATGAGTCCGCCCAGCACCAGCACCTCGCCGCTGTCGACCAGTACCGAGGTCTTGATGGAGCGCTTGTTGGTGACGATGTCGGCGGCGCCGGTGGTGGCCGAGCTGATGCTGGACACCTCCTGGGCGATCTCCAGCCGCACGGTGTCGCCTTCGTTGATCTGCGGCTTGATCTTCAGGCTGAGGCCGACGTCCTGGCGCGAGATGGTCTGGAACGGATTGCTCGGCGTGGAGCTGCCGGTGCCGGTGCTGGTGTAGGAGCCGGTGATGAAGGGCACGTTCTGGCCCACCACGATCTCGGCCTCTTCGTTGTCCAGGGTGACCAGGCTGGGCGTGGAGAGGATGTTGGTGTTGACGTCGCCGGAGAGGGCGCGCAGCAGGGCGCCGATGCGCGTGCCGCCGGAGGTGGCGGTGTCGCCCACCACGGCGAGCAGGCCGTCGCCCACCCCCGGCGGTGTCGCGGCCAGATTGCTCAGGCCGGAGCCGGAACCGGCGAAGTTGACGATGCCCACCGGCTTGTTGTCCGCCGAGCCGTCGAACAGCCACTGCACGCCCAGTTCGCGCGCCTTTTCGTCGGTGACCTCGGCGATCACCGCCTCGACGATCACCTGCGAACGGCGGATGTCGAGGCGGCGGATCACCCGTTCCAGATTGCCCATGATGTCGGGCGGCGCGCTGATCACCAGGGCGTTGACGCTTTCATCGGCCTGGATGTTCAGGCTGTCCGCGGCCTTGTCGGCGGGCGCGGCGGCGGTGCCCTTCTGGGTCATGCCGCCGGCGATTCCGGTGAGTACCGGCGCCAGCTCCTTGGCCTTGGCGTAGCGCAGATAGATGACCTGGGTGTTGCCGCTGCGCTCCATCGGCGTATCCAGATGGGAGATCAGGGCGCGCAGGCGCAGGCGGCTGCCGCGATCGCCGGACAGCAGCACGCTGTTGGTGCGCAGGTCGGCGCCCAGCCGCGGGGCCTCGCCCGGCTGCTGGGCGGCCTTGGCGGCGTCCACGATCAGCGAGGAGAGGATGCGCACGATCTCTTCCGCCGAGGCGTGCTGCAGCTGGATCACCTCGATCTCCGCATCGCCGGACAGGTCGATGCGCTGGATGATGTTCACCAGCCGCTCCAGATTTGCCGCGCTGGCCGAGGCGATCAGCACGTTGCTGCCGGGATAGGCCGCCAGATGGGCCTCCTGCGGCAGCAACGGGCGCAGGATCGGCACCAGTTGCGCGGCGGCGACGTTGGTCACCTGGATCACGCGGGTGACGTACTGGTCGCCGCGTCCCGGGCGCCGGTCGTCGACATTGGGGATGGCGTTCTGCTTGGCGGTCACCTCGGGCACGATCTTGATGACGTTCTTGTCGGGGATGGCGGCGAAGCCGTGCACGGTGAGCACCGACAGAAACACCTGGTATACCTCGTCGGCGGCAAGCGGCCGCGTCGAGATGATGGTCACCTTGCCCTTGACGCGCGGGTCGATGATGAAATTCTTGCCGGTGATCTCCGCCACCGTGCCGATCACCGAGGTGATGTCGGCGTCCTTCAGGTTCAGCGTCACCGTATCGCCGGTGGCGGCATGCAGCGCCGGGGCAATGATGGCCAGCAACAGGCTGAGGGCGGCGATGCGGATCAGGCGCGGTGGCGAGAGGGCGGGAAGGTGTCTGCTCACGGCGGGTATTTTCCTTAATTCAGATCGATGACGATTTCATCGGCCATGCCGTTCTGGCGTTCCACCGACAGGCGCAGCGTGGCGGCGCTGGAGAGCTGTGCGGAAAGCGCCCCGAATTGCGCCGGATCGGTAACCGGGATGCCGTTGACGCCGGTGACGATGTCATTCTGCGTCAGCCCGGCGGCCTGAAACAACTCCAGGTGGCGCCGCGGGCGGATGCGGTAGCCGCGCAACAGGCCGTTCTGCACCACCGGCTGCATCTCCGCCAGCTTCATCAGCTCCTGCGGATTGTTCTTCAGCCCCTCGCGCAGCTCGTGCAATCGAGCCCCCAGCGCCGGCGCAAACGGGGCACTGCCCGTTGCTTGCACAGGGGGCGCAGCCATTTCCACCCGCTCCTTGGGCAGGCGCAGGGTTTCGTAGCGCCCGGCCCGCTCCAGGACCACGCGGTCGGGGAGAATATCATGCACCTGCGCGCCGCCCGCCACCTTGTCGCCGATGCGGAAGTGGCGCTCGTCGCCGCGCCCCTCGGCGATGATGGCGAAGGCGGCCTCCTTGCGCGCCGCCGCAAACAGGCCGCGCAGGGTGAGGTTGAGGGAGGTTTCCGGGGCGTTGCCCTGGCTGGCCGTGGGCTGGGCGATCACCGTAGCCTCGCCGAAGAGGTGCAGCGCGGCGATGTTTTCCAGGCGCGGCGCGGCGGCACCGGCCGCCGCCGGTCGGATGGCCGACACCGGCGCCGCCGGCAGCGGTGGTGCCGGTAGCAGCAGCCAGGTGAGCTGCGCCAGGCTGGCGCTGAACGCGACCAGCAGCAGCGCGGTCACCCAGCGCGCGGCGGTCGCCGCGTTGAGCGGCAGCTTGCTGGGAAGTGACAGCGTGGTCGAGTAACGGGTCATTGCAGATTCATCCGGGGCACTGGCCGATTGTACTCGAAAAGTGTCGACCTACCGGCGGGGCCATAACGGGACGTTTCATTGTGGTTGTTCGGGTTTATGCGCAATGAAGTTAGGTTCGGCGTAGCGTACTGCCTCATGGCTCAGCAGTCGTTGGGTGATGTCTTCGCGGGCATGCGTCGTGGGGAACAGCACCACACCATAGGTGCCCGCTGGGTTATATTCCCGCAGCACCCCCCCTTCCTGCTCCACGATCGCTCGGGCCTTGGCCTCGCCGGTGTCCGCGATGAAGCCCACCAGGTACTCACCGGGGATAGCCTCCGCGGTTTGCTTTTGAGGTGATTGCGGCTTGTTACTCCCCGCCTGGGCATCTTTCATGAGCCAACCGGTCACACCAATCAGTGGTCGCAGCAAGGTGCGCACGGCATCCCGAGCCCAGCCACGCTCACGGATGGCATCGGCTACCGGTGGACTGATGGCGTAATAAAGTTCGACAAATTTGCTGCCGACGCTGTTATCGAGCAGGTAACGGTCACGGAAGCGGCGCAGGGTCATTACCTCCATTTCCATGGGGCTGCCGTAGGCGGCCGTAGCGATGAAGCAGCGGCTGTCGCCGCCGGTGGATGAGACGGTCAGCAGTGCCGTAGCTGTGGCTGTACCACCATCGTTATCACTGACCCGTACGCGCAAGGTGTAATCGCCGGCGTTGGTGTAGGTATGTTGCAGGGTATTGACGGTACCGGTGTCCTGGGCGAACACGCCATCCCCGAGGTCCCATTCGTAACTTGCGATGGAGCCATCGGTATCGCTGGCACTGGCGGTCAGGCTAACGGTCAGTGGTGCGCTGCCGCTGGCAGAGTCTACCGTGAGGGTGGCGGTCGGCAGGCGGTTGAGGCGGCGGACGAAAAAGCCGTTACCCTCGCCGTTGACCTGCAATCGGCCATAACTGGTGGGCAGCTCCGTAGGCACGGTGACCTGCACCGCGCCGTCACTCCAGGCAGTGGGGACAGGGAATTCTAGTGTACCCACGTTCACAGTACCGGTGGCGCTGCCGAAGTTGACGCCAGTGATCGTCAGCGTGTCGCCGGCATAGGCCGATGACGGAACAACGCGGAACACGGCGGGTTTGTCTTCGACGGTCAGTGAGGCGTAGGCATCCGCCGTGCCGCCGCTGATGGTGATGCCATCCAGGGCGGGTAGTTTTCGCGCACCGTTGAGGATGCGCGCCTTGACCTGATGATGGGTGAGCTCGAGCCCTTCCGCCACTGTCTTGGCTAGGATCAGCGCCGCCAGACCGGAGACATGTGGGGTGGCCATAGAGGTGCCGGCGAGGTAGTTGTAATTATCGAAGTCGCTGCTGCTCAGGGTGCCGATGGTGCTGTAGATGCCGGAGGTTGTCGGGCTGGATTCTCCGCCGGGGGCCCCCAGGTCGACGGTGAGGCGGCCGTAATTGGAATAATTGGCCTTGCCATCGCTGCTGTTGATGGCGGCCACGGCGATGTTGTTGGGGGTGCGGATGGCGGCGGGGGAGTAAGGCGTGAAGTCATTGTTGGTGTTGGCGTTGCCGGCGGCCGATACGGTCAGTTTCCCCTCCGTGTCGGCGCGGCCCAGGGCCTCGGCCAGGGCTGTGCTGTAGCCTGGAATGGTGAGGCTCAGGTTGATCACATGGGCGTCCTTGGCGATGGCGTAGTCGATGCCCTTGATGATGTCCGCAGTGGTGCCCGCGCCATTGTCGCCGTGCAACACCTTGACCGCCATCAGGCGGACCTGCCAGTTGACCCCGGCGATGCCGCGCCCGTTGTTGCCGACTGCGCCGGCGATGCCGGCAACGTGGGTACCGTGCCAATCCGCAGTGTCGTCATCCTTGACTTTACCGTTGAAGAGGGTGCCGTTGTAATTGACGCCGTAGATGTCGTCGATGATGCCGTTGCCATCGTTGTCCAACCCGTCTTCGGCCGTTTCGTCGGGGTTGATCCACATGTTCGCCGCCAGGTCGGGATGGTCATAGAAGATGCCGGTGTCGACCACGGCGATGACGGTATCGTTGCTGCCCTGGGCCTCGTCCCAGGCGCGCTCGGCCTGCATGTTCTGCAGGCCCCATTGCAGGGAATAACTGGGGTCGTCCGGCAGGGTTTCCGCCTTGTAGGCGTAGTAATTGGGCTCGGCGTACTCCACCTCCGGTTGCTGGCGGTAGTGGGCCAATGCCTGCTCTACGGTTAGATCCGGCGGCAGGTGCAAGTGTTGCCAGCGCAGGCCGGGCAGACGCTCGATGCGCGCGACGCTGGTGGCAGTATGTATCACCGCATTGTTGGCGCCTTCGCGGTATTTAATCAGTATTTCGCCCGGTGCGTAGGGCGGCAGTTCTGCACCGATGACTAGACCGGAGTAAAGCAGCAACAGTAGAGGCAGATTTCGGACCATGCGTAATGTACTTGTCATTATTGGTACGCCTAGGTGGGACAATGAATCGCTCGATGGTGCCTCTGCATTAAATCGGAGGTGGTGTGACCTAAGCCGCCATCATGACTGCCAACCGGCTACTTGGGAGATCCGGCAGACATCATGAGCATCGGTTGCCCGCCGCCCTGCGCCAATAGGTTGCCCCACACTCCGCTCTTCCTACGTTACCGCTGCTGGCGCGCTGCAGTTTGTAGGGGAGCGCGAAGCGGAGTTCATCGCTCACGTCATCAGTAGGAGTAGGATGTGGACAAGAAGGCAGTAAGCGCGGTCGAATCCACATCCTGCCGATTGGTGGTGTTGGCGAACAGCTGCGCCTGCCCGCTGCCGATACCGTAGCCCAGGCCGAAGGTCAGCGACGAGTTGCGCGTATAGCGGCTGATACTGCCGGTAAAGCCGATGAAGTCGACGTGCTCTTCATAGTTGACCGCGGTGCTGCCGATGTCCGGCGTGTTGGCATAGCTGGTGTAGAAACCGCCACGCAACGCCCAGGTTCCGGTGAGGTAGTACTCGACACCGAGGGCGATATCGGTCACCGCCTCGCGCTTGACCTTGCCGCCGGCGTAGTCGTAATCATAGGCCTGGTTGTGAATGATGTCCGCCGCCAGCAGCAGTCGATCTGACTGGAAGTAGGCGACGCCGAGGCGCAGCTGCATGGGGAATTCGCGCTTATCGCCGGTGCGGTACTGGGTCGGCGGTGTGGAGGTGCCGGTGATGCTCTCCTGCGCGAGCTGAGCGGTGGTGGTACTGCTGGAGATCAGGGTCTGCGACAGGGTCAGGCCCACGGCCAGGCGCTGGGTGGGCGACCACATCAGGCCGAGGATGGGTTGAAAGCCATGCTCCGACGACTGCAGGTAGCTGTTGGTCCACTGCCGGCGGCCATCGCTGAGGATGACGTATTCATTCTGGATGCGCTGCAGGTCACGATAGTGATAGTACAGCGTTATGCCCCAGGACCACTGCTCGTTGATGTCCTGCGCGTAGGACGGACCGAACTTGTAGGTGCTGTCGTTCTGGTTGAAGTTGATCGTATAGCTGGTGACATCGATGCCGGGCAAGGCCGAGGGGAAGTTGCCGAACACCTGGTCCTGATCCTCGATGATGGTGTCGGGCACCGCATAGGAAAAACCAATCACGCCATTGCCGAGCGGCTGCACGATGCCGAAGAAGTTGGGCAGCAGTGACGACGAGCTGCGCGTCCAGTCATGGCTGCCGCCCAGCGCATTTTTATAGGTGGTATGCGTGGCGTTGTAGGCATTGACGCTGGCCGACAGATTGCTGGTGCGCGCATAGGCGATGCCGGCCGGATTGTAATACAGCCCGGAGGGCTCATCCGACACCGCGGTATGCGCGCCGCCCATGCCCGAGGCGCGGTCGCCGATCAGGATGTTGGTGTAGTGATACTCATCGGCAGCGGCCGTGCCGCCCAGGCAGAACATCAGTGCCGCGCCCAGGCCGGCCATCTTCTTCATGCTGTTCATTGCGGGAGCTTCCCCTTCATGTCGTTGAAACGGCTGTGGCCGCTGGCGCCGGGCAAGCGGCGCAGCCCCTCCGCATCGAGCGTCGCGGCGATGGCGCGCTGCCGCTCCGCCAGGGGCGGATGGGTCTTGTAGAGCACGGCGGTCTTGGCGTCCTGGATGTTTTCCAGGCGGGACAGATAACGCGGCAAGGCCTCCGGGTCATAGCCCGCCAGGGTGGCCGAGACCAGGCCCAGGCGATCGGCCTCGAATTCGTCGGCCTGCTGCAGGCCGGCCTCGAACAGGATTTCCACCGCCTTGTCTACCGCCTGGGTGAAGGCGACGCGCGCGGTATCGGTGGCGCCGCCGACCAGCCGCGCCAACCCCGCCTCGGGGGCATCATCGGAACCGCGGATGTGCAGGGCCTCGACGATGTGCCGCTGGTTGATGTGGGCCACCTCGTGGGCGAGCACGGCCGCCAACTCGGACTCATCCTGCATCAGCGCGAAGGCCCCGGTGGTGACAAAGATGTAGCCGCCCGGAGCCGCGTAGGCATTGATGGTATCGCTCTGCACCAGGGCGAAACGGAAGGTGATCTCCGGCCGGTTGCCGTGCAGCGCCACCGCGTTGCCGACCAGATTGAGGTACTGGTTCACCTCGGACGCTTCGAGCAGCTTCAGCTGGCCGAGGATGCGCGCGGCGACATCACGGCCAAAGGCGATCTCTGCCTCCATGTCGCCCTGCAGATTGGCCAGGGTGTAATGGCTCTCCGAGACGCGGGCGCGCGCCGCCTGCGGCGCTGCCGTCGCCGTCTGCCAGGCCAGGCCGGCTGCCAGCAGCGCAGAGAATAAAGTGATGGGCGTTTTCATTGCGGTATCCCTGCCTGAATGAAGAGTTGCACCTGGGCGCTGTCGACGACGGTATCCTCCATACGCGTCAAGGCGTTGTAGTCGGCCACCCCCTGCTGATGCGCCCGTTCGCGCTCCTGCTGCGTCAGGCCGCGGGTGGCGCCGGCTGTGACCACGGCGGAGGCGCGGCGCCGCGCATGCTCCCGATCGACGTCGTCGGCCAGCGCTGGGGCCGCCTGTTGCAGCGGCGGATGGGCGGCGAGGAAATAGCGGAATACCCAGCCAGCCTGTTCTCCCTTGCGCACTTTGTGCCACGAGGGGTTCGAATCGAGCAGCTGCACCGCATCGCCGCGCGCCAGCTGTGCGATCACCGCCGCGTCGGCACGCGGCTCGGCGAGCATGGCGGCCTGCTGACTCTGCACATACAGCGGCGGCTCGGCAGCGGCAAGGATGCCGGGCAACAGCAGGATGCCAGCCAGGGCGAGGATCAGTCGCCGGGCGGTACAGAAAGGGTTGTTCACTGATGTGCCCATGATGTCCGTCCTGAATTTGTTTTCCGTTTTCCGTTTTCCGTTTTCCGTAACACGTTAAACGTCCTTACTTACTCGTCAACACCGAGACGCCGTCCCAGGCCTCGCCCGGTGGTTCAAGCATAAACGCTTCGCAGCGTGAAACAAACAGCGTGCGCAGGGTGGCGTAGTGATCCGGCAAGCCGTGGTACTGCGCCAGCGCGGCATCCCAGCGGCGGGCGCGGTAATGGCCGAACGCCTCATCGATGAGCCTAGCCTCTGCCCAGGCCTGCGTCAGTGCCTCCGCACTGTCCTCCGGCAGGCCCAGTGGTGCGTATATCGCCAAGGGATGCTCCTTGCCCTTGACCCGAACCAGGTCCAGCAGGGCGCAGGGCAGGGTCGCGGGCAGCTCCGCCCGGGTGTACTCGGAGACGACGATCCCCAGGCCATAGACCTTGGTCAGGCCCTCCAGCCGCGAGGCGATGTTCACCGTATCGCCGATCACCGTGTAGTCGAGCTTGCGGGCCGAGCCGATGTTGCCGAGGATGGTTTCGCCGGTATTGACGCCGATGCCGATGGCGATGGGCGGATAGCCCTTCTCCTGCAGATGACGGTTGACCTCGTCCAGGCCGCGATGCATCTCGACCGCCGCCCGCACCGCCTGCTCGGCATGCTGGGCGACGCGTATCGGCGCCCCCCAGAACGCCATGATGGCATCGCCAATGAATTTGTCGAGCGTGCCGTCGTGGTGGAAGATGATCTCGCTCATGATGGAAAAATGCGTATTCAGCAGGTCGACCACCTGCCCCGGGCGCAACTGCTCGGAAATGGAGGTAAAGCCGCGGATATCCGAGAACAGCACGGAGAGCCGCTCGGCCTGGCCGATCTCTGCCTGCAGCAGGGCGCCGCTGCTGTCCAGCAGGCGATTCAGCACCGCCGGTGACACATATTGCGAAAACATGGCGCGCACGCGCCGCTTGTCGCGCCCCTCGGTGGCGGCGATGAAGGCCCACAGCGCCACCGCCGTGCCGAGGATGGCGGCCAGCGGTGCCGCCATTTCGTAGACCACGTTGTGCTGGAAGCGCCACACGGCCCAGCCGGCGTACAACGCCGCCAGCAGCAGCGGCGCGGCAATCTGCAGGTACAGCCGCGCGCTGCCCAGTACCAGCGCCGCCGTCAGCAGGGTGAGCACCACGACCAGCAGCGGGGTGAGCCAGGAGGGTGTGGGGATGAGCAGATCGTCGGCCAGCAGGTTGCTGAGCAGGGAGGCGTGCAGCGTCACGCCGGGGGCCTTGGGCGAGAGCGGCGTGGCCTTGATATCCGCCAGCCCGACCGCGCTGGCGGCGATGAAGACGATCTTGTCGCTGAATTCCTCCGGCGACACCAGCAGGCCGGCCAGGTCGCCGCGGTGCAGCGCCTGGATCGAGGCGTACACCCCGGCAAAGGAATACGGCTGCAGGTCAGCCACCTGATTGATCAACACGCCCTGCCCGCCCGCTGTGGCGATCTCCCGGCCCAGCAGATCGATGCCGCGGGGGGCGCCGGCAGACGGACCGGCCTGCACCAGCGGCGCCAGGGCCAGGGCAGGAAACACCACACCGTCATAGGCGTGCAACAGACGCAGGCGGCGATAGATGCCGTCGCGGTCCGGCTCCACGTCCACCACGCCCATGGCCGCGGCGGCCTGATACAGCTCTGCTTGCGGCAACACCAAGCGGTTGTTGCGCCCGGAGTAGGCAAGGCCCGGCGCGCTGACCGCATGGCGGCGCACGAAATCATCCGGCAGATCGGCCGCCCGGCCGTCGGCCGTCGCCGCATCGCGGAACAACTGAAAGGCATGCACCACCCGGCCGCTGTCCGCCGTCGCGCCGGCCAGGCGCCGATCGCCGGCCTCGCCCTCGCGCTCGGTGAACAGGATGTCGAACACCACGGCCCGCGCCCCGGCCAGCATGAAGAAGTCGATCAGGTCCGCGTATACCGCGCGCGGCCAGGGGTAGCGTCCCACCAGCGGGTCCAGCGCCTGTAGCGAGGCCTCGTCGATCAACACCACCGCCACCGCCGGATGCAGCGTGCTGCCGGCCCGGCTCCACACCATGCGCTGATCATGGCTGATGTGCTCCGCCCGCTGCAGCGCGCCAGCGGCGTGCAACAGCAGCAGCAGGGCCGCCATCGTCGCGGCAATGAGCAGCCCCCATAAGGGGCGCTGCAGACCCTTGCCCCAATGCTGCATGCGGAAAAGTGATTTCACGCTCACTAGTGTCCGGTTAACTGGCCCGTTTTCGCGCAAAAACGCGGTATTGGCGTGGGCCGCAGGCCGATTTGGTTGGGTGTCGATTTGAAATCACTTTGCCCCGCCTTCGATTCAAGTACGTAGGCCGGACATAGCGGCAGCGGTGTCCAGGTGAAGCAGATACAAGTTGCAAGATACAAGTGACGAGTTGATACCTTAATACGTAGGCTGGACATAGCGCTAGCGGGGTCCGGCAGCTGCCCGATACCGCTAGCGCTATATCGGGCCTACTATGAACATTTGCGTCTATTCGCGTTCATTTGCAGACTGATTAAGGTTTTCGGTACGTAGGCCGGACATAGCGGCAGCGGTGTCCGGCAACTGCCCGATACCGCTGCCGCTATATCGGGCCTACTGTTCAAGAACGCATCCATGACATGCCGTTCCGGCATCATAATCCGAAACCGGCGCGGGCGGCCAAGGGCAAGCCCGGTGCGGGCTATCGAATTGCCGTCACGACTGTGCTATAAATCGGGCCACTAGCGCGCCGCCTGGCCGGCGAGGGATATAAGTCAAATAAACTTAAGGAGTTACCCCCATGCAGCACAGCAAGGCCCTCACCACGGCCATCGGCGCCGCCATGATGATGATTTACGGTGCCGCCCAGGCGGCCCCCTTCGCCTCCTTCGACCCCCGCACCATGGCCATGGGCGGTGCGGGCGTCGCCGTGGGCAACGCCGGCAGCGCGCCGTTCTTCAACCCGGCCCTGCTGGCCGTCACCGCCGCCGAGGACGATTTCGCCCTGGAGCTGCCGATCATCGGCGCCCGCTTCTACGACCCGGACGACTTTACCGACGCCATGGACAACTTCCAGGACAGCACGGTGATGGAAGACCTGGATGCCGCCATCGCCGCCTTCAACGCCGCCCCCGGCGATACCACCGCCATGCGCAGCGCCCTGTCCGACCTGGATGGCGAGCTGATCAAGCTGGGCAGCAAGCCGCTGCAGGGCGAACTGGGTGCCGCCATGGTGGTGGGCATTCCCAGCAAGAAATTCGGCGTCGCCTTCAGCGCCAGCGGCTCCGCCACCTTCGGCGGCATCGTCAACTACAAGGACAGCCCGATCTTCGCCACCCTGGACAACGACCTGGCCACGCTGCAGGGCTGCATCGATGCCCTCGACTACACCAACTGCCAGAGCCTCACCTACGTCGACGGCAGCGGCAACGTCACCTTCGGCACAGCTGCCGACGTGGCGTCCAGCGTCGACGTGCGCGGCCTGATCCTGCGCGAGGTGGCCCTGTCCTTCTCGCGCGAGGTCGAGCTGGGCGGCCAGACCTTTGCCGTCGGCGTGACGCCGAAATACGTCAACGCCACGGTGCTGGACTACAGCGCCAACGTGGAAACCTCCGATGATGATGATTTCGACGGCGACGACTACACCTACGACTACTCCCACTTCAACATGGACCTCGGCATCGCCAAGGACTATGCCAATGGCTGGCGCACCGGCTTCGTGGTCAAGAACCTGCTCTCCCAGACCTACGACACCTACCGCATGAACACCGCCACCGGCCAGAAGGAAAAGACCGGCAACAGCATCAAGACCTCGCCCCAGGCGCGCATCGGCGTTTCCCACCAGGGCAAGCTGTACACCCTGGCGGCCGACATCGACCTGACTGCCAATGACCCCATCGGCTACGAAGGCAAGAGCCGCTATGTGGCGCTGGGCGCGGAGTTCAATGCCTGGGACTGGGCGCAGCTGCGCGTCGGCTATCGCGCCAACACCGAAGACAGCAACCGCAACGTGTGGTCGGCCGGTATCGGCCTGTCGCCCTTCGGCGCGCACTTCGACCTCGCCGTCAGCGGCAATGCCGATGAAGTCGGCGCCTCCATGCAGCTCGGTTTCCGTTTCTGACCTGCCTGACAGTGGGCGGCTGCGCACCGCGCAGCCGCCAGAAACTGCCGATTGTCACAGCAAGTTCGCTTGCCGGACACAATGCCGTAACCTCCGGCCACCAAAGTGCGCGCCGACATCGGCGCGACACCCGCGTTACCTTGACCATATTCACGTTTTTCAGCTACGGTTAATTCCTATGGCTGTTCTGTCATTCGCCTGCCGTACGGTTCGTCATCCCTACCGCACCCGGGCCTGCCGCAAGCGCTGTGTAATCCAAGAATGCGGTCATTATTGAGTTAGATCATGTATCTCTTGTTGCTGGGGACTGATTGTTGGTAGTGGGGGATACGTCAGTAATGTGATGGGGTTTGCATTTTCATCCCTGCACTATTATGGTGACGTTCAAACTTGTGCCACGAGTGCATGACAGTTTTTTCATAGAGACGCCCTAGAGTGTCGAGGTTGATAGGGATCGAGATGGGGGCTGTGCGGCTGGCGCGGGATACGGTTCGATACAACCACACTGGTGGTGGGTTACCAAAGGAAGTCTACAGATAGCGGAGGATGCTATGTTGATCAGAAAACAAGGAATAGCAGGTGCAGTCGCACTGGCACTGCTTGTCGCGGGCTGTGGTGGTGGGGGAGGGGGAAGTACAACACCGCCTGCTCCGGCACCCGCGACAACTTCAACCCAAACCGTTTCCGGCAGTGTTAACCTTTCCACACTCGTCGGTGGCGCAGCCGCCAAGGCGGCGGATGCAACGGCTGCTGCAGCCAGCACCTCCGCTACGATTACCATTCGCTCCTATGACAAGGATGGCGAGCTGGAAGAAACCAAGCAAATTCTTGCCGACGATAAGGGTGTCTTCGCCACGCAGCTCACCCTGTTTACGGCGGAGGTTGGTGGCGGTTACATCGTCATCGATGTCAAGAGCCCCAATACCTCTGGATGGTCCAAGCGTATCAGCTACACCGACCCGGCGGATATCGATATCAATGCCGAGTTGCGTGTAGCACAGACTGTTGTGGCAGACCTGAGCTCCACCCTCAAGGCCAGCACCGAGGATGGTCTGTTCAGATTTGGTGTGGTGCGTTATGTCGATGGTAGCCGCAAGGCCGTGGCCGGCAAGGCCGCCATCGCCGCTGCCAAGGCCTCGGACGGCGCAGCCGGCATGGACTTGGAGATCGATATCCCCGCGGCCGACCTGCCCGATACCGATGTGCTCAAGGCCAATTTATTGACCTTTGACCCTTCGGATGCCACGGATGCGCAGAGCTTCCCCGGCGATTATTTGGATGAGTTCGGTAACCGCCTGGTCTCTGTGGCCTTCGATAGTATTGAGATTACCGATGACGCGGGCAACAGTGTGTCTGAGTTGGCATCGACGGCCATCGCCGCAGGGAAGGTAAGCAAGGCCGCCAGCACCGGTGTAACGGTTCGTCGCTGGATACCCTCCGGGACCTGTGCCTCCGTTAACGACTTCTGGACGCAGGACGGTCATTCCGGCGTGGATGATACGGGCACTCCGGTGGTAGCCGAAAATGGCAACAATATCCCCATTTATACCTACAACCCCATCAAGGGTTCGTGGGATTTGTTGGGTACCGGTACGGTGCAGTCATATAGCACCGATACGGGTGAGTATGCGGATGTCGCCACCTTCGACAACACAGCCTGCCTTGCAGGTGCGTATTATCTCAACATCGCCATCAGCAGTGAGGACTATATCAATGCTTGGTGGAATCTCGATTATCCGCTGCTGACCAGCGAGCCCACCGAGGTATGTGTGGATGTCACCTTCCAGGATGCATCGGCCGCCAAGCTGTCCGGTATCTATGCCGAGCTATCCGGTACGGGGATCACGCGTGTCTCCGGAAGCTCACGCAGCAATGGTGCCTTGCGCCTCAGCAGTGTGGTGACCGGCTCGTCGACGCCGACTTCGGGCACCGTTAACTACTGGAATCCCTACGATTACAGCTATGAGACGGTCTCCTCTGTGCCGGTAGGCACTACCTGTGCGACGCACACTGTCACTGTCACCAAACCGAGCATCTGTACCGTAACCGGTACGGTGACCAGAAGTGGCAGCCCGGCAGCCAATGAGTATGTCTGGGCCTACAGTGCCAATCCCTATGCCTATGGCTGGGCCTACACCGGCACCGACGGTACCTTCAGTGCCAATGTACGCTGCGATCTCGATATGGATTTCTATGTAGGCTCCACCAAGGCCAAATCCTTCCGTGTCGATGCCATCAAGGGTGCCGACGAGGTGACGGATGATGGTAGCGAGGTCGCATTGGGTACTATCACCAAGACCAACACCGCGCCCTATGCTTATGGCTATCTGAGCAGCTATAGCGTCAAGGTAGGTGCCGATGCTAGTGCCAGCGTAACCGCCTATGTCTATGGCTGGGATGCCGATGGTGCGGTCGACTACCCGTTGAATTATACGGTGAAGGTCGATGGTACTGCCGAAGACAGCGGAACTATTGCGCCGGCCGATGACTTCAAATCGGTAAGTCTGACTGGCTTGCTGGAAGGTACACACACCATCACCGCCGACATCGCTGATCAGGCGGGTGCCACTGCCACCATTACGGTGGGTACCGTGGAGGTGGTCGCGGGCAATCGTGCACCTGTCATCTCTTATGCCTATGCATCTACGGGAAGCAGCGTGCGTCTGAACCGCGACGGGTCTCTGCCGGGGTTCTCTTTGTATGCACACTCCTATGATCCCGATGGTGATCAACTTTGGCAGGATTGGAACTGTACTGGTTGTGTCGATGTACCGGCCTGGGCAGAACCGTCAGGCTCCAATGTGAGCTTCGCTGGCGGTGCCGGCTATCAGGCGGGGGATGTCCTCACCTTTACCTACGAGGCCTATGACAACTTGGCCTCTCCGGTGACCAGAAGTGTGGACGTTACGGTATTGGCAGCATTCAACAACACGCCGTACTTCACCAGCACCAGCCAGAGTGCCACAACGCTGACCGCTCCGGGCACGGTGGATTTCACTGCGGAGGCGGCGGATGCCGACGGTGATACGCTGAGCTACACGTGGAAGGTGGGTAGTGATGTGGCCGGTACGGGTACCAGCTTCAGCCTCAACATCACGACCGAGGGCATCTACTCGGTCACGGTGGAGGTAAGCGACGGTATCGCTACCATCAGCAGGACCTTCGAGGTGACCTACGCCACCGAGACTTCCGACACGATAATTATCCTGCAGTAAGCCTGATAGGCCGGGGCAGATGCACTCTGCCCCGGCCATGGCGCAAGGGATAGATCGAAACGAAACGGCAGATAGAGCAGACAGGGAGACAGCAGATGAAACGTAACAGTATCTTTTTGGCAGGCGCCATCGCAGGCAGCCTCGCCCTGGTGGGCTGCGGTGAGGATACCAAGACCAGCAGTGTGGATGACGCACGGACGGCAACCGTTGCACTTAGCGTCAGCTTTCCTGCCGCGGCCGAGGCTGGCAAGGCCGTGATTCCTTCCTATGCGGAGGCGGCCGGCTTCCGCTATTGTCGGATGACGGCGGAATACAACTATCAGTGGTGTGATCTGTTTGGCACTGAGGCGGTGCAACAGGTTGTGGACCGGGACAATCCGACCGCTACGGTGACCTTGGTGCCGGGGCTGTACATGTTCGGGGCAGGCCTGTTCTCCGACACAACCTTGACGAACATGATTGACGCTACACAAACCGCGGGCGAAATTGTCGCCGGTGCCAATACCGTAAAGATGAGCTTCCTGCAGGGGGACTGGACCTTTGATGCCTCCGGCGCTGCCGATCCGATTACCCTGGGTGATGGCACGGTCGTCACCGGCTTCAAGCTGGCCGCCTACTCTGGGCAGATGCAAGCTGCCGCAGCTGCCGCGCGCAAGTCGGCGTTTGACGTCAATCAGCCAATTGGCTGGATGGAATATGACGCTACGCTGAAGACATCGGCCGGTGACCTCCCCGCCGGATGGCTTGTCGCAATTAGTCAGTTCCATAGCGGGAACAGTAACGATACGACCCTGCTGGGGATCGACTACAACCTGACCAAAAACTGTGCTGGTGACGACTATTCAGAGGTTCCATGCGAGTGGGAGGCGGGTGATTGGTTTGTCTTCATGATGGGCAGTGAACCCATCGAAAATATGGAAGAAGAGGGGCTGTGGACCCTGTTACCGCCCGAGACGCTGACCGACGGCTCCGGGAATCCCATCGATGTCGTTGGTGATAGCCGGCCGACCGACGGTGTGACGATCGCTGCTGATTTCATCGAAGGGCAGGTGGCGAGCAGGACCGAGTCTGTAGTCCTTGTAGGCGGCGCTGCTAAGGCCGCGCAGTCTTCCTTCCCGCGTACTCGCGAGGAGGCGCTCAAGCAAGTCCTTGCGGCGAGTGAGAATACCTCAGACAGCGCCGGCAAGAGTGTAACCACCCAAACTATCGGTACGGTAAATAACTCATGGTATGACCCCGTGATTGCTGCCAGCGGCACCGGCACTGACCGCGGTACCTGGAATTTCAATGATTGGGTATGGGATGAGACGCTGCAGGAGTATATAGAGGTTGCTGACGGCTGCCTGGTGACCGGGGGCGCAGTGGTCTACGCCAACTGTGGATACCTGGAGTCTGTGTGGAATGAGGGTACCCAAACCTATGAGGTTGATCCGGGTGAATTCAGCTGGGGTTTTGCCCCCACCGATCCGACTAATCTCGGCGAATATGGCGGTTGTTTCCCGGAGGCCATGGCGGTGGGCGTGTATGAACCCTGGTGTTTCTCTGATCAAAACAGCGATGGCACGGTAGACATGGGTTCGTTCCAATTCACGCATTACCTGAAGGTCGATGAAGTCATGAACAATGTGCGCAAGCATACGGTTACCGCCAAGGGCGCGGAATTGCCCGCTACCGAAGTGATCCTGCAGTAAACTCGTTGTTGATACCATGACGGCCCGCTCCAGGCGGGCCGTCATGCCCCACAGCAAACCACCGATATCGTCCTGGCTGACTTTGCCAGCTAAGGCTCGTTACGGCCAGTGCCTTTTTGCTAGGCATACATTTTCCCAAGGGTACGGCAGTGCTTGGCTGTTGCCAAAGCAAATCAGCCGTTCCCAGCATCATTTGACCCAAGCCAAATACACAGAGGGGCGTAGTATGAAACGAATTCTGGCGATGATGTTTGCCCTCTTCTTTTTGGCCTCCTGTGGTGGTGGAGGAGGTACGACGGACCCGGTGCAACCCCCGCCGGCCACCAGCAACAAGAGTAATCAAAGCGACCTGGATACCTTGCTGGCAGCGGCCGATGAGGCCACATGGGCTTATGCAGAATCTTTGGCAATTTTTAGCGCCGACGGCACGGTACCACTATTTGGCGCCGACGCGTTCACCCAGCTCAGTTACGACGCTGAAGGTGTTGATGATGCCGGTGGTGCCAATATGATTCGTATCTCTGCCGCGGTTGAGCAATTGTTGGCTTTTGAGGAGCCTCTGGCTGAGGCCTTGACGTCACTGGATGCCAAGGCCGTCCTCTCGGAAAATCCGGCGCAACCGTTGGCACAGAAGGTGATATATAAATCTATCATCGAGTTTTTTACGCAGGGTAAAAATACTCACAAGTCCTTCGCTATCGCTTCGGCGGAAACCATCAAGGCTGCCGTTGCGACCGACCCGGGTCAGCTGCAACGCTATTACGATGCGTTAAAGAGCGATCAGGCTCAAGATGAAACCCGATTCAAGTCTGTTGATTTTGGCGCCAACGCGGAAGAATTCATCGAGCGACTGACCGATGGCACGCTCGACAAATCAGCGGCCCACATCCATGACTTCCTGTATCACTATCCAGACGATGATTTTGACTTCAACTATGCCACCAAGGCGCAGGAGCTCGACCTCAAGCCCAATCAGATTACGGCAGAAGCAGGCAAGGCGCTGGTCGAAAAGGGTGCGAGCCTGTACATCGACATCGTCAATTATGTCAGCCCGGACCTGGGTAAGGGCATAGGCTATGCCCAAACGGTAGTGGACAAACTGAAAGATGCCGAGGATGAGGCTACTGAGCTGAGCGAGTTCGCCAAAGATGGCTTGCAGCAGCGCATCGAGGAGAATTTTCCTGCCAACGAGGGCTATCGCGAAATGCTGCAGGCGGCGGATTTGCCGGTCAGCGAACCCGAGGTGCAAGCGGCGGGTGTAGCCGCGGGGGTACGGCGCTTCGTGCAGAACACAGAGAAGCAGCAACAGCACCTTGCTGACCTGGACAGCCAGGAGGTGGCTGAGCTGATGGGGCTGACCTGGGATTATGGCCATATCGTCGCCGGCGTATCACCCTCCTCTGAGGATATTTCCGGTGCAGTTGTCAGTTGGGAGTCCGGTGACGCCAGGGACATAATGGTGGTGCCTGGTGTGTTGGCGGATGGTGCCGTGTTGTCCGTACCGACTCCTGATGCTGCAAGCGTTGGGGTGGTGCTCCAGGTGTTATCGGACAGTGATGCGGCCGACGACAGCGTGGTGCAGCAGATAGAGGCGGTAGTAACGGACGGTGGCTACACCCCGATCTTTGTCGACGTCGCAGAGCCGGAGGTAGAGCAGCCGATGGTTCCGGTACTCAGCGTAACGCCCTCAAGCACGGCGGTGACGGTAGGCGTCGATGTCCAATTTGCCGTGGTTGTTCCCGACACGTTCTTCGGCCCATATACGCTGGAGATCAGCCGTGAGACAACCGGTGAGCAACTGCAATCGCTCCAGCTGAATTCACGGACGCACAGTGAAACGCTCGTCTTCAATATCGCCGAGGACTTTGTCCTGACCTTTACCGTGACCGATACCTATGGGCAGTCGGTCAGTGCCGATGTCACGATCACCGTGACCGAGGAGCCAACGGCCGAGGCGGTAACCTATTGGGGTGAACTGTCCTTTTGGGATACGGAGGACGATGTTTATGTAGAGATCGCGGTGACCACCCAGTTCCGCCCCGACGGCAGCTTGGTCGGTATCGTCGAAGGGTATGCCTATTATGATTATGAAAATCCGACGCGGATCGAAGGGGAATTCACCGGCAGTTGGGATGGCACAAACTTCACGGCTAGCGGCACCGCAACGGCAACCACCGTGATAGACGAAGTAGCGGAGGTCGACACGTTCGGCTTCAACTACAGCGGAACCTATACGGTGGGCGACGATCAGATTATCGGCCAAGTCGATGTCGGTGGAGAACCGTTCACCCTGGAGCGGGTAACTGATTAGGCTTAACCGCCGTGCCGCTGTGTGCGGCACGGCGGTTCAGCTGCTAAATAAGCGTTCCGAATTGGCATCCACCTGATACTCGCCACGTTATAGGGCGGGCCGTGCCCGCCGTGGCGTGGCGCCCACGGGGCGCCCTGTGCCTCGTCACTGGCGCAGTTCCCCGTCGGGATGGCCGCGGCCGAGGTGTCGGCACGGCTGCTGCGCCACACCGCGGTGCGCTATGTGGAGCCCAATCGCCGGGTGCGCATTCCGGCGCCTCCGCAATGAGGTGCGGGCACCGCATCAGGCCCAGAACGGATGCTCCTGGTTGAGAAACTCGTCCACCGTCAGGTAGTGCGAGCCGTCACAGGAGAAGGTGAGGCCGACGATGCCGTTCATCACGTTGAGTGAACCAGAGCGCAGATAGATGTTTTCATCCGACTCGCGCAGCGCCTTGAATTTCTCCAGCACCTGACGAATCTTTTCCTCCGGTACCTTGGCATTGCGCGGATAGGGCCGGGCCGGATAGGCCAGCCAGATCTCCGGGTCCAGCATTTCCTCCACGCTGTGGAAGCGGTAGTTATACGGGTCGTCGAACACCCAGAAGATGGCGCGTGAGCTGGAGAAGTGCAGGATGATGTGATAGATGCCGTGGGCGCGCATCAGGCCGTCGAGGGTGTCGATGGCGACATCGAGGCGTTGATCGAGGCGGCTCTTGCTGCGGCACTGATCGAACACCGAGGCGCGGATCGCCGGGTCACCCTTGTACTGCGTCCAGGCGGCGCCGGTGAAGGCCGTCTGTGGCAGGGGGATGGCGTCCAGTTCGAACTCCGCCACCAGAAAGCCGAGCAGCATGTCGTTGCCGATGATGGCCTGGATGGCGGCGATGCTGCGCTTCAGGGTGTCCTCGTCGAGGAACACCGAGGTAAGCGTCATGCCGCGGAAGGGCAGGTTGCCGGCATCGTAGGGTTGTTCGCCCAGGCGGCGGCCGCGGCGGTGTTCCTCCAGCGTGGCGGCAGCAATGCCGGCAGAGAGCTGCCGCGTATCGGCATCGCACACATACAGCCGGGCGGCGTTGGCTACGCTGGCGAATTCGGCGCCCAGCAGACCGTCCAGCGCCGCGGCATCGGGCCACACCCCGGCACACTGCTCCGCCAGCGCCGCCAGCGGGCCTTCCAGCATGCGTGTCAGTTCCGCCTTTTTATACAGAATTGCCTGTTTGAACCACATGGTGTCGAGTTTCAGTGTTCAGTAGGCCCGATATAGCGATAGCGGTATCGGGCAACGCTTGCCGGACACCGCTATCGCTATGTCCGGCCTACGTACTGTCGGTTATCAGTTTTAAGCGCAGGTCCCAGATTAGCAGCTCTGTATTACAGCTTGTTCGTACCCCGTTCCATAGCGCGCAAGGTATGGCGCAAAGACTAGTACTCCCATCCCAGCCGCGTAAACAGTTGTGTTACCTCCGGCGGCAGCGGGGCACGGATGGTGACGGGTTCATTACGGTAGGGATGGGCAAAACTCAATTCCGTCGCCATCAGCAACAGGCGCTCCACGGCAAAGTGATCGCGAAACAGGCGGTTGTGGCGGCCTTCGCCATAGGTGGTGTCGCCGACGAGGGGGTGGAAGATGTGGGCGAAGTGCTTGCGGATCTGGTGCATGCGTCCGGTCTCGGGCACCGCCTCGATCAATGAATAGCGTGCCTTGGGATAGCGGCCGACAGCGATGTCCAGTTCCACGGTGGCGAGGCGGCGCCAGGCAGTGACGGCGTGCTGCGCCTCCTTGTGTTTCTCCTCGCGCAGCGCATAGTCGATGACGCCGGCCTCTTCGGTCCAGCCGCGCACCACGGCGAGATAGCGCTTTTCCACTTGGCGTGATTCGAACACCGCGCACATGGCGCGCGCGGCCTCCGAACTCAGTGCGAACAGCAGTACGCCGGAGGTGGGGCGATCAAGACGGTGGACGATGAACACGTGTTGGCCGAGCTGATCGCGCAGGCGCTGCATGGCGTACTCAGCCTCTTCGGCGATGCGGGTGCGGTGTACCAGCATGCCGGCGGGCTTGTCGATGGCGACGTAGTGTTCGTCCTGGTAGAGGATGGTGAGCGGCTGCATGGGGGCACTTTACCAGTGCCCCCGGAGACGGCAAGCCTTTATTGCGGTGCGGTTGGTTGCTGCACGGTGGTTATGTCACGTCGTGGTGTCATGCGGGGCAGGCGGGCGACGATCCGTGCACCGCGGCTGCGCAGCCACCGCAGCCAGACGGGTTGCGGCATGGGCAGCACGGTGCTGAGCGACACCAGGCCGGCGGCGAGATAGGGCAGTGACTGCACTGCGAGTATGGCGAGCCACAGTGCGGCCTCGCCGTTCTCCAGCCCATAGCGGACCATGACGCCACCGCCGAGCAGCAGCAGGCCGGCGAACACGAACAATTCCTCGCGCGCCTGCAGCAGGGCGCGCACCCAGGCGGTCTTTTCCGCCGCCTTGGGCGTGCGCAGGAACGGCTGGCTGGAGGTGAACACGCCCTGGATGATGGCGCGCGCCACGGTGTGGGTCAGGCTCATGCCGGCCAGCGCCGCGCCGAGGGTCTGGCGCCAGGTGCAGGGCACGCGGGCGCGGTACAGCCACAGCGAGTGCAGCAGCTTGAAGCCGAACAGGGCCAGCACCGGCAGCAGGAATTCGGCCAGCGGGAAGGCGAAATACTGCGGCAGCAGGACCAGGCCCAGGCTCCACAGCAGGGCGCTGGCAGTGAAGATGAGGTGCAGCGCATCGGCGAACCAGGGCAGCCAGCCCATGGCGAAATGGTAGCGCTGCGCCGGGGTGAGCGGGTTGTCGTCCCACGGCAGCAGCGCGCGCCAGTGGGCCTTGAGGATCTGCACTGCGCCGTAGGCCCAGCGGAAGCGCTGGCCCTTGTAGCCGGCGAAGGTGTGCGGGGTGAGGCCGCGGCCGAAGGGATGGTTGACGTACACCGCCTCAAAACCGGCCTTGAACAGGCGCAGACCGAGTTCGGCATCCTCGCAGATGCACCACTCCGGCCAGCCCTGCTGCTCGACCAGCGCGCTCCGGCGCACCAGGGTCATGGTGCCGTGCTGGATGATGGCGTTGCGCTCGTTGCGGTGCACCATGCCGATGTGGAAGAAGCCGGCATATTCCCAGTTGATGATCTCCTCGAAGGGCTTGTCGTCCCAGTCGCGGTGATCCTGCGGCGCCTGGACGATGGCTACGCGTTCCTTGGCGAAGTAGGGCACCATGCTCTTCAGCCAGTAGGGCTGCACCACGTAGTCGGCATCGATCACCCCGACCACTGCCGCGCGCGGGTCGGTCTCGCGCAGGGCGAAGTTGAGCGCGCCGGCCTTGAAGCCCCGCCACTTGCCCAGCGAGTAGAAGCGGAAGCGCACGCCGAGTTTCGCGCAATGCGCCTGCACCGGCTGCCACAGCGCCGGGTCGGTGGTGTTGTTGTCCACCACGATGACCTCGAAATCCGGATAGTCGAGCTGTGCCAGCGAATCGAGGGTTTCGATCACCAGTGCGGGTGGCTCGTTGCAGATGGCGAGGTGCAGCGACACCATCGGCAACGGCTGCCCTGGCGCCGGCTCCTGCGGGCGGAAGCCGCGGCGCAGCGCGTGCTGCCACAGCAGCTCCACCAGCTCCAGGCTGTTGATCAGTACCACCGCCAGCAACGCCAGTTGCGCCGGGACCAGCAGGGCCCACAGCAGGGTCTCGCCCCAGTCCAGGCGCTGGGTGTAGGGCAGGGCCAGGGTCCACACCAGCAGGGTGGCGCAGAACTGCAGCACGAAGGTGAAGAACAGGCGGCCGCGGCGACGCAGCGCCTGCCAGCGCTGCAGGAACCACAGCATCGGCGCCAGCGCCAGCAGCACGGACAGCGCCGCCTGCCAGGGCCAGCCCGGGTTCTGCCACACCGGCCCGGTGAGCGGCAGCTTCTGCGCGCGCTCCACATCCCACAGCCCCCAGTACGGTCCCACGCTGCCTTCCTCGGCGCGCTTCCAGGGCTGGTCGAAGGCCTCCATCACGAAATAGTCGATGTGGTGTTCATGGGCGGCGTTGAAGAACTGGCGCAGGAACTGCGCCTCGTTGGCCTTGGACGGCTCTGCCGCGTTCAGGGCATGGCCGGCGCTGGGCCAGCCCACCTCGGCGATGAGTACCGGCTTGCCGGGGAAGGCGCGGGTCAGCTGCTGATAGCGGTGCAGCACGTAATTCACCGCCTCGTCCGCCGGCACGCCTTCCCAGTAGGGCAGGATGTGGGCGGCAATGAAGTCCACCTCTTCCGCCAGTTCGGGATGGGCGAGCCAGATATGCCACGGTTCGGCGGTACTCACCGGCAGGCGCACCTGATGGCGCACCTCGCGCAGGTAGGTCACCAGCTCCACCACCTCCAGGTCGCCGCGCAGCAGGCTTTCGTTGCCGACGATGAGACGGTCGATGTTGCGGTGGTCGCGCGCATTGCGGATCAGGTTGAGCAGTTCTTCGGCATTGCGTTCGTGCCGGGTGTCGAGCCAGGCACCGGCAGTGACGGTGAGGCCGTGCTTGCGCGCCAGCGCCGGGATGCGCTCCATGCCGTTGAGCGAGGAATAGGTGCGTACGCGTTTGACGTGGCCGGCCACCTGTTTCAGATCGGCGTCGATGGCGTAGGCGTCGGGATGACGTCCGCGACGCGGGTCGTCGTCGGCACGGTAGGGGTTGAACGACACGCCGTTGATGCTGCCGCTCCACGCCACGGGGGTGTCCGGCTGGTTGAGGGTGGCCCATAGGGCCAGGTTCACACTGATCACGGTCAGTGCGATGGCGACAACGGCACGGGGGAACTTCATTGCGGTACGACCTGCATCAACCGGCGGCTGCCGGCAACAGGAAGGGGGATGACCTCACCGGAGAAAAGTGTTCCGGGATCGGCGCGAGATTCTAGGCCTGCCGCCGCCGGCTGTCGATGGGGTGGCAACACAATATTTTTCATCCCTGGGTCTGCCGCTTCCTTGCCGATGAAGGGCGTGATGTTAGGGCAGGGCGGCGCGGGAAAACGGAATCGGGGTCACAGGGCGGGAGCAGCGTGCCTTCCGCTGGCCGTAGGAGCGGATCGCATCCGCGCTGCAGCGCCGGGGCGGGCCACGCCGGTCGCGAATACGATTCGCCCCTACCTGTGGCAGGGCCGTAGGAGCGGATCGCATCCGCGCTGCAGCGCCGGGGCGGGCCACGCCGGTCGCGAATATGATTCGCTTGTATGTTTCATCCCGACAAGCCAAAAAGGGCTTGTCGGGGGTGGAGGGACAAATTCGTTATCTGGCGGTTAAGCACAGACGGTAGGAGAAATCGTCCCACCCTCACCTAAGCGC
>Ga0172382_10001084_pt1 | contig 49483 bp, 37 predicted proteins | sample Leawel138RmetaG_FD_122245 | JGI IMG/M metagenome (GOLD analysis project Ga0172382, IMG submission 122245) | Leachate microbial communities from a municipal landfill in Southern Ontario, Canada - Leachate well 138R metaG | ecosystem: Engineered > Solid waste > Landfill > Unclassified | place... | reverse complement strand
TACCGGCGGTTTCTTTGAGCGCGGCAACTGCTTTGATATCGTTTTGATATGCAGACATGGTCAATCCTTCAAAGTTTGCGTTTGGTTCTGACGTTAGTCGACCCCGAACCCATCAGCCAGAGCTAGGGTGCGGCACTCCGCAGTGCGTCGAAACAGTGACCGGATTGAAGAATGACATGAAGAGAGGAGGGTGACGAACAGTCTACGACCTGGATGGCGCATCTCGAACAAGCTGGCAGCTTGGCAGAGTATTCGGCCGCTCCTGTGTCATGCAGGCTGCTACGTTTTAATCGCTTCCCCGTCCCTCAGGACAACTTCGTTCCAGTCGCAACCTCGTCGAACTGCCTTGTGGGCTGTTGAGACACAGATGGTTCCTTAGGTTCAGGAGCCCATCCGGAGACCCTCTTAAAGGGGCTCTGGCTAGCGGGAGCGGGGCAATAATGCGGGTTAAGAAAACAGAAGTCAATGCAGTTTGTAGTGAATTTATTAAAACACTACAAAAATGCAACAAAGGCTAATCGAGCCGTTCGACCATCAGCCGGACGCTCTGTTGCTGGGCACTACGGGTGGTGGTGCGTCGACCGATGTCCTGATCCTGGCTGCGGTCCAGATCATCCACACCGCCTATGGTGACCCATTCGCCGAGGCGTGCAGTGACCACGGTATCGGCTCGCTGTACCTCGATGACGTCATCGTTTGCCGGATGCAGCCGATCATTGTTGGCACTGAGAGTGATGGTCGCGCGGTCGCCATTGAGGCGAACGGTGGCATAGAAACCCGATGTCACATCGTGATATTCAGTCTGCCGCATCACCTGGCCATAGATATTGGTCGTAGTCGAGGTCAGCGGGATGCTCTGGCCGGTCTGAATCAGAACGGGATGGCCCTCACTGGCCGTGATCACCCGGGTACCGTCGTTGGCGCCACGGGTTTCGCGGCGGATAATACGGGCTTGGTTGCCGCTTCCAGGGCGGCCGACGACGACATCACCAGCGCCGGTGTCGATTCGCCCGTCCACCCGGTAACCGCTTTGACTGCCGATCGAGCTGCCGGCGGTGCTGACGCTGATGCGCAGCTGCGCGGGTTGGCGGTCAAGGTCAGCCAGCAGGGCGCGGATTTCCTGCAGTCGTTGTGGCTCGGCGCGAATGATCAACTGGTTGCCATAGGCGGAAACCCGCTCATCGGGACGCAGCAATGGCTGGATGGCAGGCAGCAGATCCTCGGCCATGCTGTAGCCGAGGGGGATGATCTCGGTCTTCGGCGCCGCTGCAAGTTGGGCCGAGCCCAGAGCGAGGAGCAGGGTGACGCACAGGGTCAGAAAAGGTCGCAGGTTCATGGCGCAATCTCATGGGGACCGAACCTGAGTTTAGCACCTCGACTGTTCTCCAGGGATATAACGCGCCCGCGCTCTGCCGGCGAAACCGCGGTTGCCGCAGCGCTGTCGTCGAGCAGGGGCTCGACAACCCGGGGCTGGTGCTGTAATTGGGTTTCGGGGTGTAGCACCCCTGCGCTACGCCAGCGGAAGCGCAGCCGCCGCAGCGCTGTCGTCGAGCAGGGGCTCGACAACCCGGGGCTGATGCTGCAATCGGGTATCGGGGTGTAGCGCCCCTGCGCTACGCCGGAGGGAGCGCAGCCGCCGCAGGGCTGTCGTCGAGCAGGGGCTCGACAACCCGGGGCTGATGCTGCAATCGGGTATCGGAGTGTAGCGCCCCTGCGCTCTGCTGGTGGAAGCGCAGCCGCCGCAGCGCTGTCGTCGAGCAGGGGCTCGATAACCCGGGCTGGTGCTGTAATTGGGTATCGGGGTGTAGCGCCCCTGCGCTACGCCAGCGGAAGCGCAGCAAGCGCCTCGGGGCTGTCATCAGTTGTCAGCTTGGGTATCCGCGGTTTTCCAATACATATCCTGATGCGGTATGCCGGCATCGAGGTAGGTGTCGGAGCAGGTTTCGAAGCCAAGCTGACGATAGAACTCCAATGCATGGGTCTGTGCCGACAGGGTCAAACAGGTCATTCCGGCCTGCTGGGCATGCGCCATGACGGCACGCATCAGCACATGCCCCAGCCCCTTGCCCCGAGCCGGAACCAGCAGGGCCACGCGACCGATGCGGCCATTGGCAAGCAGCCTTGCGGTGCCTACCGACTGCTGCTCCAGCGTCATCAGAAAATGCGTTGCGCCGACATCTTCCGCATCCCATTCCAGTTCTGGCGGAACCTGCTGCTCGTCGATGAACACGGTCTGGCGGATGCTGCGCAGCGCCGGAGTGGCGTTCCAGTCTGCGATGCGGATCTGTACGTCACCCATTGTCTTCCTCCAGCAGCAGATCTCCCTTGGCCAGCAACTGTTCCAGCAGTTGCATCGCCTCCGGATCTGCGCGCCACGCCTGCAACTGCTCCGCACCCAGATAGTCCTGATTGCAGATCAGTTGCACCAGCGGCAACAACGGTGTCGGCAACAGGCAATGCTCGCCGCTGGCGAACAACATCAGGTATCGGTCCTGCTCCTGGCGCCATGCCAGTCGCGCACTGGGGTTACGGACCAGGCCATAATCGTTGTCCAGCGCCTCGGCCAATAGCTGGGCATCCGGCTCCTGCGCCTGCAGCAGCTCGGGGAAGCGCGGCTCGGTCATGAAGCGGCCGAACCAGGTGCCCAGAGCCTCCCGATCCTGAACCAGTTCAAGGATCATTCGCTGCAGCCGCTCGACGGTCTGGTCATCAACCTGCGCCGGGTCGGCGGGCAGGGCAAGGCCGGCATCAGTGTAGCGCTGCTGGTCGCTCAGATACTGGCTGAGGAAATCGGTGAAATGGGTCAGTACTTCGGCCTGGCTGGGCGCTCGAAAGCCGACCGACCAGGTCATGCACTCGTCCTCGGCGATGCCGTAGTGGGCCAGGCCGGGCGGCAGATAGAGCATGTCCCCTGGTGCCAGAACCCACTCGTCCTGTTGTTCGAACTGGCTGAGAATGCGCAGATCAGGGTGTTCCAACAGGGGGCTGTCAGCATCGCACTGCTGACCAATCCGCCAGCGCCGGTGGCCCTGGGTCTGCAGCAGGAACACATCGTAGTTATCGAAATGCGGGCCAACGCTACCGCCTGGCGCCGCATAGCTGATCATCACATCATCCACCCGCCAGCTGGGCAGGAAGCGGAACGCCCGCAGCAGATCGGCAACCTCCGGAACGAACTGGTCAACAGCCTGCACCAGCAGCGTCCAGTCGCGTTCAGGAAGGTGACGGTAATCCTCTTCACTGAAGGGCCCCCGGCGCAACTCCCAGGGAGTGGCACCATGCTCGAGTACGATGCGTGATTCGACTTCCTCTTCCAGCGACAGGCCGGCCAGCTCATCTGCCGTCAGCGGGTTGTCGAACCCGGCAAACGCCTGGCGGATCAGCAGCGGCTTTTTCTGCCAGTAATCGCGGAGGAACTCTTCAGCCGGCATACCGCCAGGCAGGGTGGTAACGGAAAGGGACATGTTGGCCTCGCAGCGATAGCAGGCGGATGGGAGTGGGGTGGTGGTTGCACCGCTTGCCCGCCGAAGTGGCGAACAAGCGATGCTCACACGTCAGATTCTACGGGTCTGGGCCACTGCGTTGCCGATATAGCTGGCTGGCGTCAGGGCCTTGAGCTCCAGCTTGGCCGCCTCAGGGATATCGAGGGTGTCAACGAAATCCTGCAGGGCCTGCGGGGTGATGCCCTTGCCGCGCGTCAGTTCCTTCAGCTTCTCGTAGGCATTGGGCACCGCGTAGCGACGCATGACTGTTTGCACCGGCTCGGCAAGCACCTCCCAGGTGCTATCCAAATCTTCAGCAATTCGTTGAATATTTACTTCCAACTTACTGATTCCCTTGAGGGTAGACTCATAGGCAATGATGCCATGGGCAAAGCCCACACCCAGATTGCGCAGCACGGTGGAGTCGGTCAGGTCCCGCTGCCAACGGGAAATCGGCAGCTTGCTGGCCAGGTGTTGCAGAATGGCATTGGCAATACCCAGGTTGCCTTCGGAGTTCTCGAAGTCGATCGGGTTGACCTTGTGCGGCATGGTCGAGGAGCCGATTTCACCGGCAACGGTCTTCTGCTTGAAGTAACCCAGGGAGATATAGCCCCAGATATCCCGGTCGAAATCGATCAGGATGGTGTTGAAGCGCGCCACCGCATCGAACAGCTCGGCAATGTAGTCATGCGGCTCGATCTGCGTGGTATAGGGGTTGAAGGTCAGGCCCAGGGTCTGCTCGATGAAATCACGGGCGTTGGCTTCCCAGTCGAGCTGCGGATAGGCCGACAGGTGCGCGTTGTAGTTGCCTACCGCGCCGTTGATCTTGCCCAGCAGCGGAACTGCCTCGACCTGCGCGATCTGCCGCTCCAGACGATAGACCACGTTGGCCAGTTCCTTGCCCAGGGTGGTCGGCGACGCTGGCTGGCCATGGGTGCGCGACAGCATGGGCACATCGGCGAACTGCACCGCCAGGGAGCGGATTTCATCGGCGATGCGACGCATCAACGGCAGCAGCACGTCATCGCGGCCACTGCGCAGCATCAATGCGTGGGACAGGTTGTTGATGTCCTCGGAAGTGCAGGCGAAGTGAATGAACTCATTGACCGCCTGCAGCTCCGGCAGGGACGCGACCTGCTCCTTGAGCAGATATTCGACCGCCTTGACGTCATGATTGGTGGTCTTCTCGATTTCCTTGATCCGCTCGGCATGGCTCAGCTGGAAGTCATCGACCAGGTTGTCGAGCAGCGCGTTGGCCTGCTCGGAAAACGGCGCGATTTCGGGAATGCCCGGGTGTGCGGCCAGGCATTGCAGCCAGCGAACCTCTACCTGCACACGGAAACGGATCAGACCATATTCGCTGAAGATGTTGCGCAGACTGGCGGTCTTGCTGCCGTAACGGCCATCAACCGGAGAAACGGCGGTCAGGGAAGAAAGTTGCATAGGAAGTTCTCGTCATAAGGCTGGCTGAAAGGCGCAAATGATACATCATTTGGCCCGCCTCGCGGGCATCGCGATGCTCAGCAGGGTGGACATGAAGATCAACCCCGCTCCCAACCAGGAGCTGGCATCCGGCAATTCTCCCCAGAACAGCCAGGCGATGATGCCCGAGAAGACGATGGCCAGATAGCTGAACGGGCCGATGCTGCCCAGTGGCGCCATCGAATAGGCATGTGACATCACCAGTTGGGCGACGGTCGCCAGCAGGCCGAGTCCGCCGAGCAGCAACAGATCGTGCGGTGTCAGCGGCTGCCAGGCCCAGAACAGGGGTATGGCGGAAAACAACGCGGCAAAGGTGGAAAAGTAGAATACGATACGGCTGGTCGGCTCGCTGCTACTCATGATCCGGATGGACACCCAGGCCATCGCCGCCAGCAGGCTTGCACCGATGCCCACCAGGCCCTTGGGATCGAACAGCGCGCCGGTCGGTTTGGCCACCAGCAGCACGCCGGCGAAACCGAGCAGTACCAGCAGCATCATGCGTCGGGTCAACAGCTCGCGCAAAAAAAGCCAGGCCAGAACCGGCGTGAATACCGGCGCGGCGTAGGTGAAAACCATGGCATCGGCCAACGGCAGGTGGGCGATGGCGTAGAAGAAGCAATACATCGCCCCCAGGCCGTAGAGGGCCCGCAGCATATGGCTGCCCAGGCGTTGCGTGCGAAAGGGGGCGAAGCCACCCAGCAGGATCATCGGCAGGAAAAACAGCATGCCGATGAGATTGCGGGCGAAGACGATGGTCTCGTTATTGACCGTGACCGAGGCTTCGCGGATCAGCACTCCCATCAGAGAAAACAGCAGGGCCGAGAGTGCCAATAGAGCAGCCCCCTTGCCGAGCTGCTCACGCCGAACGGCTTCAGCCATTCAGAATGGTCCGGGTGGCTTCCAGCAGCTTGCTCCGGGAAAACAGCAGTTGCCAGCGGTGGCCGCCCAGTTGACGCCACAGGCGGGCGGAGCGAATGCCGGCCAGCAGCAGGGCGCGAATGCGGTTGGCCACGTCCGGTTGCTGCAGGTGACGCATGTCGCCATGCACCTGGATGCGCAGGCGCAGGGTGCTCAGGGTGTCCTGGTAGGCACTGCCGAGGGAAGCCATGACGTTGTCATGCAGTAGTCCGAAGTGCTGCACCTGCTGCTGCGCCTGATCAAGCCGCTGCCCCAGCACCGCCAGCATGTCATCACGCTTGTCCAGTTGGCGTTCCAGTGCGATCAGGTTCATCGCATAGCGCAATGCGTCGCGCTGCAGGGCAGCGGTATCGCGTTCGAGCATGGAGGCAACCGCCTGCAGGCCGCCGCGAATCTGATGGTGCGAGCCACCATAGACGCCAAGCGTATCATCCGGCGAGCGTTCGAAGATGCTCTGGATCAGGCAACTGGTAGGCCCTTCGCTGTACTGGCCACTGCGGGCCAGCTTGTCGACCTGCAGCGCCGCTTCGAATATCGCACCCAGTGCCAGTACCTGTTGTTCGTATGCGCTCATGCGGCGGCCTCGTCGAAGGCGGCAATCGCCCGCTCGATCACACCGCCGCCGAGGCACACCTCATCCTGGTACAGGACCACCGATTGTCCGGGTGTAACCGCGCGCTGAGGCTCGTCAAAACGAATCAGATAGCCGCCTTCGCTGGGCTCGATAGTGCAGGACTGGTCGGGCTGGCGATAGCGTACCTTGGCAGTCAATCGCAATGGTTCGCTGATCTCGATCGGGTTGACCCAGTAGATGTTCGAACATTCCAGCGCGCTGGCGAACAGCCAGGGGTGATCGTTGCCCTGGCCGACCACCAGCACGTTGCGCGTCAGATCCTTGCGCAGCACATACCAGGGGTTGTCGCTGGCTCCTTGCAGGCCACCGATCCCCAGCCCCTGGCGCTGGCCGATGGTGTGATACATCAACCCGTGATGGCGGCCGATGATCTGGCCGTCGGTGGTTTCGATATCACCCGGTTGGGCAGGCAGGTAGCGCTTGAGAAAGTCACTGAAGCGGCGTTCGCCGATGAAGCAGATGCCAGTGGAGTCCTTCTTGCGCGCGGTCGCCAGCTGGTATTTCTCGGCAATGCGGCGCACCTCCGGCTTTTCCAGTTCGCCAACCGGAAACAGGGTGCGGGCCAGTTGCTCGCCGGCCACCGCGTGCAGGAAGTAGCTCTGGTCCTTGTTGGTATCCAGGCCGCGCAGCAGCAGGGTCTGTCCGTCACGATCGGCGCGCCGGGTGTAATGACCGGTCGCGATCAGATCCGCGCCAAGCATCATTGCGTAATCCAGGAAGGCCTTGAACTTGATTTCCCGGTTACACAGGATGTCCGGGTTGGGCGTACGCCCGGCCTGGTACTCGTGCAGGAAGTGCTCGAAGACATTGTCCCAGTATTCGGCGGCGAAGTTGGCGGTGTGCAGCTTGATACCAAGCCTGTCGCATACCGCCTGGGCATCGGCCAGATCCTCCATGGCGGTGCAGTACTCGGTGCCGTCATCCTCATCCCAGTTCTTCATGAACAAGCCTTCCACCTGGTAGCCCTGCTCCAGGAGCAGGGCTGCGGACACGGAGGAATCGACACCGCCGGACATGCCGACAATGACCTTGGTCTGGCTGGGGGCTTTGGCTTGCATGTTCATCTCAACGAATCAGATCCAGTGGATAGCGCGGTTTGTTCAGGTAGTCCAGGATGCATTCCAGCACCAGCGGGCTGCGCAGCTCGGCTTGGCGAGCGCGGATTTCATCGAGCGTCATCCAGTGGGCCCGAAGAATGCCTCTATCGAGCTCCAGCTCGGGCTGGTGCGCCAGCGGCAGTGCGGTGAAACAGGTGCGCTGGTAGGTAACGCCATTCTCGCCGCGAAACAGATAGACGCCGGTGATACCCGTTATTTCTACGGTCCAGGCGGTTTCTTCCAGGGTTTCGCGATGGGCGGCCTGTATAAGACTTTCGTCGGCTTCCAAATGGCCGGCGGGCTGGTTGAATACAACACGATTGTTGCTGAGTTCCTCAACCATGAGATACCGCCCTTGATCCTCGACAATGGTCGCGACGGTAACGTGAGGTATAAAACGCATGAACGACTCCCGATTCTGGGTCGATAGGTTACCGTAAACAGCCCGGCGGGTGAATGCCCGTCGGACGTTGAGTCGGAGCTACTGGATTTGAATGGAAAAACGGCTAGGATGCCATGAGCGGTTTCTGTAGTGTTTCATGTAGTCTCACTACATAACGGCGGAGATGCAATTAGCCTGCCGACTGAATCAGTTGAATTTACCGTAAAAACAACGAGTCCCGGCAGAAAGTGCGTGACTTTATGTAGGAAAACTACAACAATATGGCCCACCAGAGCCGTATTCTTCTGATCCGGATCAACCCTCCGGGTCTTCATTGACAACGACAACGGAGTCACAAATGGGATACCAAAAGATCCAGGTGCCGGCCAACGGCGACAAAATTACCGTTAATGCCGACCTTTCCCTGAACGTACCTGCCAACCCGATCATCCCTTATATCGAAGGTGATGGTATCGGCGTGGATATTTCCCCGGTCATGATCAAGGTCGTCGATGCGGCCGTTGAAAAAGCCTACGCTGGCAAGCGCAAGATCTCCTGGATGGAGGTTTTCGCTGGTGAGAAGGCCACTCAGGTATATGACCAGGACACCTGGCTCCCCGAAGAAACACTGCACGCGGTCAAAGACTACGTCGTTTCCATCAAGGGCCCGCTGACCACGCCAGTAGGTGGTGGTATCCGCTCCCTGAACGTAGCTCTGCGCCAGCAGCTCGATCTGTATGTCTGCCAGCGTCCGGTTCGCTGGTTCACCGGTGTACCGAGCCCGGTCAAGAACCCCGGCGACGTGGACATGGTCATCTTCCGCGAGAACTCCGAAGACATCTACGCTGGTGTCGAGTGGCAAGCCGACTCCCCCGAAGCGAAGAAAGTCATCAAGTTCCTCACCGAGGAAATGGGCGTTACCAAGATCCGTTTCACCGAAGGCTGCGGTATCGGCATCAAGCCGGTTTCCGAGCAGGGTACCAAGCGCCTGATGCGCAAGGCTCTGCAGTATGCCGTGGACAATGATCGTAGCTCCGTGACCATCGTGCACAAAGGCAACATCATGAAGTTCACCGAGGGTGCGTTCAAGGAGTGGGGCTACGAAGTCGCTCGTGACGAGTTCGGCGCCGAGCTGCTGGACGGTGGTCCCTGGATGCAGTTCAAGAACCCCAACACCGGCAAGAACATCGTGGTGAAAGACGCCATCGCCGACGCCATGCTGCAACAGATCCTGCTGCGCCCGGCCGAGTATGACGTGATCGCCACCCTGAACCTGAACGGTGACTACCTGTCCGACGCCCTGGCGGCCGAAGTAGGTGGTATCGGTATCGCCCCGGGTGCCAACCTGTCCGACTCGGTTGCGATGTTCGAAGCGACCCACGGTACTGCGCCCAAGTACGCTGGCCAGGACAAGGTGAACCCGGGTTCGCTGATCCTGTCTGCCGAAATGATGCTGCGTCACATGGGTTGGGTGGAAGCTGCCGACCTGATCATCAAGGGTACCGAAGGCGCCATCGCCAACAAGACCGTCACCTACGACTTCGAGCGTCTGATGGACGGTGCAGTCCTGCGTAAGTGCTCCGAGTTCGGTGATGACCTGATCGCCGCGATGAGCTGAGCCCCAGCACTATGCTGTAGGCAATGACAAACAAGCCGGCAAATATGCCGGCTTGTTTGTTTAGGGATGCCCGGTACAGCGAGGAACACGCGGGCAGGGTGTCAGTTAAACAACGGTCGTCATCGCGCTCGCCCTGGCTGTTTCAGCAGTTTTGCGAACAGGTTCGCCAACGGCTTGAATATTCACGGCGTGCAGACCTTTCGGTCCCTGGATGATGTCGAACTGTACAGGCTGTCCCGCCTTGAGCGTTCGGTACCCTTCCATCTGGATAGCTGAGTAGTGAGCAAAAAGGTCTTCACTGCGTCCGTCGGCTACCACAAAGCCATATCCCTTGGCGTTATTGAACCATTTGACCTTACCAATCTCCATACTGCATTCCTCTGCTGTTCCCCTATATCGAGGGGTAGTGAATCCCGATATCGGCATGGTCCATGGGCGATAGCGGATATCTCCCGCAGAGCATGCCTGTTACACTTTTTAACATTGAATCAAGGCAAGTCAAGTTGGTTGCCGACAAGCTGTGTACCAGTACACATTTTGTCTGTAGCCTGAGAGCTGGGGACGATGGCAGATCGTCTTGGCACATCGAGACGGCGACCGTTCCGGAATATCAACCAGTGACACACAAGATGTTTGCAAAGATGGAAATTCAACTAACCTTTATGCAGGGGCCAGATCAACCGGAGCATGAGGATGACAGCGGCCTGGCGGTAGAAACGGGAAAGCCCGAGCTGAAGCCGCCGGCGCGCTATCAGGTGATCATGCTCAATGATGATTACACTCCGATGGATTTCGTGGTGGAGGTGCTGGAAACCTTTTTCATGCTGAACCGGGAAACAGCTACACAGATCATGCTCAGGGTCCATACTGAAGGCAGGGCGGTCTGCGGAGTCTACTCGCGGGACATTGCCGAAACCAAGGCAGCCCAGGTAAATGAATACGCCAGGGAATGTCAGCACCCGCTGATGTGTCAGATAGAACGGGAAGCGTAATAAAGCGACCGAGGTCGCATGATGAGGGGGCACTATGCTTAACAGAGATCTGGAGATCACCCTGAACCTGGCGTTCAAGGATGCCCGCAATAAACGCCATGAATTCATGACGGTCGAGCACCTGCTGCTCGCCTTGCTCGACAACCAGGCTGCCATTGCGGTGCTGCGCGCCTGCGGTGCGGATATGGAGCGCCTGCGCCGGGAGTTGTCCGAGTTTATCGATTCCACCACGCCCCTGATTCCCGTCCAGGACAGCGAACGGGAAACCCAGCCCACTCTGGGTTTCCAGCGTGTGCTGCAGCGCGCGGTATTCCACGTACAGAGCTCGGGCAAGGGCGAGGTCAACGGCGCCAACGTACTGGCGGCGATTTTCAGCGAACAGGAAAGCCAGGCGGTATTTTTCCTCAAGCAGCAGCATATTGCCCGCATCGATATCGTCAACTTCATTTCCCATGGCATATCCAAGGTGGCCGACGACAGCGAGAGCATGCAGGTCGACCAGGAAAGCATGGATGAAGAGGGCGGTGAAACCGTTGCGGCGAACAACCCTCTGGAAGCCTATGCCAGCAACCTGAACGAACAGGCGCGGCTGGGGCGGATCGACCCGCTGGTCGGTCGTGCTGCCGAGGTCGAGCGCGTGGCGCAGATCCTGGTGCGCCGGCGCAAGAACAATCCGTTGCTGGTCGGCGAGGCGGGGGTGGGCAAGACTGCCATCGCCGAGGGGCTGGCCAAGCGTATCGTCGATGGCGAAGTACCGGACATTCTTACCGAGGCGGTGGTGTATTCGCTGGACCTTGGCGCTCTGCTGGCGGGTACCAAATACCGCGGAGACTTCGAGAAGCGCTTCAAGGCCTTGCTCAAGGCGCTGAAGAAACGGCCCCATGCGGTGCTGTTCATCGACGAGATTCACACCATCATCGGCGCTGGTGCGGCATCCGGCGGGGTGATGGATGCCTCCAACCTGCTCAAGCCGCTGCTGTCCTCGGGAGAGATACGTTGCATCGGCTCCACCACCTTCCAGGAGTTTCGCGGCATCTTCGAAAAGGACCGCGCCCTGGCGCGGCGCTTCCAGAAGGTCGATGTGGTCGAACCCTCGGTCAGCGATACCATCCAGATCCTCAAGGGGCTTCGCAGCCGCTTCGAGGATCACCATGGCATCCGTTATACCGACGAATCGCTGAAGGCTGCTGCCGAGTTGGCCGATCGCTATATCAATGACCGGCACATGCCGGACAAGGCGATCGACGTGATCGACGAGGCGGGCGCCTACCAGCGGCTGAAGCCGCAGGAAGAGCGGCCCGAATGCATCGACGTTGCCGAGGTCGAGGCCATCGTTGCCAAGATCGCGCGCATCCCACCCAAGCATGTATCCACCAGTGACAAGGAGCTGCTGAAGAACCTGGAGCGCGATCTCAAGCTGGTGGTGTTCGGTCAGGACCAGGCCATCGATGCGCTGAGCACGGCGATCAAGCTGTCCCGTGCCGGACTCAAGTCAGCCGACAAACCGGTGGGCTCCTTCCTGTTCGCCGGCCCCACCGGGGTCGGCAAGACCGAGGTCACCCGTCAGTTGGCCAAGAGCCTGGGCGTGGAGCTGGTGCGCTTCGATATGTCCGAGTACATGGAGCGGCACACCGTGTCCCGGCTGATCGGGGCGCCGCCCGGCTATGTCGGTTTCGATCAGGGCGGACTGCTTACCGAAGCCCTGAACAAGACACCGCACTGCGTGCTGCTGCTGGACGAGATCGAGAAGGCGCATCCAGAGGTCTTCAACCTGCTGTTGCAGGTCATGGATCATGGCACCCTGACCGACAACAATGGGCGCAAGGCCGATTTCCGCAATGCGATCATCGTGCTGACCACCAACGCCGGTGCCGAGTCCATGGCGCGGTCCTCGATTGGCTTCACCACCCAGGATCACTCCACCGACGCCATGGAGGTCATCAAGAAGACCTTCACCCCGGAGTTCCGCAACCGCCTGGATACCATCATCCAGTTCGGCCGGCTCAGTCACGCCAGCGTCAAGTTCGTGGTGGACAAGTTCCTCACCGAACTGCAGGCACAGCTGGAGGACAAGCACGTGCTGCTGGATGTGGACGATGCCGCCCGCGACTGGCTGGTGGAGCACGGCTACGACCCGCTGATGGGTGCGCGGCCCATGGCCCGCCTGATCCAGGACAAGATCAAGCGGCCCCTGGCCGAGCAGATCTTGTTCGGCGAGCTGGCCGAGCATGGCGGCACGGTGCACGTCACGCTGCGTGACGGCGAACTGGTACTGGATGTGCCCGAGGAGGAAATGGCCTGATCCGAGTCGGGCCGGGCGGAGCGGGGCGGGGCATCAGCCCCCGCGCGGTCAGGACTCAGAGCTTGAACTGCGCCCAGATCGGCGCATGATCCGAGGGTTTTTCCATCCCGCGGATAGCGTAATCGATACCGGTATCGACGCAGTGTTCGATCAGTCCCTGGCTGGCCATGATCAGGTCTATACGCAGCCCGCGTCTGGGGTCGTCTTCGAAACCGCGACTACGGTAGTCAAACCAGCTGAAACGATCGGCGACGGCAGGATTCATATGACGGAAGGTGTCGACCAGCCCCCAGTCCTTGAGCTTCTGCAGCCATTCACGCTCTTCGGGCAGGAAGCTGCACTTGCCGGTGCGCAGCCAGCGCTTGGCATTGGCTTCCCCGATACCGATATCACAGTCCTGCGGCGAAATGTTCAGATCCCCCATCACCACGATCCGTTGCTCGGGGCTGAAGCTCTGTTCCAGATGGGCTTGCAGGTCGGCATAGAAACGGGTCTTGGCCGGGAACTTGATCGGGTGGGCGCGACTCTCGCCCTGGGGAAAGTAGCCGTTGAAGACGATCAGGGGCTGACCGTCAGCACAGGGCAGCGCAGCGCTGATCATCCGGCATTGCGCCGCTTCGCCATCCTCGGGAAAGCCCTTGCGTACCCACAACGGCTCCTGCCGGGTCAGCAGGGCAACGCCATAATGGCCTTTCTGGCCATGAAAGTGCACGTGATAGCCCAATGCCTGAACCGACTCCAGCGGAAAGGCCGGATCATCCACCTTGGTTTCCTGCAGACCTATCACATCGGGTGCATGTTGCGTGACAACCTCTTGCAATTGATGAGGCCTTGCCCGCAACCCATTGATATTGAAAGAGACTATTTTCATTGCGTACCTGTCATAAGAGATCGAAAAAGCCGCAGCAATGCTCGGCCTGAAACGGTGTGCATGTTAGCATCACCTGCAGGTCCGTTGATGTTTCAGCATGGCCGCGAGATGGCATTGTGCGCGCTACCGCTTCGGCAGACCCTAGCCCCTTAGTTGCTGGAAGAGAACATGGTTCGTTTTTTTGTGCTGGCGGTGCTGCTCCTGCTTGCCTCGGCGGTGTACGCTGAGCTGGAAGTGAGGATAGAACCGCGCAACGACCCGGCCAGAAGAAATATCGAAGCCTATATCGGTCCCATTTCCGCGGACAGCCGTCAGGCCATGTGGCGCCTGGCCCGTTCCAGTCGCGAACAGGCACTCAGTGCGCTGCAGGCGCTCGGCTACTACCATGCGCGAGTAAGGCCGCGAGTCACTGGCAGTGAGACCGAGCCGGTCCTGGTGCTGGAGGTAACTCTCGGCGAGCCGGTGCTGCTGGACGAGGTAACCCTCGATATCACCGGAGCCGGGCGCGATACCGAGTACTTCAGCTTCCCGCGCAGCCGCTATCTCATGCCCGGCGCCCAGTTGCACCATGGCCGCTACGAAGATACCAAGTCCCTGTTGGAAAACCAGGCGCTGCGCTATGGTTACTTTTCCGCCGAATTTCTCGAAAACCGACTACTGATCGACGTCGATCAGTATCTGGCCGACATCATCCTGCGTTATGACACCGGCGAGCGTTATCGGCTGGGAGATGTCAGCTTTTCCGATACGCCGTTCGATCCGGACCTGTTGCAACGCATGGTGCCATTTCGCCCTGGGGTGCCCTACGACTCCGACCTGATCGCCGAATTCAACCGTGAGCTGCTCTCCAGTGGCTATTTCGAAGCGGTACAGGTATCGGCGCCACCGAACCTGGCGGTGGATAACGAGATCCCGGTACAGGTCAATCTCAAGGCCCGCAACCAGCATACCCTGGGCTTTGGTGGTGGCTTTTCCACGGACGTGGGTCCGCGCGCCAAGGCCGACTGGACCCAGCACTGGCTCAACTCCCGGGGCCATAGCCGTGGCGCCGAGCTGGAGCTGTCCGGACCACGGCAGAAGGTGTCCTCCTGGTACCAGATCCCGTTGACCCCACCGCAATCCAGCCACCTGCGTTTCTTTACCGGCTGGCAGCGGGAGGACATCGACGATACCGAAAGCGAGAGCCTGGTAGTCGGCGGCCTGTTCCAGCGGCGGCTGGACAATGGCTGGAATCGCAGCATAGGGCTGCGCCTGGAGCAGGAGCGCTACTCCCTGGGTAACGACTCGGGTCACAGTACACTGCTGATCCCCAGCCTGGGTTTCCAGCGCACCATCAGCGATGACACCATGGACCCGAGCCGGGGTTATAGCCTGATGATGGACCTGCAAGGCGCCAAGGAGGGGATAATCTCGGATATCGACTTCGTCAGGCTGAACATGTCCGCCAAGGGTCTGTATACCCTATGGGACAACCATCGTTTTCTGGCCCGTGCCCAGGCCGGCGGGATAGCGAGTAACGGTTTTGCCAGCGTACCTGCTTCGTTGCGCTTTTTCGCCGGTGGTGACCAGAGCGTGCGCGGCTATGACTATCGCACCCTGGCCCCCACCGATGACACCGGCGACCGCATAGGGGGGCGCTATCTGCTGGCCACCAGCGCGGAGTACCAGTACGAGTTCAGGCCGAAGTGGCGTGTTGCAACCTTTGTCGATCATGGTAATGCCGTGGACAGCTGGAAGGACCCGATGAAGACCAGTGCCGGCGTGGGTATCCGCTGGGTTTCCCCGGTCGGCCCGATACGCCTGGACCTGGCCAGGTCGGTGAGCGACCCGGATGAAGGTTTCCGAATCCACTTTTCCATGGGGGCCGAGCTGTGAGGCGCTTTCTTCTCAAGGCCCTGTTGCGCGGCCTGCTGATCCTGCTGCTGGTACCGCTGTTGCTGATCGCGCTGCTGGCGGGGTTGCTGTCCAACGAAGGAGTCAATCGCTGGTTGATGAACAAGGCGCCTGAACTGGAGCCGCGCCTGGAGCTCGACTTCACTGGTGGTCAGCTCTGGCAGGGATGGCAGTTTTCGCGCCTGCGCTGGACGGACACGGGTATCGACGTGACCGTCGAAGATCTGGAGCTGGCCTGGTCACCCGGTTGCCTGCGCGGTAAACGGGTATGCATCGATGTGCTCAGCGCCGAACGCATCAGCGTCATCACCAGCGAGGATGATAGCCCCAGCGAACCCCGAGAGGACATCAGCCTGCCTGCCATTCAATTGCCGCTCGGCATACAGCTGCAGCAACTGCGGATCGGCAGCATCTGGCTCGATGACGAACAGGCGCTACTCAGCGATATCCTGTTGCAGGCTCAGGCAAGTGGTGATCAATTGCATATCAGCCGGTTCAGCGGAACCGGGCCTGATCTGACATGGGATGTGGAAGGGGATGTGCGCATGAGTGGCGACTGGCCGCTGCGCATGCTCGCCGATCTGCAGTTGCCCGCCGTGGATGAGCGCCCCTGGCAGTTGCAGGCCCGCCTCGGCGGCAGTGTCGCGGACCTGCAGCTGGAGGCTCGTAGCAGCGGCTACCTGCCCGGCATACTGACTGCCACTGTCCATCCGTTACAGGCGGAGCTACCTCTGCAGGCGCATTGGCAAGGCGAATCCTTCCTGGCACTGCAATCCTTTCCGCCAAGCCTGACGCTCGATGATCTGGTACTGGATCTGCAGGGCGACCTGGAAAAGGGTATCGCCCTGCAGGCCAACGGCAATCTGCCGGGAGAGGGGGGGAACATCAGCCTTGATCTGCAAGGGCAGGTCATGACTACCGGTATCTCGGGGTTGAATCTGCAGCTTTGGGTTACCGAGCAGCCGGAGCGGGATCTGACCTTGTCCGCCGACGCCGATTGGAGCGAGGAGCTGGCTGCCCAGGCCCAGTTGGCCATGCGGCAGTTTCCCTGGCAGTGGCTATACCCGCAGGATCTCGGGGGGCTGGAAGTGCAGCAGTTGGGGGTGCAGGCCCAGGTGCATGGCGAGCGATTCAGCTCCGATCTGCAGGCACAGCTCACCGGGGTGGCGGAGCAGACCGCCAACCTGACGCTGTCGCTGGTGGGCACGCCGGAGGAAATCACCATCGCGCCCCTGGCCCTGACGACGGACAATGGCCGCCTCAGCGGGCAGGCTGTCATCGGCCTGCTGGACGCCATCAGCTGGAATGCCAACCTGCTGCTGGAGGAATTGAATCCGGGCATGTTCGTTGCCGAGCTGCCCGGCTCGCTCAGTGGTCCGCTCAGCAGCGAAGGCAGCATCCGCGAAGGCGACCTGCAACTGTCCGCAGGCTGGGACATTGGCGGCACCCTGCGCAGGCAACCGCTGGCTCTGTCCGGCGCGCTGGCCGGGGCCAACGGGCAATGGCGGGTCAATGATCTGCTGCTGCGCCAGGGAGAAAACCGCATCGCCGGTGCCGGGCACTGGGGCACCACGGTAGAGGGTCGCTTTGATATCAATCTGCCCCAACTGCGCACCCTGTGGCCCGGGCTGATTGGCAGCCTGAGCGGTACCGCATTGGCGTCGGGCGCCGCCGATGCGCCGAAGCTGACCCTGGACCTGCGCGGTGAGCGGGTAGGCTACGACGACTTCGGTCTGGCCCAACTGGCGTTGGACGGTAACGTCACTTTCAATGAACAGCTGCCCGGTGCGTTGAACCTGTCGGCAACCCGACTGCGCAGTGGTGATACCCGGCTGGGTGATCTCAATCTGTCCGCCGAGGGCAACAAGGCGTCGCATCGCCTGGCCGTCGACCTCCAGGGCGGCATCGTCGAACTGGATACGCACTTGTCCGGCCGTCTTACCGACGAGCGCTGGCAAGGCCAGTTGAATACGGGCAGCATCGCCAGCGACGAGATGCTCTGGCAACTGGACAACCCGGCCACGCTGAGTTACCGCTTGGCCAATGGCGATCTGCGGCTCGGCGGGCATTGCTGGAGCCATCAGCACAGCCGCCTGTGTTTCAATGGCGAACAGCGGCTGATGCCTGATCGGCAGTTGCATGTGCAGCTCAGTGATTTCCCCCTGGCCTCGCTGCAACCGTGGCTGCCCGAAGATTTCGCCTGGAATGCCAGCCTGGACGCCGATGCCCAGTTCCGTCAATCGGCCGGTGCGCAGCCGACCGCCAATGTGCTGATCAGTAGCCGCAATGGCGAGATCACCGTCAGCAATCCGGAGCAGGAGCTGCAACTGCCATACGAAACCCTTGAGTTCAGCGCTCAGCTGGACCCCAGGCGGGCGCGCACCCAGTTGCAACTGCTCAGCAGCGGGCTCGGCAATCTCGATGCGCAGGCCGACATTACCGACCCCAGTGGCGAGCAGCGTCTCGAAGGCAGTTTCCGGTTGAGCGATGTGCAACTGGATATCCTGCGGCCCTTCCTGCCCCAGGTGGACACCCTCACTGGCGACCTGATCGGCAGTGGTCTGCTGAGCGGAACCCTCAGCGAACCCCAGGTGCAGGGCGAGATCCGCCTGCGTGATGGCCATGTCAGCGGCCCCGAGCTACCGGTCAGTTTCGAGCAACTGCAGGTTCTGATCGGCATCGACGGGCAGCAGGCCAATATCGATGGCCAGTGGCGCAGCGGCGCAGGGCAGGGCAGGCTTGCCGGAACTGCCGCCTGGGCGCCTTCGCTGGCGGTGGATATCGACCTGACCGGCAATGACCTGCCGATCCATGTAGACCCCTACGCCGATCTGCTGGCCAGCCCTGACCTGCACATTGGGCTGGCCGATAACAACCTCAAGCTCACCGGTACCATTGCCATCCCCGAAGGCGAAATCACCGTGCGGGAGTTGCCAGCGGCGGCCGTGCGGGTATCGGCCGATGCGGAGATCGTCGGCGCCGAGGAAACAGTGGATGAGGAACTGCCGATGGGCATCACCGCCGATATCCGCCTGGCCATCGGGGACCAACTGCACTTCAGCGGTTTTGGTCTTACCGGGCGGCTCAGTGGGCTGTTGCAGGTCAGGGAGAACATGACCGCCACCGGCGACCTGAACATCCTCGACGGCCGCTTCCGTGGCTATGGCCAGCGGCTGGAGTTGCGCCGGGCGCAGATCCTGTTCGCCGGGCCGCTGAGCAAACCCTATCTGGATATCGAGGCCATTCGCCGGGTGGATGACGTGATCGCCGGGTTGCGTCTGACCGGCCCGGCCGATGCACCGGTGTCGGAGGTCTTCTCCGAACCGACCATGGCCCAGGAGCAGGCCCTGGCTTATCTGATACTCGGTCGCCCACTGGGTGCCGACGGCGGCGACAGCAACCTGCTTGGCCAGGCAGCGCTGGCACTGGGCATGGCTGGCAGCGCGCCGCTGGCGCAGAATATCGCTGGCTCCCTCGGCATCGAGGACTTCCAGCTCGACACCGAAGGCAGCGGCTTGACTACCAGTGTGGTGGCGACCGGATACATCACCGAAAAACTGAGTTTGCGCTATGGTGTAGGGGTGTTCGAGCAGGCAAACCAGCTGGCTCTGCGTTACGATCTGACCAAGCGCCTGTACCTGGAAGCTGTGGGTGGCCTGGCCAGCTCACTGGATTTTTTCTACCGCATCGATTTCTGATGCATCACTGCAAGACTGAAGGAGTTTCACATGTCGAATGTTACATTGCGGGGCAATCCGGTCACCGTGGGCGGCACACTTCCCGCTCCTGGCGATAGCGCCCCGGCGTTCTCCCTGGTGGGCCAGGACCTGTCCGATGTGAGCCTGTCGTCTTTCGCCGGCAAGCGCAAGATCCTGAACATCTTCCCCAGCGTCGATACGCCGACCTGCGCTACCTCGGTACGCACTTTCAACACCAAGGCCAGCAGCCTGCCCAACACCGCCGTGCTGTGCATCTCTGCAGACCTGCCGTTCGCCCAGAGCCGCTTCTGCGCCGCTGAAGGGCTGGAAAACGTGACCAACCTGTCGACCCTGCGTGGCGCCGAGTTCATCCGCAACTACGGCGTAGCCATCGAAAGTGGCCCCATGGCTGGCCTGGCTGCACGCGCGGTGGTGGTGCTGGATGAGAACGACAAGGTGCTGCACAGCGAGCTGGTGTCGGAAATCGGCAATGAGCCCGACTATGACAAGGCGCTGGCTGCGCTGTCCTGAGCGTTATAGTCACACTCAGGATACAGGAGGCCGCTTGAATGCGGCCTCTTGCTGTTCAGCGGCCCTTGATCGGAATGCCCTTGATCGAGTTGGCGCGCTGATCATCCAGCGAATCGTAATAGCTGTCCTGGGTGGTGGACAGGCTTTCGTGGCGTAGATCCGCCTGCAGATCCTTCATGTCCCTGAACGGCGCATCCAGTGTCGCAGATGTATGCCGCAACCAGTGCAAACTGGCTGCGCGTAAAGCATCACAATCCTGCTGCAGACCTTCCTCGATCATGCGCTCGCACGCGATATCGAATACCTGCTGGATCAGCTCGCGAATCCGCCGGTCAGACAAGCCGGCGCGGCCATCCAGAGATGACAGCAGCGGCGTTTGTTCGCCAGGGTAGGGCAGGTCGGTCAGCCCCAGACTGGTGCGATACCGCACAAGGTAAGGCAGATAGCTGTCCCGCACGCTCACCTTGGCCGCCTTGTTGCCCTTGCCCACAACATGGAACCACCAGTTATCGCCGGCCTTCTTGAAACTACCCATGGTGGGTCGCCAGTTATCCCGTCCAGTCAGGTCCGATACTCGCAGGTACATGGAAAACAGCGTGGCAAGAATGAATAACGTACGCTCATGAAGTTCAGGCTCCTGATCGGCCAACTGCTCAGCCGTTTCGATCACGAACTCCCATTGCAGCTGGGTCAGGGAGCGGCTGGTGACCTGAGAGACCACGCTCTGCTTGTATCTGGATTTCTGTTTTACTGCCCGGAAAGGGTTGGCATCGGTGTAATCCTCATCGATACAGAATTGATAGAAGCTGCCGCAGACAGTGAATACCTGGGCGATGGTCGTCTGCGACATCTGGTAACCCTGGATCTCCGGCATGCCTGAGTTGTTTTCATCGGCCAGCTTGCGGGTGGCCTTGTCGACGGTGTAATTGAATGGCCGCCATTCGGGGTTGACCTCAAAGGTATCGGAGTCCGCTTTCTTGCGGCCACCAATGCGCAAGAACCGGGACTTGGTTCCAGGGCCAACCCAGTTTTCAGGTGGATTGAGGCAAAACTCCAGGAAATCTTCAGCATCCTGACGACGCAGATGCAGGATGGGCTTTCTACGCACCAGCAAGCACCACAGCAGCAGACGTTCAACGTGGGTGCGATAGCTATTGAAGGTTGCCTGATTCGCCGCATAGGATTTCAGGAACAGCTTGACCACCGAATAGCCAGCCACGGCCTCGGTGGGATTCGGGAATCGATCGAGCGTCGCCAGCACAGCAGGCAGTTCGGCATCCAGGTTGTGACGAGTCAGGGACTCGAAGGTTTTGTAGGTATCAAATAATGGGACAGGTTGAGACATGGATATAAAGGTCCATAAGCCGACAGCAATATGCGCAGGCACGCAGATTAACACATATGCAATATCCGATAATGGCTAATATCGGAAACAGGAAGCGGGATGTCTGGACGGTATCCTGCATGTTCGCATAATCTATATTATGTTAAATCGCATATTTATCCGGATGGGTCCTTGGGTATGCCAGCCCCTCATGGCTACAAACCAAGCCCTCTGTGCGTTATAGTTCGCGCCCTTGATGGCATGCTGAAAACCACTGCGGTTTTTCCTCCTTTCCATTTTCCGGTTAAAGTCCTGCTACGTGTCCGCCCAGCTATCCAATATCCTCGCAGCCATTCTGCCCATACTGCTGTCCCTGCTGGTCGGTTATGCGGTGGGCAAGCGACTGCCCAAGCCTGTTGTGAAACCGCTGATCCGCTGCATCACCCCCGTGGTCTGGATAATTCTGTTCGTGATCGGCCTGGATTCGGGCGCGGCCTTCAGCAGTCTCGCCTCGGGCATGCAGGTGCTGAAGCAGGCGGCGATCTATGCCTTTACCATCAGTGCCGTGGTATTTGTCTGCCTCCTGCCGCTGAACCGGCCCGGCACCGCGCAGGCAGACAGTCCCGGTGGCTGGCGGGGACTCTGGTATCCGGTCAAGGAGTGCCTGATCGCCTTCGGGCTGGTTCTGCTCGGTGCCTTTGCCTGGCGCCTGCAATGGCATGACAACAGCATTGGCGCGGTGCTGCTGAACATTTCCTGGTGGCTCTACGCCCTGCTGTTCCTGATCGGTCTGGACCTGGCCCAGGTTACCATCAGCCGCTCCTGGCTGGCCCCACGTGTGCTGAAAATCCCGCTGCTGGTGATGCTGGCCTCCATGCTGGCTGGTGTGCTGCTGAGCTGGCTTACCGGTGAGCGGCTGGCCGTGGCCCTGGCCCTGAGCACCGGTTTTGGCTGGTTCAGCCTGTCCGGCGCCCTGGCTGGACAATACCTGGGCGAGGCCTATGGCAGCGTAGCCCTGCTCAACGACCTGATGCGCGAACTGATCGGCCTGACCGTGGTGTTCATGCTGGGGCGCAACTTTGCCAACAGCAGTATCGGTGTCTGCGGTGCAACCGCCATGGACACCACCCTGCCCTTTGTGCGCCAGGCTTGCCATTACGAATATGTGCCCACCGCCATCATCAGCGGTCTGATTCTGACCATTGCTGCGCCCTTCTTCATGCTGTTCTTCCTCAGTTTTGTCTGACGCAACAAAGGTCCGGCAAAATGGCGCTCCTTTGTTGATAGACTGTAGCCCGACAGGCAGAGGCCATGTGACCGCTGCCACTGGACTGCTGATGAGAGGAAAGACATGTCTGCTCAACCACCCATGTACGGTACTCAGGACGCTTCCTATCAGGCCGCTGGGGGTATCGAAGGCATTCGCCAACTGGTGGATGATTTCTACCGGATCATGGATAGCTGGGAACCCGCCCGTGCCATTCGGGCCATGCATGCCGAGGATCTGACCCTTGCCCGGGACAAACTGGCCTGCTTCCTCAGCGGCTGGCTGGGCGGGCCCAAACTGTTCCAGGAGCGTTACGGTTCGATCAGTATTCCCATGTTCCATACCAGTTGGCCGATTGGCGAGGCTGAGCGGGACGCCTGGCTGGGTTGTATGGCTCAGGCGATCGAGTTGCAGCCCTACACGCCCGAATTCAAGGAATATCTGCTGCGCCAGTTGCGGGTGCCCGCCGAGCGTGTCGTCGCAGTGCAGCGCAAACCCGGCGTATGATTCGCTCAGTTTTCCTGTGCTGGCCGGCTGAGCAAGCGCAGCCGGCGTGGTCTCTGTAGTAGCCAGTCACCCAGCGTTTCTGCCCATGACGCTGGGGTGAGTTGCTCCAGGGCTGTACAGACGCCGTTCACCGCTGCACCAGGCAGTCCCAGCCCCTGGGCCCAATGCAGCTCCAGCTGACCAGATGGCGAACGGGACTGCGCGCGTAGATGACTTGCCAGCTGCTGCGCCTGGTGTCGGATCTGCGCAAAGTGCAGTTCAGCCAGGCGCTTGCGCTCGCTCTCCAACCAGTTGCTCACGGCGATCTCGATCTGCTGATGATCGTGAGTGGGCGATTGCACCAACAGGATGAGCCCCGGGGTTCCAGCCACTTCGTGGTAACGGGCCACGACCCAGTAACCCAGTTGCTGGCGGGTACGCAGCTGGTCAAAAAAGGACGCGCCGATATGCTGGTGCAGCAGTTGCCAGCTGGCACGCTGGTCCAGGCTGCTTGAGCCGGCCTGACAATAGAGAAGGTAGGCCCGGTCAGCGTGCTGGCAGTCCACCCGAATGGTGGTGGTGCCCTCCCCCAACAGGCGCAGCGCAGGGGGCTGCCAGTTGAAGGATTCTGCCAGTCGCGGGCAGAGCTGTTGCAGGCTGGTGGTTACCGGCTTGAGCCACTCTGCCTGCCACTCCTGGGGATACAGCCAGGCTACCTGAGCGGCTGCTGGTTGTGCACTGTCGGGATTGTTCGGTGTCGGGTTCAGCTGGATATCGAGCTCTTCCAGCAGGCGGTAGGCAGGCAGCGCCTGCCGGCGCTCGTTGAGATTCCTTTGATGGCGATGCTCGGCCAGATGCTGCAGGGTCGGATCGGGTTGCCGGGCCAGCGCCGCTACCACTGCGGCGACACCCGCCCGGAGTCCTTGCCGCGGACCCTGCAATTCAAGCCAGATCAGACCTGCCTGATCCTGCCACGCCAGGCTGATACCACAGGCGCTAGCCCAGCCATGTAATGGCTCGGTCTGCAGGTTCCACAGGACTTTGAGCCTGTCCCGCTGGTAACGATCCAGTCGCCCCTCTGGCCAGCACCAGGCAAGACGGACAGTATCTCTGCCCTGCCCCTCGGACTTGATCGGCAGAGGGATGCTGCGCAATCCTGGCAGTGAGTCGCAGTCGGCCCCGGCGTGGCATTCAGCTTCCGGCTCGGCAACTGCCCAGATCGGCCAATCCGCCTCGGCCAGCGCCTGACCGTGGCCTGCGACGGGTTGCCAGTTCAAGGGGCTGAAGGCGAAGTGGGTACGCGTCCAGGCCGCTTGTTGCGGCAAGGCGGTCTCGTCCTTCTGGCTCTGGACGAGCAGGACGCTCTCGGGTTGCAGCTGTTCAAGCAACCCAAGCCAGGATGGCTGATCAAGTCCAGCCCACTGGCCGGTACTTTCCAGAATCTGTTCCGGTGGCTGGTACAGGGTGCGCTCGGCCTGCATGGTGAGCCAGTGCAACGGCTCCCCCCGTAGGCCATGGGCAAAAGCCTGATCGGCGAGTTGCTGCCGGGCAGCCTGTGGCCAGGCTGGTATCGGGGTCAGTCTCAGTGCCACCAACCAGGAGAAGAAGCCATTGAGCAGCGCGGGATAGTCACTGTCCCCGATCAATGGGTCAAGCTCGATACGCAATAAGCTTTGCTGGTCGGTGTAATGCTGGGTGCTGACCTGCAGCTGGGCAATCAGCCCCTGCCTGCGTAACCAGCCAAGCGCGCCGGCAGGCGCTGGACTGGCCAGCCATTCACATAGCCAGCCGAGGGCGCTGGCGCCCTGCCCGGTTTGCACATTGTTCAATGCAAAGAGCAGTAGCCACTGGTTCTGCTGGGCGCAACTCTGCCAACGCAACAGGCCGGGTAATGCCTGTGGCGCAAAGAGTGGCCCAGGGCTGAGACGTGGCGCTTGAGGTTTGGCAGGCAGGCGTTCAGCCAGCCGGGCGGCAAACAATTGAAGCTCTGCCATGGGCTGTGGCGCATGGATCAGTACGCAGCCATTCGCCGCCTGGTAATGCCGGCGATGAAACGCCCGCAACGCTTTTGCCAGAGCCTCGGGTTCAAGCCCCAGAGTGCTGAGGTTGCCTGCACTGAAACGGCTCAGGGGATGGGCCGGGTTGAAGACCTGGCCCAGGGCAGCCTGCTCGTGCAGTGCGTCATCCGCCAGCCGGGTATGAAACTCGGCGTCGATCACCTGGCGTTCCGCGGCCACTGCCTCAGGGGAAAACAAGGGGGCTGTCAGCATGTCTGTCAATTGGGCCAGGCAGGCATCGAGTCCGGCCGGGGTGACGCTGAAATGGTAGCGTGTGCGCTGCGCTGCGGTGCTGGCATTGAAGCGCCCGGACCACTGGCTTACCAATTGCGGAAATGAGCCGGCCTGGGGGTAATCCGCCGAACCCATGAACAGCATATGTTCGAGCAGGTGCGCCAGGCCGGGGAGATGTTCCGGCTCGTCGTGACTGCCCACGCGGAACTGGACCACGCAGCTGGCGGCATCGGCCATGGGGTCACTGACCAGCAGGCAGAGCAGTCCGTTCGAGGCTGTGTAGAGCTGGTAGTGCCGGCCATCGTTGGGTAGGCGTGGTAGTTCCAAGGGTTGCATGAAGTCTGTTGATCTCCATAATCTTGCGTGGCTGCGGGGACCTTGGCGTAGCGCGGGTGCGCTACACCCCGAAAACCAGTGGCACCTAGCCTTCTGTTTAAATTCTTAAATTACAAATAGTTGTGGTAGAAATCTAATTCGTTTTCGAGAACCTGTTGTAGATTGGCAGGCTGGCGAAAACCATGACGCTCCTCCTCGAACCTGACGTACTGCACGGCTACGCCCTGCTCTTCCAATACCGCGACCATCTGCTCGGTCTGGGCCGGCAGCACCACCGCGTCCTGCATGCCCTGGAAGAAAATCGTCGGTGTGCTGATGGCTGCAGCCTGGGCCAGTGGCGATCGCTGTTGGTAGCGCTCGGGCTGCTCATGGGGGGCGCCGATCAGCCAGTCGATATAGTCGGCCTCGAATTTGTGGGTGACGGCACGCAGCTGCAACGGATCGCTCACACCATACAGGCTGGCCGCCGCGCGGAAGCGCTCGCTGGCACTGACCAGGCTGTTCAGTGTGGTAAAACCACCGGCACTCTGGCCGCGGATAAACACCCGCTGCGGGTCAATCAGTTTCCGCTGGGCCAGATGCTCGATGGCCGCCAGCACATCCTCCACATCGGTCACGCCCCAGTTACCCTGCAGCCGCTGCCGATAGGCCCGGCCAAAGCCGACGCTGCCACGATAATTCAGGTCGGCGACGGCAAAACCGCGCTGGGTCCAGTACTGGATACGGTTATCCAGTACCGGATAACAGGCCGAGGTCGGCCCGCCGTGAGTGAAGATCACCAGGGGTGGGAGTTCATCGGTCGCCAGTCTTGCCTGGCTGTTGCATGGCGGATAATGGAAGCCATGGGCAATCTCCTGCTGCGCGGTTGGATAAGCCATGGGTTCGGGGCGGGAGATATCTTCCGAGCCCAATGTACTGGACGCCTGGGCCAGGACCCTGACCTCCCCGCTATCCAGGGAAATGCGCAGTACAGCTGCACTGCAGTCCGGTGAACTGGCCAGGCAGAACAGGCTGTTGCTGTTGCAGGCCAGCCCGCGAAAGCGCGTATAACCTTGAGCCAGCAGTCGCTCTTCACCCCGATCGGCATGGCGCAGAGCCAGACGGCCATAGCCCTGCTCGCTCCAGCTCAGCGCCAGCCAAGCATCCGGCAAGGCCAGATAATGCCTGGGGGTGAGCTGCCAGGGCGCCGGCGCGTGGTCGGCAGCCCGTGACGGCAGCAGCTGCCATTGCTGGTCGGCCAACTGCCGCCAGGGCTGCCAGTGACCAGTGCGATCCGTCAGGCACAGCAGCTCACCGCGGTCACTGAATAGTGGCTGCTGCAGCGACTCATCATGTCCCATGCGCTCGACATCGCCCGGTAGCCCCTGACTGTCCAGCCTGGCCCAGCACAGGGTGCTGCTGGTCCAGGGCAGCTCGGGGCGCTGCCATTCGATCCACGCCAGGCGCTGGCCATCGGGGCTGAGACAGGGGCTGTTGTAGAAGTCCGCACCCTCGGCCAGCAGATGCCGGATACCACGCAGATCGATCGCTACCAGTCGGTGAGCCACCTCACTGCCACCATGCTGTTCCTCCACGGCGATGATACGGCGATGTACCGGGTCAAACACCAGCCCACCGTAGCGGCAATCGACAGCGCAGCTCAGTTGGGTACAGGACAGGTTATCGAACCGCTGGTGATAGAGCTGCTGGTCCGCCTCGTTGACGAACACCAGACCATCGCCGGCAAGACACAACGCGCCTCCACCATACTCGTAGACCCGGCTGCGCACGCTGTAGCCTGGCGGTGTCAGGCGCCGTGTGCCCCTGGGTGTCCACTCGACTACCGCGCTGCGTCCCTCCCCTGGGAAAAACTCGACCCACAGCACCCGCTGCTCATCGCAGGTCAGGTCAGCGTAATCGGTGCCCGCGGCCACCGCATCGGCAGCGGAAAAATCACTGCGCCAGCGTCCGGCCCGCTCAGACCTTGCAGATGATTCTGGAGGTGCGTTCATTGCGAAAGGTCAGTTCCTCGATCGGTGGCTGGGGCAGTTCGGCCTCGGCCCGGGCGGACAGTATCTGGTGATGGTGCGGTGACTTGCTGCACACCGGATCGGCCTGGGTCGCATCCCCGGTCAGCATATAGGCCTGACAGCGGCAACCGCCGAAATCCTGGTGTTTTTCAGGACAGGAGCGACAGGGCTCCTGCATCCAGTCATCGCCCCGATAGCGATTGAAGCCGAAGGAGTCATACCAGATATGCGACAGGCTGTATTCGCTGACGCTGGGAAAAGTCACCGGCAATTGCCGGGCGCTATGGCAAGGCAAGGCCGTGCCATCCGGGGTAATGGTCAGGAAGATATTGCCCCATCCGTTCATGCAGCCTTTCGGTCGCTCCTCGTAATAGTCGGGGGTCACCAGGATCAGCTTGCAGGGGTGGCCCTGCTCCGCCAGTTGGGCTCGGTAGCGGTTGGTCACGGCTTCAGCGTGATCCAGCTGCGCCTTGGTCGGTAGCAGGCCGGCGCGATTCAGGTGGGCCCAGCCGTAGTACTGACAGGTGGCCAGCTCCACGAAGTCGGCTTCCAGTGCCAGGCACAGCTCGATGATTTTCTCGATCTGGTCGATATTGTGCCGGTGGGTAACGAAGTTCAGCACCATGGGATAGCCGGCAGCCTTGACCGCCCGGGCCATCGCCAGTTTCTGATCGAAGGCCTTGCGCGAGCCGGCCAGCATGTTGTTCACCTCGCTGTCCGAGGCCTGAAAGCTGATCTGGATATGATCCAGCCCCGCCTCCAGGAACTGCTCGATGCGCGACTGATTCAATCCCATGCCGGAGGTGATCAGGTTGGTGTAATAGCCCATTTCCCGCGCCGCACCGATCAACTCGGCCAGGTCCTCCCGCACCAGCGGCTCACCACCGGAAAAACCCAGCTGGGCGGCACCCAGCGCTCGTGCCTGGCTGAACACATCAATCCATTGCGCGGTGCTCAGTTCCTGTTTGTGCTCGGCAAATTCCAGCGGATTGGAGCAGTAGGGACACTGCAACGGGCAGCGGTACGTCAGTTCGGCCAGCAGCCACAGCGGTGGTCCCTGTTCGGGCCGGGGCTGGCTGTCAGCGAAAACGGATCCAGTGTTGTTCATGGGCTTCCCCGATAAAGGCCAGAACGTCTGCATCCAGCTCGGATGCAGACGGAAAGCTGGCTTGCAGTTCAGCGATGATCTCATTGACTGAGCGTTGACCATCGACCCGTTTCAATATCTCGGCAGCGCTGTCATTGAGCTTGACCATACCCTCGGGGTAGAGCAGCACATGGCAGTCCTGCACAGGCTCCCATTGCATCCGGTAGCCTGGTCTGAACATCGGCACAACTGTCAGCGACGGTGTATTCACAGAGCGATCCCCCGGTGCCAGGCAGGCTGATCGGTGACCGTATGGTACGGTGCACGGCCCAGCTCATAGGCCATCGACATGGCATCGAGCATGCTCCACAGGATGTCCAGCTTGAACTGCAGGATCTCGAGCATGCGCTGTTGGGCCTCGAAGGTCTGGTAATGGTCCAGGGTGATCCGCAGGCCATGTTCCACATCCCGGCGTGCTTCGCTCAGACGGCGGCGGAAGTAGCGATAGCCCTGTTGATCGATCCAGGGATAATGTTCCGGCCAGCTATCCAGCCGCGACTGATGAATCTGCGGCGCGAAGAGTTCGGTCAGTGATGAGCTGGCGGCCTCCTTCCAGCCAGCGCGGCGGGCGAAGTTGACATAGGCGTCCACGGCAAAGCGCACACCGGGCAAGACATGGCGCTGGTCAAGCAGCTCTGCCCGGCTCAAGCCGACTGCTTTGCCCAACTGCAACCAGGCTTCGATACCGCCGCCGGCCTCGGCGGTACCATCGTGGTCGATGATCCGTTGCACCCACTCGCGACGTGCAGCGGCATCGCTGCAATTGGCGAGGATGGCGGCATCCTTTAGCGGAATGTTCAATTGGTAATAGAAGCGGTTGGCGACCCAGCCGCGAATCTGTTCCCGAGTGGCGCGCCCCTCATGCATGGCAATGTGGAACGGATGATGGATATGGTAATAGCGCCCCTTGTCACGCAGGGCCTGTTCGAATGCCGCACGGCTCATCGGTTCAACTGACATGCTGCTCTCCTTACAGGTTGATCAGCAATCCATCATGGGCAACCTCGATGCCGTGGCGCGTCAACTCCGCGCGTTCGGCCGAGTCTTCGTCCAGAATCGGGTTGGTGTTGTTGATATGGGTCAGCACCCGCCGGCTCTGCGGGTATGCACCGAGCAGCTCGATCATCCCGCCCTCCCCACTCTGCGGCAGGTGGCCCATCTCGCTGCCCAGCTTGGTTCCCACGCCAGCGTGGCGCATTTCATCCTCGCGCCAGAGCGTGCCATCGACCAGCAGGCAGTCGGCCATGGCCATGGCGTCTCGCACCTGGCTGCTGGGCTGGCCCAGGCCAGGTGCGTAGAACAGCACCCCGCCGGTGTTGCTATCGCGCACCAACAGGCCGATATTGTCCCCGGGATGCGGGTTGTTGCGATGCGGCGAATAGGGCGGCGCGGCACTGCGCAAGGGGATCGGGGTAAAGTGCAGAGCCGGACAGGCGGTAACGCTGAAGCCTTCATCCAGTTCGATGCGGTTCCACTGCAAGCCACCATTCCAGTGTTCCAGCATATTGAACAGCGGAAAGCCGGTAGTCAGATCCTGATGGACCATCTCCGTGCACCAGACCTGGTGGGGGCAACCTTCGCGCAGGGTCAACAGCCCCGTGGTGTGATCGATCTGGCTGTCCATCAGCACGATTCCGCCAATGGCGGTATCACGCAACTGACGGCCGGGTTGCAATACCGGCGTTTGCTCCAGTTGCGTACGGATATCGGGTGAAGCATTGCATAGCACCCAACTGCCGCTGCCGTCGGATAGCGCAATGGACGACTGGGTGCGTGACCGGGCATTGATCCGCCCCTTGCGCAAGCCATCACAATTACGGCAGTTGCAGTTCCACTGCGGGAAACCGCCACCAGCAGCAGAACCCAGGATATGAATCAGCATGGTATGAGCCTCGGGGCGCAGCTGCCAGACCGGTTCGAGGTGCAAACCAGCCAGGCAGTGCGCTTGCGCTTAGCGGTTGGCGAAGTACATGGTGACTTCAAAACCAATGCGCAGGTCGGTATAGCTGGGTTTTGTCCACATAATAGAGTCCTCCGGTGATTGATAGCTCAAGCTTGCCGACACCTGCCGACAAACTCGTTACGTACTTGAACCATACATCTACAGCTTTCTCTACCATAGGAGCCTGCCAGGCTCTGATCGTTCTCCTCTATTGCTCGAAAGAAACCGCGTCCAACATGGAACCCCAGGACCTGACCCAGCATCCCGGGGCTGATACTTCAGCTTGCCACGGCGCTGATGCGACGATGCTCATTGATCAGGTGGTCAACCACAGCCGGATCAGCCAAGGTGGACAGGTCGCCCAGCCCCTCATATTCAGCCGCTGCTATCTTGCGCAGGATGCGTCGCATGATTTTCCCCGAGCGGGTTTTCGGCAGGCCGCTGGTCCAGTGAATGCAGTCCGGTGTGGCGATCGGGCCGATTTCGCGGCGTACCCACTGAATCAGTTCAATACGCAGTGATTCGCTGGGCTGCACGTCCGCATTCAGGGTGACGTAGGCGTAGATCCCCTGCCCTTTGATATCATGCGCAACGCCCACCACCGCCGCCTCGGCCACCTGCTGATGCGCAACCAGGGCGCTTTCGATCTCGGCGGTGCCCATACGGTGCCCCGATACGTTCAGTACGTCATCCACCCGGCCGGTGATCCAGTAGTAGCCATCGGCATCACGCCGGGCACCGTCCCCTGTGAAGTAAACGCCTTTGAATGTGCTGAAATAGGTTTCGATAAAGCGCGAATGATCACCATGAATGGATCTGGCCTGGCCCGGCCAGGAGTCGAGCAGTACCAGGTTGCCTTCGGCTTCGCCTTCCAGCAACTGGCCTTCATTGTCCACCAGAGCAGGCCGGACGCCAAAGAACGGGCGAGTGGCCGAGCCGGGCTTGAGCGCCGTGGCACCGGGTAATGGCGTGACCATGATGCCGCCCGTCTCGGTCTGCCACCAGGTATCGACAATCGGGCAGCGGCCCTGGCCGACAGTCTGGTGGAACCAGTTCCAGGCTTCCGGGTTGATCGGTTCGCCAGCCGAGCCAAGTATCCGCAGACTGCTGCCGTCGGCACCCTGCACGGCAGCATCGCCCTGGGCCATCATGGCTCGGATGGCGGTAGGTGCCGTGTACAGGATATTGACCCTGTGGCTATCGATGATCTGCGCCATACGGGTGATATCCGGGTAATTGGGCACACCTTCGTACATCACGCTGGTACAGCCGTTGGCCAGCGGCCCATAGACCATATAGCTGTGCCCGGTGATCCAGCCCACATCCGCGGTGCACCAGTAGGTCTCGCCTGGCTGGTAATCGAAAACCGTCTCGTGGGTGAGCGCGGCGTACAGAAGATAGCCCGCAGTGGTATGCACGATACCCTTGGGCTGGCCGGTGGACCCCGAGGTGTAAAGAATGAACAGCGGCGCTTCGCTATCCATCGCCAGGGGTGGGCAGTGTGCCTCGGCTCTGGACATCAACTGGTCATAGTCATGGTCCCGTCGCGCATCCCAGGCAACGTCCGCGCCCGTATGACGGACCACGATCACCCGGTTGACCGAGCGATCACCCAGCAGCTCGATTGCCGCATCGACATTCGCCTTCAATGGAATGCGCCGCCCTGCCCGACAGCCTTCATCGGCGGTGACGACTATCCTTGAGCCGCAGTCCCCGATTCGGCTGCTCAGCGCCTCGGGAGAGAACCCGCCGAAGACCACCGAATGAATCGCACCAATGCGTGTGCAGGCCAGCATGGCAATAACGACTTCGGGAATCATCGGCATGTACAGGGTAACCACATCGCCCTGGACGACACCCTGTTGCTTCAGCACGTTGGCGAAACGGCACACCTGTGCGTGCAGTTCCCGGTAGCTGATATGTATCGCGGAGCCTGGCTCATCCGCTTCCCAGATGATCGCGGTCTGCTCCGCGCGCTCAGCCAGGTGGCGGTCCAGGCAGTTGGCCGACACGTTGAGCTGGCCACCGGTAAACCACTGGATACCGAACTGCTCGGTATCGAACGAGGTCTGCTTGACCTGCGAGAATGCGGTCATCCAGTCAATGCGCCTGGCTTGTTCCGCCCAGAACTGTTCGGGGTGGGAGATCGATGCCTGGTACAGCGCCTGATAACGGGGCTCATCGATATGGGCGTGCTGGGCCACGGCTGGCGGAACGGGATACAGATGGTCGGCGCTCATTGGATACCTCGGTAATGTATTGGAAATCTCATGGGCCCGCGTGGCTATTGCTCAATGGCAACGGTTTCCAGCCAGGCACGGATGGCCCAGAGCGCTTCCTGGCTGAGGAAGTCGGCCATCTTCGGCATGTACACCCGGCCATCACGCACGGCGCCGTTGACCACCCGCTCCTTGTACCATTCATCGCCGTAGTCGCCGGTCTCCAGGTAGCGCAGGTCCGGATTGATGCCTCCGGAGATGCCGTCGAGGCCGTGGCAGGCGGCACAGTTCTGGTTATAGGCAGAAGCGCCGATGGTCACGGCGGTCTCGTATTGCGGATGACCTTCACGGTAAGGGTTGGACTCCAGCCACTCCTCTCCGAGCTTGTCGAGGCCCTTGGTGTCGACGGCTTGCGGCGTTACGTTGCCATGTGCCCAGACCTGGCCGGCTACCAGCACCAGGCTGATGGCGGCCAATTTCAGTGTTTTCTTGTACTGTGTCATCCTGCTTACCTCGCGGCCGTGTGATACGGATGGTTTTTATTCGGCTGTCGGCAGAAATGGTAGGAAGGTAGCGGGAAGCTCCCAATGCTGCTTTGGTGGTCGGGGGATGCTTCCTTGGTAGTAGGTACATGGGCGAGAGCCCCCGCCGGCGGGCCATGGCGCGGCGCATTCAGCTGATCACAGATGCCAAAGCAGCGTTTCTCTCCTCCTGAAGTAGCGGTTCTCCGGTAGGCATCCCAAGGAGCATCCGCAAGGGACTATTTCCCGCCAACTACGGGTTATTTTCCGTTTCGCCCCTTCCCTGCCCTGACCAAGATGTTGGCGTGGACCAGCAATGCTGCCCTCTTCCAACAACAAGGAACACTACCATGACAACAAAAACACTTCCTGCCATGAGGCCTGCAGCCCGGGCTGTGAGATACCTTATCCTCACGGCTGGACTTGCCCTGAGCGCATCCCACGTGGCGGCCAAGCCAGTCACCTGGGACGATATCGCCAACGATCACACCACCACCCACGACGTACTGATGTACGGCATGGGCAACAACGCCCAGCGCTACAGCCCGCTGAGCCTGGTGAACGACCAGAACGTCTTCAAGCTGACTCCGGCCTGGTCGTTCTCGTTCGGCGATGAGAAGCAGCGCGGGCAGGAATCCCAGGCGCTGGTGCACGACGGCGTGATCTATGTCACCGGTTCGTATTCACGCATGTTCGCCCTGGATGCCAAGACCGGCAAACGTCTGTGGAGCTATTCCCATCGCCTGCCGGACGACATCCGTCCCTGCTGTGACGTGGTCAACCGCGGCGCGGCGATCTATGGCGACAAGGTATTCTTCGGCACCCTGGATGCCGGAGTCGTGGCACTGAACAAGGACACCGGAAAGGTGGTCTGGCGGGAGAAGTTCGGTGATCACCGTGCCGGCTACACCATGACCGGCGCTCCAACCATCGTCAAGGACCAGAAAACCGGCAAGACGCTGCTGATCCACGGCTCCTCCGGTGACGAGTTCGGCGTGGTCGGCAAGCTGTTTGCCCGTGATCCCGATACCGGCGAGGAAATCTGGATGCGGCCCTTCGTCGAAGGCCACATGGGCCGTCTGAACGGCAAGGACAGTACGCCCACCGGTGATATCAAGGCGCCGTCCTGGCCGGACGATCCGAACTCCCCCACCGGCAAGGTCGAAGCCTGGAGCCAGGGTGGCGGTGCGCCCTGGCAAAGTGCGAGCTTCGACCCGGAAACCAATACCATCATCGTTGGTGCCGGCAACCCCGCGCCGTGGAATGGCTGGGCGCGGACCTCCAAGGACGGCAACCCGGCTGACTATGACAGCCTCTACACCAGTGGCCAGGTCGCCGTGGACCCGACCACCGGCGAGGTGAAGTGGTTCTACCAGCATACCCCCAACGATGCCTGGGACTTCTCCGGCAACAACGAGCTGGTGCTGTTCGACTACAAGGACCAGTCAGGCAAGACCGTCAAGGCCACCGCCCACGCCGACCGCAACGGCTTCTTCTATGTGGTCGACCGCAATAACGGCAAGCTGACCAACGCCTTCCCGTTCGTCGACAACATCACCTGGGCCAGCCATATCGATCTGGAGACCGGCCGCCCGGTGGAAAACGAAGGCCAGCGCCCGCCACGCCTGCAGCCGGGCCAGGAGCGCAGCGAAGCGGTCGAGGTATCGCCGCCCTTCCTTGGTGGCAAGAACTGGAACCCGATGGCCTACAGCAAGGACACCGGTCTGTTCTATGTTCCCGCCAACCACTGGAAGGAAGACTACTGGACCGAGGAAGTCAGCTACAACAAGGGCTCGGCCTACCTGGGCATGGGTTTCCGCATCAAGCGTCTGTATGACGACCACGTCGGCATCCTGCGGGCGATGAACCCGACCACCGGTAAGGTGGAATGGGAGCACAAGGAACCGCTGCCGCTGTGGGCAGGCGTCCTGGCGACCGCGGGCAACCTGGTGTTCACCGGCACCGGCGATGGCTACTTCAAGGCGTTCGATGCCAAGACCGGCAAGGAGCTGTGGAAATTCCAGACCGGCACCGGGATCATTTCCCCGCCGATCACCTGGGAACAGGATGGCGAGCAGTACATCGGCGTTACCACCGGCTACGGCGGCGCGGTTCCGCTGTGGGGTGGCGACATGGCCGAGCTGACCAAGCCGGTCGCCCAGGGTGGTTCCTTCTGGGTGTTCAAGCTCCCGTCCTGGGAACAGCAGACAGCCAAGCGCTGAGCACTATCGCGGTAACCGACGTTGCGCCAGGCCCAGCCTGGCGCAACTGCATGAATCACCGACAGAGGTACGGACCATGAATCCTTTGATTCCCCGCATGCTGCTGATGTCCGGTCTGGCAACATGCAGCCTCGCGCTGCAAGCCCAGGTAGCGGATGTTGCCGATGAAGATGTCGTTACCATCAATGGCTGCGCCCTGGTGCGCGGCACCTCCTGCCCCGGTGTGGATCTGCGCCAGGCCGATCTGCGCCACAAGGATCTGAGCAAGGCTGACCTCACCGGCGCCGATCTGCGCGGTGCGGATCTGCGCCACGCCAAGCTGGACCAGGCCAAACTGGATAATGCCAGACTCGACGGCGCCAATTTCAACCGTGCCAGTCTGCAACAAACCGCCATGCGCGGTGCCAGCGCCATCGGCAGCAGCTTTGTCGCGGTCCAGGCATGGAACCTGAATGCCCAGGGCGGCGAGTTCAGGCAGGCTGACTTCACCGGAGCCAATCTGGAGTTCGCCCGCTTCAGTGCAGCCCGCATGCATGATGTGGTGTTGCGTGCCGCCAATCTGGAGATGGCCTGGCTGCCCAAGGCCGATCTCAAGGGTGCCGATCTGAGCGATGCCAATCTGCAGGAGTCGAAAATGAACCACGCCAACCTCGAGTCAGCGACCATGACCGGCACCCGCCTGCACTATGGCACCTACCTGAATATGCACATGACCAACTGCATCGACTGCCCGGTAGACTGGGAAGCCCACCTCAGTCCCCAGGCACAATGAGGCTGTCGGCAGGTTCAGCTTAGCTGCCGACCGATCAGACCGTGCATGCGGATCACGCCGGTATCGATGGCCAGATGAACCAGCTCGGCCAGCGAGGTGACATCGAGTTTCTGTTTCAGCATGGTCAGGTTATTGGAAATGGTCTTGCTGCTCAGGCAGAGGTGATGGGCGATCTGGCGTGGAGCAAGGCCTTTGGAGAGCATGACGAAGATCTCGAACTCGCGGGGCGTCATGCACTCCAGACGCGGGTCGAGCCTGCTGTCGTCCGCCGAACAGGCAAGCTGGATGGCCAGCTCCTGCTCGATGTAGCGATGGCCGGTCAGGCAGCGCTTCACCGCCTCGAGCAGTACGTCCCGCCCTGCCCCCTTGGTTATGAAACCCATGGCGCCGACCGCCAGTGCCTGGCGCACCAGTGGCAGTTCGTCGTGCATGCTGAAGAACAGGATACGCAGCAGCGGCCAGCGCTGCAGCAGACGGCGGGCAGTTTCGATACCACTGATGCCGGGCAGGCTGACCTCGAGAATCACCAGGTCCGGCACCTGCTGCTGGACGGCCGTGAGTGCTTCCTCACCACTGCCCGCTTCCAGGATGCCAGCCTGTGGATGCTGTGCCGCGAGCAGGCTGCGATAGCCCTGCCTGACAATGAAGTGATCGTCCAATAACAGGATATGCATGCCCCGACCTCCCATTAAACATTCCACTCCGCTATTACCAGCAGGAGACGGCAGCCCACAAGCTCGGTGCGCTGGATGGCCAGCGCCGTGGATTGCCACGCCCTGCGGGCTCGCAATGACAGCTGGGGAGCCACGGAGGTGGCATAGCCCCAACCACTCTCCCTCGTCATTGCGAACCGCAAAGCGGTGAAGCAACCCACCGGTACGGCACTGCCGACATACGTCCATCCTAAGGCCTGGGCACCGCACTTGAATGCTACCTTGGTACTTCCTGAGCGCTACTTGTTGGCAAGGTACGGCGGGGTTTTCCGTTGCCATCTACTACTTTGGTTGTAAGCTCTGATGCCAATGTACTATTTGAAAGTACCCCGTCACAGGGTGTAATGCCGGACATATAATAAACACTGCGAGCACAATGGCTGGCAGTCGATAACAAGAACAGCCTGGAGCAGGTCATGTACAAAATACTGATAGCCGACGACCACCCTCTGTTCCGTGAAGCTATCTGCAACGTGGTTGCAGCCGGTTTTCCCGGCTCCGAACTGCTGGAAACCTCGGACCTGGACAGTGCCCTGGGCATTGCCAGGGAACATGATGATCTGGACCTGATCCTGCTGGATCTGAACATGCCCGGAATGCATGGGCTGAACGGACTGATCACTCTGCGCAACGAGTCGCCGTCGATTCCGGTGGTGATCGTATCGGCGGAGGAAGACAAACAGGTCGTGTTGCAGGCGATCACCTATGGCGCCGTGGGGTTCATCACCAAATCTTCACCAAGGGCGCAGATGACCGAGGCCATCGTGCAGATTCTGGCTGGTGATGTCTACCTGCCCTCGGATGTCATCCGCTCCAATCGCACCATCACCCGACGTACACCTGACGAGGCACCACTGTCGCCGGAGCTGCTGTATGCCCTGACCCGCAAGCAGCTGCTGGTCCTGGAACGCATGGCCAAGGGCGAGTCGAACAAGCAGATCGCCTATCATCTGGATATTGCCGAAACCACAGTCAAGGCGCATGTTTCCGCCATCCTGCGCAAGCTGCATGTCAGCAACCGGGTACAGGCCATTCTGTCCGCCGTCGATGTGGATTTCAGCGCCTATCTGCGGCGCTGATCAACCTGGCTGGGCCAGTATGTGGCTCATGGCAGCCTTCAACTTCATTGGCTTGACGGGCTTGTGCATGAGCATGTGCCCCAGCTCGCGCACCTGCTGCTTCAACTCGTTGCTGTAATTGGCGGTGATCAGCAGCACCGGCAGCGGTGTACCGCGGCGGGCGTTGATCGCGGCCGCGACATCCACCCCATTGGCACCGTGATCCAGGTGATAGTCGGCCAGCAGCAGGTCGGCTGCAGCACGGAACCCGTCCACCTGGCTGGCCAGATCATCAGCCGACAGCGCCGTGATCACCTCACAGCCCCAGTTCTCCAGCAAGGTGCGCATGGCCGCACAGATTGATGGGTCATTATCCACTACCCAGATGCGCGCACCGCGCAGATGCTGGCCGATGCTCGCCGGAATCGATGCCGCGGTGTTCGGTACCGGGCTACGCCTGCCATAGGGAATATCCACGGAGAACACCGACCCCTTGCCTTCTACCGAGCGGACGCGGATCCGATGGCCGAGCATGCGCGCGACCTTTTCCGCGATGGCCAGGCCCAGCCCCAGACCCTGGTCCCGGGCCTGGGTGGCAGGCTGAATGCGTTTGAATTCCTGGAAGATCTCTTCCAGCTTGTCCTCGGCGATCCCCATGCCGGTATCCCAGACCTCTATGCGCAGCCCGTGGGCATGGCGGCGACACCCCAGCAGAATCCGGCCGTTCTGCGTGTAGCGGACCGCATTGGTCAGGAAGTTGCGCAGAATCCGTGCCAGCAACTGGATATCGCTGTGCACCACGCACTGGCTGCCGGCAAAACGAAACTGCAGTTGCTGGCTGGCGCATACCTGCCGGTACTCATTGGCCAGATTATCCAGCAGCTCGGCAATGTTGAAGGAGCTGACATCCGGCCTGATCACCCCGGCATCCAGCTTGGAAATATCCACCAGCGTACCGAGCAGGTTCTCGACATCTTCCAGCGACTGGTTGATCTGCCTGGCGAGCGCGCCGCTGGGCGGCGGTACCGGCTGCTCCAGCAAGGCACCGGTGAACAGGCGCGCGGCGTTCAACGGCTGCAGCAGATCATGACTGACGGCTGCGAGAAACTTGGTCTTCGACAGGTTGGCCTGCTCAGCTTCATGCTTGGCCTCGCGCAGTCGCGCCTCCGCCTGGGCCCGTTCGTTGATTTCCTGGCGCAGTTGGTCGTTCAGGCTGGTCAGTTCCCGGGTTCGTTCCCTGACCCGCTGCTCCAGGTGCTGGTACGCCTGGTGCAGCGCTTCGGCGCTGCGCCGACGCTCGGTGACATCCCGGATCAGGACGAACAGCCCGGTGACCTCGCCATTCGGGTCTCGGTTGGGCACATAGGAGCGCAGCAGGTAGCGCTCATCCCCATTGAGGCTGCATTCGGCAAACTCGAAGCTCACGCTTTCACCATTGAAGGCCCGTTCTATATAGGGCTCCAACCGGGTGAACTGCTCTGCGTTATGCACATGCATCATGCTTTGGCCGAGAATATTGCCACGCTGCCAGCCGTACCACTCGTCATATACCTTGTTGGTGAACTGGTAGGTCAGATCCTGTTCCACATAGGCGATCATGGCCGGCAGGTGGTCGGTGATCAGGCGTACCCAGCGCTCGCTTTCCAGCAGCGCCTTGGCATACAGGTCGCGCTCGGTGATGTCGGTGTAGGTGTTGACGAAACCGCCCGCCGGCATGGGATGGCTGCGCATCTCCAGCACCCGGCCATTGCCGAGTCGCTGTTCGCAGGTCAACTGGGGCTGCCCTGCGGCGCTGTGACTGTACGGCGTGAACAGGTCCAGCTCGCTGTCTTCCAGCACTTCGGCAAAGGGCCGGTGCGGTCTGACCGGGGCCAGCCCGGCCAGCTCCAGGAAACGGTAGTTCCACAGCTCCAGCCCGCCCTCCTCGTTCACCACCGCAACCCCCTGGGACAGGCTGTCCACGGTACGCTGCAGCAGGCGTGTCTTCTGCGCCAGGGCCTGCTCCCGGCGGGCCGTTTCAGAATTTTTCAGGTCGGTGATATCGGTATAGATGATGACCAGGCCGCCTTCCCGGGTCGGCCGCTCGCTGACCTGGACCCAGCGCTTGTTGCGCATGCGATACAGCATGTGCCCATCGGCACCGGCTTCCATGTCCATCACCAGGCCGCTAGCGGCAGCCAGACGCTTGAGTTCCTCCAGTCGCACGCCCTCACGCACCCGCACCCGGGTGCCCTCCCAGAAGCGCGCGTAGTGGCTGTTGAACAGCACGATGCGTCTGTCCTTGTCGAACAGCACCACCCCGTCGTTCATGCTTTCGATGGCATCAGCCAGATGGTGCCGGGCTGTTTCCGCCCTGGCTCGCGCCTCGTTGAGCAGGCGATTGCTGGCCTGCAGCTCGGCCATGGTCTCGTTCAGCGCCTGGGTACGTTCACGCACCTGTTCGGCCAGTTCCACCGAATGCTGGAAAGCGGCGTAACTTTCGGTACGCGGATTGGCGATCGACTCGACCCGTTCGATCAGCGCCGCATTGATCCGCCGCAACTTATTGTTGGCTGCACGCAGGGCCAGCAACTCATCGCGATCGGTCTGGGCCGTCAGCTCAGCGTGGATAGGCAAAGGCCACCCCGGTGAAGGTCTGGTTGATATGCATGCCATTGAACTGCTCGCCGTAGGTATTGAACCCCAGCACCGCGTTACCGGCCATATAGGCTGCCAGCTCAGCATCCTGCTCCAGCAGCTCCGCTTCCAGCCGGCGTAACACGCAATCGCAAGCGATGATCAGCACCGGCTCGCCCAGGCGCTGGCGCAGCTGCGCCATCTGTTTCTGCAGGTCCGGCAACAGTGGCCGCGAGGCCATCGCGGTCAGCACGATGCCGGTATCCACCGCGCAATAGAAGGTCAGGCTGCCATCGGCATTGACCCGTTGAATGGAGCGTACATAGAACTGGTCGCGGATACGCACCGCCAGTGCGTTCAGGGCGAAGGTCGCGGTGCTCAACTGATCGACAGGCACGCCGACCAGACGTGCATACTCCTGGGCGGCAGGCTCGGCATTGAGTTCCAGCACGGTCCGGCTGTCATTGTCGGCGGCGGTCACCACCAGTTTCTCGGCCTTGGCCTGCAGGTTGTGGGTGGTAAAGACTTCGAAGTCGAGCCAGGTGTTGATCATCACCACGATCGCCGCCCCGGAGTGGAATACCCCCTGGTAGTAGACGTAGGTGTGCCCCTGATGATCGTCCCCGCCAGCCGACCCGCCGAAATGCGGAATGCTCCCCAACGCCGCGCTCAAGGTGGCCAGCACCACCTCCTCACGGCTGGAGAGACCGTCAAGCAGGGTCAGGGCAAAGGTGTGCTCCTTGATCGGTGCCAGTAGCGCGTGCCGGCAATGGTTGAGCATCTTCTCGACCGAGGCCTGGGCATCCACCAGGCTGAAACTATCCAGCGCACTGATCAGCGTGCTGTCAATGGCGAAGGCGCGGCAGTCGAAGCCGACGGCGCTGATGCAACCCCGGCCATAGCCTTGCGGGGTGATTTCCCCGGCACTGGTACAACCGACCAGCATTACCCCACCGAAGTGTTGCTCCAGTGCCGCCCCCAACCTGTCGAGCGGATAGTGGGCGGAGCAGAAGAACAGCACAAACCCGAGATGTGGATGAAGCAGCTGGCGGGCCAGGCTCTGAGCCGCCAGCTCCGGGTCGGCAACATCGGTCATGGCGGTTCGGAAACAATCTGCCAGTATCTGTTGCATGGATACCTCTCTGCACGATGGCCATGACGAGATTCTATTGAGCCACCGGGCCCTGCCCCATGCTGCTTGAGTAGCAAGCCGATAGTGCTTAAGGATGAGGGCCGGCTTATTGCCCGGCCCGGTTATTGGACATCAGGGATTACCAGCCCAGGGCCACGCCCAGAGCGAGGGTGTCGGTTTTCTCCACCCGGTCACCGGCATCCCGGTTTTTCAGGTCGAAGCGGTTGTACTCGGCGACCAGCGTCAGGTTGTCATTGATGCTGTGGAACAGGCCAACCCCGCTGGTCTTGAAGTCCGCCTGGTAGCCCAGTCCGTTGCCATCATCCCGGGTCTTGCCATAGGACAGTGCCAACCGGGTCTTGTTGAAGGTGTAGGACCCCTGGAGCAGATAGCCCTGGCTGTCGCTCTCACGCAGCGTGGCCTGGGTCGCGTTGTTGGTGAAGAACGGGTTGATGCCCTCGGCATCGAAGCCGGAGCCGGTCAGCGAAAGCTGGCCCAACCTGGCCTGCACCCCATAGCCCAGCCCGCGGGATTTCACCGAGTCGACACCGGCCCCGGTATTCTGCGCCTCCTGGTACATGCCGTTGAGCCAGGTATGCAGTTGCGCGCCACCCAGCTCGAACTGATAGGTGAGTTCGCTCTCGAAACGCGGGCTGTCCTGGTAATCCTTGCCGGTCTGCACCCCGTTGTCATCCACCAGATGACCGTCGACCGGGTCCATGATGCCCACTGCGGCCCGGAAGCCGTTCATCACTGGCGAGCGATAGGTGATCTGGGAGGTGGGGAATGGATAGGGATAGCCGGTGCCGATATTGCCAAAGGATACCCCGCCGCCGTCGACCAGCCCGAGTGTGTCGCTGGACTGACCGTAGGCGGTGAGGAACTCGTCAAGCATGATGTTGGAGCGGCCGAACAGACCGAAGTCCTTGCCGAACAGCACCTCACCCCAGCTGCCGGAAACGGTACCGTAGAACTGGCGCACATCGATACCGGTACTGGTGGCATTGTCCTCGCTGTCATTGATGGTGACCCAGAATGACGAACGGCCGCCGAGGGTCAGGTTGTCGAACTTCTTGTCGACATTGAAGCCGATGTAGTTGGGCAGGAAGCCCATCTTCACCCGGGACTGGTTGCGGTCCAGATCAGGATCGAGGTGGTCGACCTTGTTGTGCACATAGAAGGCATTGAAATAACCATCGACCGAGAAGCTGGTGTCATCCTGGTCATACAGGGTAATGGCTGCCGAGGCCTGGGCGCTGAGCATGGCGGCGGCCAGTGCAGTCAGTAGAGGATAGGCGGTTTTGTTGTTGTTCATTGTGCTCTCCGATGGAATCAGTGGCTGACGAAACTGAGCGTCCAGCGGATTATCGGAAAGCGGAATCAACAACCCTATTCTGCCAAGGAGCTGAAAACACCGGGCTTTGGTTGTGGGTACCAAGGGGTGGTGACCTGCTGCCAAAGCAGCGGGTCGATTGCTACCTTGGGATGATCAGCCACGGCAGGCGGCACATCACAGCACCTGCCCCAGCATGGCTCTGAGCTTGCCCGCCTTGATCGGCTTGTTCAGCACCGGTATGCCCAGATCACGCAGCCGCTGCCGGCTGTGTTCGCTGCGATCGGCGGTGATCATGATGGCGGGTATCTGCCACTGGAAATGCTCACGCAACAGGCTCACCGCATCACAACCGGTCTGGCCCGCATCGAGATGGTAATCGACCAGAATGGCGTCGGGGCGCCGGTCATCCAGCGTGGTCAGAGCCCCCGGCAGATCCACCGCAACCTGCACCTGGGCTCCCCATTGTTCAAGCAGCCCCTGCATGCTGGAGAGAATCATCGTGTCGTTGTCGATCACCAGCAGATGCCTGCCCTGCAATGGAGCGCTGAGCTGTTCCAGCAGGGTGTCGTCCGTCGGAGTCGATGCGTTGCCGCTGGCCAGCGGCAGCGTGATGCTGAACATGGAGCCGGCACCGACCACCGAGTGCAGTTGCAGAGGTGCTTCGAGCAGCCGGGCGATACGTTCAACGATGGCCAGCCCCAGCCCGGCGCCCTTGCGCGGCCCGACCCGGTCGCCATGCAGTTGGTTGAATTCCCGGAATATGTCATCGAAACGCTCGCGGGGAATGCCCAGGCCGGTGTCCCACACCTGGATGGTCAGCAGATCACCCCGACGCCGGCAGCCGATCAGTATCCGCCCCGTGGGCGTATAGCGAATGGCATTGCTGAGCAGATTGCGTATGATTCGACTGAGCATGCGGTAGTCAGTCCGTACGGCCCAGCGCCCGAGCCTGGTCCGCACCTGCAGACCGCTGGCCTCGATCAGCCCCTGGAACTCGCTCAACAGCGGGTCGATGACCTCCGCCAGGGTGTGGTTGCCCAGGTCCAGGGGAACATTGCCGTGATCCAGCCGGGCGATGTCGAGCAGGTCGCTGAGGATGTCCTCCGCACTTTCCAGCGCAGCATGGGAGCGCTCGACCAGTTGCGCCTCCGATGCCGGCAGAGCACGCTCACGCAGGGTGGCCATGAGCAGCCGTGCGGCGTTCAAGGGCTGCAGCAGGTCATGGCTGACCGCCGCCAGATAGTGGTCCTTGTTGCGGTTGGCCAGCTCGGCGGCATCCCTGGCATCACGCAGAGCCCATTGCACCCGCTCGCGCTCGATGATCTCGCGGCGCAGGCTGTCATTGAGGTTTTCCAGTTCCAGGGTGCGCTCATGCACCCGTTGCTCGAGTTGCTCGTTGAGCTGCTGCATCGCCCGCTCGGCCTGTTTGCGACCGGTGATATCGGCCACGAAACCTTCCACCAGGGTCCGCCCTGCCTCCTGCTTGAGCAGCAGGTTCATGCGCACATCCAATTCGCCCTGGTCCAGGCGTCTGAGCCGGGTCTCATAACCGATCAGTTCCCCCGATAGCTGCAACTTGCGGCATACCTCGGCAAACTCCGCCGGTCCGCCAACGAAGAAACTGTCCTTCAGCTCGGTGGCTGCCGCCACCACGGCCTCGGTCGAGGGATAGCCAAGCATCCGCACCAGCGAGGGGTTGGCGGCTCGGATGCCATGCTCCAGGTCAGCCTGGAAAATACCGTGCACGGCATTCTCGAACAGCCACTTGTAGCGATTGCGCTCCGTCTCCAGCTCTTCCAGACGGCCCATCAGCTCCGGGTAGTAACTTTTGCGTGACGATTGCAGGCCCAGCCCAAGCAGGCCGGTCAGCATATCGCGACGAGGGTCAGAGGGCTTCGGCATAAACGACTTCAACGTCCCTGAGGCTGGATTCGCGCGGGTTGGTCAGGATACAGGGGTCATCCATGGCATGGATCGACAGCATCGGCAGATCACTGATCCCCACCCCGTGCATGCCCAGGGTCTGCTGGAAGCCCACCGCCTGCTTGAACTCGATCAGGTGTTGCACCAGTCGCTGGCGCACCTGCTGGTTGGACAGGCCGCGGATATCGATACCCAGGGTCTGGGCAATCACCTTGAAACGATCCGGGGCGGCATCGTAGTTGAAAGCCACCACATGCTCCATCAGGATGGCATTGCACAGGCCATGGGGCAGATCCAGATAGCCGCCGAGGCTGTGCGACATGGCATGCACCGCCCCCAGAATGGCATTGGAGAATGCCAGCCCGGCCTGCAGGCTACCGAGCATGATTTTCTCGCGCAGCTGGATATCATCCGGCTGCTGGATCATCGCCACCAGGTTGCCGTTGATCAGCCGCATGGCTTCCAGGGCGTGGGCGTCGGTCATCGGGCCGCTGCCGGTGGAGACGAAGGCCTCGATCGCATGCACCAGCGCATCGACCCCGGTGCAGGCTGACAGGAACGGGTCCATGGTGGCGGTGACCTCGGGATCGATCAACGCCACATCCGGTACCACCGCCTTGCTGATGATCGAGAATTTGACCTTGTCCTGCTGGTTGGAAATGATCACGAACTGCGACACATCCGCCGAGGTACCCGCCGTGGTCGGAATCAGGATCACCGGCGGAACCGGGGCGCGTATGGTATCGACCCCTTCGAAATCCAGGATATGCCCGCCATTGGTGGCCACGATGCCGATCGCCTTGGCGCAATCCATCGGGCTGCCACCACCGATACCCACGATCGCATCACAGCTGGAGGCACGGTACATCTCGGCCCCCTGCATCACCTCCTCCACCCGCGGATTGGCCGAGACCTGGGTATACAGCACATAATCCACGCCTTGCTGCCGCAGGCTTTCCTCCACATCAGCGACCCAGCCCGCTGCCACCACGCCGGGGTCGGAAACCAATAGCACCTTGCGGGCGGCAAAGGTGTTGACGTAGTTGGCCACCGTTTTGCGGGAGCCGGCACCGAAGATGATCTCGGGCGTGACGAATTTGCGCAGTTGGCTGATATCGTAAGACATGGGCAAGGATCGACTTTATTATTGTGGGGCATACAGATTACCTCAAAACGCCCCAGGTCCGACCCCGCCCAGCCGTTTCTACGACTGAAGTCGTGATCCACCGAACCCCAAGTCGCATGGCGGCGCCGGGTGGCTTCGATAGCATGGTGTTAATCCATGCAACCCCTCGAGGCATGCCATGTCGCTGTCCCGCCGCCTGCATCTGCTGCTCCGCTCGCTGACCCTGCTGTGCCTGCTTCACAGTTCGCTGCTGATCGCCGATACGCCCCCGACTGCGCCGGTCCAGGAAGCGATCCAGTCACTGTTCCCCCAGGCCACCCGAATCGATGACAAGCAGGGCAATGTACCGGCCTATCCCGTCTATCAGTTGAACGAACTGCTGGGGTATGCGTTCGAGTCCACCGACCACTCCAGCCTGCAGGGGTTCGCGGGCAAACCGATCCGGTTGCTGATCGGCCTGGATACCAACGGGGTGCTGGCCGGCGTCAGGGTACTGGGGCACCACGAGCCGGTATTCCTGCATGGCATGGGGGAGAAATCCCTGCTCGAATTCGTGGAGCAATACCGCCAGCACCCGATCAGCACGCCAGTCGTCGTCGGTGGTCGCAAGCCGGACTCGAGCGACGGCCAGTCCATCATCCAGTTCGATGGCATCAGCAAGGCCACCGTATCGGTGGTGATCCTCAACGAAACCGTGTTGCAATCGGCGCTGGCGGTGGCTCGCAGCTACCTGGAAGGCTTTACCAGCGCCCCATTGGCGACACCGAATACCGAGCTGTATGAGCCTCTGGACTGGCCGCAGTTGCTGGGGCGAGGTGATATCCAGCACTGGACCGTGGAGGCGGCCGAGGTCGAGCAGATACTGGGCCACTCCCTGGGGCATTACCCCGGAATCGACCCGGACCAGCCCTTCAGCGAGCTGTTCCTCGCCTATCTGAACACCCCGATGACCGGGCGCAATCTGCTGGGAGATGACGGCTTCGCTCGGCTGAACGGCAGCCTGCGCGAGGGTGAACAGGCGCTGCTGATTCTCTCCCGGGGTGCCTATCCTCACGTTCCGCGGGATTTCATCCCTGCCTCGGCTCCCAGCCGTGTGGTGCTGGTGCAGAACGGCCAGGCGATCGAACTGCATGATCTGGACTTTGACAACGGTGCGCTGCTGGATACTCTGGCAACCCCGCTGCAGGATGTGCAGGGCCACATCTTCCGCATCAAGACCCATGCCGCCTACAACCCGGCGCAACCCGCTCAACTGCAGCTCAACGTCAACCTGCAACGCAACCACCTGGTGGAAAGCCAACTGGTGCTGGAGCATCCGTTCGAGCCGGACCCGGCGCTGTTCGATATCCATCATCCCGAGGCCAGTGCCACACCGGCTCCGGTGTGGCTGCGCATGTGGCAGGAGCGCTGGTGGCAGGTCGCTCTGCTGGGTGCCGCGCTGGTCCTGCTGAGCCTGATCTTCACCTTCCAGCACCGCATCAGTCGCCACAGCCAGGTATTCCACTGGCTGCGCGCAGGCTTTCTGCTGTTCACCCTGGTGTTCATCGGTTTCTATGCCCAGGGGCAGTTGTCCGTGGTCAATATCACGACGCTGCTGCTGGCGATCATCGATGGTTTCGATATCACCGTGTTCCTGATGGACCCGGTCATCTTCGTGCTCTGGTGCTTCACCTTCGCCAGCCTGTTCATCTGGGGGCGTGGGCTGTTCTGTGGCTGGCTCTGTCCATTCGGCGCGCTACAGGAAATGGCGTCCTGGCTGGCCCGGAAGCTGCGTCTGCGGCAGTGGAAGGTTTCCGAGCCGATGCATCGCCGGTTGCAATGGATCAAATACGTGATCCTGCTGCTATTGCTGGTCAGCGCCCCGCTTTCCCAGACCCTGGCTGAACGTCTGGCCGAGGTGGAGCCCTTCAAGACCTCCATCACCCTGTTCTTCATCCGTACCTGGCCCTTCGTCGCCTATGCCCTGCTGCTGCTCTGCCTGGGGCTGTTCATCCACAAATTCTATTGTCGCTACCTGTGCCCACTGGGTGCGGGGTTGGCCATATTGGGCAAGCTCCGCCTGTTCTCATGGTTGAAGCGGATCGACGCCTGCGGCCAACCCTGCCAGCACTGCCGAAATCACTGCGGTATCGGCGCGATACACCGGGACGGACGTATCGATTACGACGAATGCATCCAGTGCCTGGAATGTATCGTCATCCTGCATGACGACCAACAATGCGTAGCCACGATCAGTGCCCGCAAGAAGGCCGAGAAAAGCCAGCGCAAGGCTGGCCCGGGGGTATTGATCTACAAGGGTTGAGGAGTCGTGGAAGCTAGAGGATCGAGCTCCATCTCGACCCGGGGGTGGCCCGAAACAACGCAGGCCGGGATGGAACCCGGCCTTCCAGTCAGCGCCACTGATACTGCAGGCCCAGGCCCACCAGCCAGCTGCGCTCCGGCGCCGGCTCGTAGTAGCGTCCACCCGAGCCGTTGACGATCAGCGAACCGATGTACTCCCGGTCGGTGATGTTATCCAGCCGGGCAAAGGGTTCGATGGTCAGGTTGCCGACCGGGTGCTGGTAGCCGGCACGCCAGTTGAGTACCGTGTAGCCGGAGACCTTGTGCTGGTTATCGTCGGTGGCGTAGCGCTGGCTCATGCCCTGGGCCTCGATGGCGGTGGCGAAGCCGCTGTCCTGCGGTTGCCAGGCCAGTTCGGCAAAGAAGCTGTGGCGCGGAATACCCGGCAGCTCGTTGCCGGCGTGGTTGGCGCCGTCACCATCGACGAAGCGATCATACTCGGCCTGTAGGTAGGTGTAGGCAAGATAACCGCTCAGGCCGGGGGCGAACTGCTGCTCGATGCTCAGCTCCACACCGCGGCGGGTGGAACGGCCGGCATTGGTGTAGGTGGCGCGGCCGGTGCCCAGCTGGTTGGTACCGGTGACGATCTCATCCCTGACCCGGCTGTCGAACAGGGCGATATCCAGCTGGGTATTGTCCCGTCGCCACTTCAGCCCGACCTCGGCATTGCGCGACAGGCTCGGCTTGAGTGCCTGGTTCATGCCGGCACCATCGGGCCGGTAGGCCAGCTCCTGGAAGGTCGGGGTCTCGAAGCCCTGGCCCAAGGCGGCATACAGGCTCAGTTCCGGGGTCCATTGCCAGTT
>Ga0172382_10001083_pt1 | contig 49510 bp, 44 predicted proteins | sample Leawel138RmetaG_FD_122245 | JGI IMG/M metagenome (GOLD analysis project Ga0172382, IMG submission 122245) | Leachate microbial communities from a municipal landfill in Southern Ontario, Canada - Leachate well 138R metaG | ecosystem: Engineered > Solid waste > Landfill > Unclassified | place... | reverse complement strand
GGCCACCGACGCCACCGGGGTGGAGCCGGTTCAGGACCACCCGCGTCCTCAACCCCCTCCACCCCCGGCGGCCGGCCACCGACGCCACCGGGGTGGAGCGAGTTCAGGACCACCCGCGTCCTCAACCCCCTCCACCCCCGGCCTCCGACGACGCGGAGGTGGCGGCAGAACGGGACGCCCCACGTCGCCAACCGCCACCACCCCCACCGGCCCGGCTGCCCGACGGCCGACCGGCCCGTCTTCCAGAGGAGAGATCGAGGCACGGCGGTCCCCCGACCGGGGACTGGGTGGACGCCCCGCACGGCCCTAGGCTGGCCGCCATGACCACGTCCCGTCGCGCCTTCCGCGTCCTGCCGACCCTGCTCGCCGCCCCCGTGCTGGCGGTCGCGGTGAGCGTCCCCGCCGCGAACGCCGCGACGCCGTTCGCGTGCCGTAGCAGCACCATCTCATCCCTCGCCGCCGAGCGCGACCGGCAGATCAACGCCACCGTCGAGTACGGCGGGGCGGTCGTCCGCACCTGCCGTGACCTCAACGGCGACGGCCGTCGCGACGCCCTGTTCATCATCACCAGCGGCGGGACCGGCGGCGCGTTCTGGGGCGGCATCGTCCAGGGCACCCGCGGCGGCGCCCGGCTCGGCGCGTGGTACTCCGGCGAGCAGAAGATGTCGTACGGGTTCTACAAGGGCCGTCCGGCACTGGCGTGGCCCGTCTACCGGCGCAACGAACCGACCTGCTGCCCCACCGGCGGCTGGAAGGTCCGCCGGTTCATCGCATCCGGATCCCGCTTCCGCGCCCTGAAGACCCTGCACAAGCGGACCAACCGCTACCCGCTGAAGCTCAAGCCGTAGCGGCTGGCGGGCACGGCGGTCGCGGGCGCGGTCGACCCGTGACGGTGGCCGGGCCTGATCCGCTCGATCATGCGTGGGCGCGCCTCGACCACTCTCCCACCGCGAGGCTCACGGCCGCTGCGGCGCCGGCCAACGCGACCGTGCCGCGCACGCCGCTCGACGGCAGGTGACGGGCGGCCAGCGTCGTCGACGCGATGTCGGCGAGGTCGCCGAGCGCACCGGCAGACGTCCAGCGGGGCCCATGTGACGGATCGCCGGCGGTGAGGACGACCGCGGCGCCGATCACCGCATCGCGGACGCCGAGCCCGCGGACCGCGACCTGCGCGGCCGGCGTCGCGCCCGGGTCACCGAGCCACGATCGGCCCACCCGATCGGGGACCGCCACGAGCGCGACGCCGAACGCGACGCGCGCCACCCCCACGACGCGGGCGGCACGGATGGCGGCGGAGGCGGACGGCACGGGCGCACGCTACCCCGATCGCGGGGCCGGCAATCCCTGGCCCACGAGGACCGACGGGACGTAAGGGGTCGAGACCTTCAGCCACATGGTCGCCTCTCTCGGAACCGAGGTCCTAATTACACAAATAGAAGAGTTGTCAAGAAAGTTACGGCACCAAATCCGGGCGCAACATTCTCCGTAACCTTCTTGTGCAAAATCGAGATCCGTCGTAAGTTCAAGGCATGTTCGACGACGCAATCCGCCCCGGCGATCACGGCTTCGCCACCGCCCCCGACCACACCCTGCTCTGCACCTGCACGGTGCGGGCACGCCTCGAGGATGACGGCGTGTGGGACGGCCCCGTGTACGACTGGTTCATCCGCCTGGGCGACGACGACCGGTGGGTCGCCTTCCACCGCGTCGACCAACAGCTCGAGTGGTGGGCCGTCATGGTCTCCGACGCGATGAACGCCGATCACCACTGGCGATCCGCGCTCTTCGGCCGCCCGCTGCACGAGGTCCTCGACGCGCCCGACCAGGTGTCGGACGAGCAGCTGCGGGCGTGCGCCGCGGTACCCGACCGGGTGGTGCGGCGACTGCGCCGCGCCCGCTCCGAGCAGGTGGAGGCGGCGTTCGCCCGGGCCATGAGGGTGCCGGCGTCCGCGCCCATCCCCGCACTTCCCCGCGACCCCTTCCTTCATCAGGTACAGGTGGCGGACGTCACCACGCCGTCCATCGCTCGGCGGTTGCACCGAGCCCACATCCACACCCTCCTCGACGTGGAGCGGAGCAATCATGAGCAATTGTTGGGAATCCCCGGAATCGGGCCGGCGACCGTTCGGGCGTTGAGCGACGCCCTGGCCCGGCACGGCACGGCGCCCACGACCCAGAGCGGCGCCGCGGCGGTCCCCTACCGGGCGTCGGACGAGCGACTCACGATGTGGGACGAGTACGACGCCACCGGATCCATCGCCAAGGTCGCCGCCGCCTGGGGGACGAGCCGCGCCCACGTCCGCGAGGTCCTGACGATGCCGCGCCCCGGCCTGCGAACCGTGCGACGCGCCGACGGTCCGGGGTCGAACGACCGCGCCGTCCGATGATCGTCGGCGGCGCGTCCTCGCGTCGCTCCGCTGGTGGGCGTGGGACGAAGCGGCTCCGGCGTGGGGCGATGCGATGCCTGCGTGGGGCGAAGCGGCGCTGGCGTGGATCACCCGCACCCGCGCGAAACGGTCATCCACCCGACCGTCGCCCCGCGACGCCCCGGTGGAGCACCCCGAAACGAAGCATCCGGTGCGCCACCTGAGCGCCGCCCCCGCCCCGCATCACCACCTGGGCGTCGCCCGCGCCCGCGCCCCGCCCCGCCCCGCATGACCACCTGAGCCACGCCCGTTGCCCCGCCCCGCCCGGGACGCCGCCCACGCCCCCGCGACGCCCGGTCCGACGGCGGCGCCCGTCCCGTCACCGTCACCGCGCAGCGACGCCCCGTCACCGCTCCACCACCCCACGGCGATACCGTCAGGACCCATGCCCTCCGTCGCCACCGCGGACCCACGGATCGAGGCGGCCGTCGAGGCCGCCCGGTCGTTGCGGCGCGAGCAGGGATGGGATCCCGAGGAGCCGCTGCCGTGCGCGTTGCGGATGGCCGAGGAGCACCTGGGGCTCGACGTCGTCGTCACCCGACTGCCGCGCCCCGTGTCGGGCGCGTACCTGCCGCAGGACGACCGCGGACTGATCTTCGTCAACGGCACCCACGCCGTCGTCCGGCAGCGGTTCACCGTCGCGCACGAGGTCGGCCACCACGTGCTGGGCCACGGGGCCGCGCCGCGCGTCCTGACCCGGGCGGCCGCCGAGACCGCGCCCCAACCGTCGGAGGAGCCCACGACCGCCACGTCACCGACCGCCGACGGGCGCCCCACCACCGGCGACCCCGCCGCGGACGACGGCCTGGCGGCGGCCACCACCATCCGGCGCACCACCGACCGCCCCGCCCCGACCACCGCCGACGTCACCGACCGCCCCGCTTCGGCCACCCCCCACGCCACCGACCGCTCCGGCCCGGCCGCCCACGCGCCCGACGCCGAGGCCGACGCCGACGACCGCACGGCCCGGCAGGAGGCGCAGGCCAACGCGTTCGCGGCCGAGCTGCTCGCCCCCGCGGTGGCGGTGCGGAGCTTCGTCCGACGTCACGCGTCCGCCGGCCCCGACGGACGGCCGGTGATCGGGTTCGACCTCGTCGTCCGGCTGTCTTGTGCGTACGGGATCTCGGCGCAGTCGGTCCTCACGCGGCTGCGGACCGTCGGGATGCTCACCGACGACGGGCTTCGCGCCGCGCTCGCCGCGCGCGTGACGGCCGGGGAGCACGTGCCGCGGTACGCCGAGCTGGCGCTCGTCGCGCTGTCCGACGCGCTGGAGGACATCCACCGCATGGGCGTGCTGCCGCGGCTCCCGGAGGGCACCGACGGTCGCCTGCTCTACGCGCTGCTCGACCCGGCGACGACGATCGCCGACGGTCGCGCCGCCGCCGGGATCGCACAGCTCCGTCGCATGCTCGGCCTCGTCCCCGACATCCCCTGACCGCCGGCCGTCGCCGCGCGCCACCTCCCCTCCCTGCATCCCGATGGGCTCCCTCGTCACCGATCTGCTCACCACCGTCCTGGACGCCTGCGCCGGGGACCGGTCGGGGGTCGTCGCCGACCCGGTGCCGGAGCTGGGGATGATCGACCCCGACGCGTTCGGGATCTGCGTCGCCACCGCCGACGGTCACCTCTACGAGGTCGGCGACTCGCGCGCCCCGTTCCCGATCCAGTCGATCTCCAAGGCGTTCACGTACGGGCTGGCGCTGCAGGACGCCGGCACCGACGCGGTCGACCGACGGATCGACGTCGAGCCGTCCGGTGACGCGTACAACGAGATCAGCCTCGACCACGAGACCGGCCGTCCCCGCAACCCGATGATCAACGCCGGGGCGATCGCCGCCGCGTCGCTCGTCGCCGGCGACACCGCCGCCGAGCAGTTCGATCGCGTGCACCGCGCGTACTCGGCGTTCGCCGACCGCGACCTGCGCCTGAGCGACGAGATCTACGACGCCGAGGTGCGCGTGGGGCACCGCAACCGCGCGATCAGTCACATGCTCCGGGAGTTCGGGATCCTCGACGGCGACCCGAACCAGGCGCTCGACGTGTACCTGCGCCAGTGCTCGCTGCTCGTCGACTGTCGCGACCTGGCGCTCATGGGCGCGACGCTCGCGACCGGCGGGATCCAGCCCCGCAGCGGGGCCCGCCTGCTGACGGTCGAGGACGTCGAGCGGATCCTCAGCGTCATGACGACCTGCGGGATGTACGACGCCGCCGGGTCGTGGGCGGCCCGCGTCGGCCTGCCCGCCAAGAGCGGGGTGGGCGGCGGGATCCTCGCGGTGCTGCCCGGCCAGGTGTCGATCGCGGTGTTCTCGCCGCGCCTCGACGGGCACGGCAACAGCGTGCGCGGCGTCGCCACCTGCCACCGGCTGTCGAACGAGCTCGGATTGCACTTCCTGCACGTCGCGCGCGACACGCACTCGGCGATCCGTCGCGAGTACGACGTGGCCGAGGTGCCGTCGATGCGTGAGCGACGCCCCCGCGACGCCGACCTGCTGCTGCGGCAGGGGCGCCTGGCGCGCGTGTACGAGCTGCAGGGCGACCTGCTCTTCGCCGGGGCCGAGGCGGTGGTGCGGCGCGTGGAGGCGGACGCGCCCGGACTGGAGGTCGTCGTGCTGGACCTGCGCGGCACCGACGAGATCACCGACCGGTCGCGCCGGATGCTGCTCGACCTCCACGACGGGGTGCAGGACGACGACTGCACGGTGGTGCTCGTCGACCCGGCCGAGCGGTGCGCGATGCCGCCGGACGCCACCGGGGACGGGCCGCGCCGGTTCCCGTCGGTGGACGCCGCGATCACGTGGTGCGAGGAGCGCCTGCTGGAGCGGCACGGCGTGCTCGACGGGCCCCTCGCCCCCGGCGAGCACCCGTTGCTGGACGACCTGGGCGAGCACGGCCGGGCGCTCATGGCGTTCCTCGACAAGCGGCGCGTCGCGTCCGGGACGCGGATCGCGTCGGCCGGCGACGCTCCGCGCGGGCTGTTCCTGCTGCTGGACGGCCGGGTGGTGGTGACCGAGCCGGCGGGAGGGACGATGGTGTCGCGGGCGTCGCGGGGCACGTCGTTCGGGCACGGGCCGCTCGTCAACGGGCACCCGCACCGGTTGCACGTCGACGCCGACGGCGACGTCGCGCTGCTGCACCTCACCCCGGACGCGTTCGCCCGGATGGCCACCGACGCGCCCGCCCTACGCGCGGCGCTCGTCGAGGCGATGCTCCGCGCCGCCTACCGCACCGCCGACCGGATGCTGCTGCAGCCGCGATAGCCCCGGGCGCACCGCTACCCGCCGCCCAGCAGGCGGTCGACGATCTCGATCGCCTCGTCGCCCTCCGCCGGCCCGTCGGGCGCCTCGCTCGCGACGACGAACGCCTCGGTCACCTCGGACAGCAACGCGGCGAGGCCGGCCGTCGCGTCGTCGTCCGCCTCGGCCCGGAACAGCGGCCGGGGTCGCGGCGGCGCGAGGCTCGCCGCCGGCACCGCCAGCAGGTCGGCCAGGCGCTCGGTCGCACGGACGCTCACCCGCGACGGCGCGAGCGTCCCGGACTCCAGCCCGTCGAGCAGCTCGGCGGCGCGGACGTGGGCCCCCGCGAGCCCGAACGCCCCGGCGAACCGCTCCCCGAGCTGCTCGACCGACAGCCCGGCGCGGCGGCGCGCGTCCCGCAACCGCTCGCGCCAGGCGCCGGTCGTTCCCGGTTCCGAGACGGCGTCCGGCCCGGCCGCGGCGTCGGACGCCGAGGCCGCGTCGGACCCGGAACCTGCGGCGGCCGCCGCGACCCCCGGCTCGGCCGTGGCGTCCGGCTCCGCCATGAGGTCCCGCAACCGCGCGAAGACCGGGTCGGCCCGCAGCTGTCGCTCGCGCTCCGGGGTCGGCTGCACCGACGGCGCGTCGGCGAGGAACGCGTCCAGGCGGTCGGCGAGCTCGTCGCGCTCCCGACCCTCCGGGGCCCGGTCCAGCACGTCGACGACGTCGGGCACGAGCCCGGCGTGCCACGCGCGGACGAACTCGTCGTAGAGATGGGACACGTCGGACACGATCAGAGGAGGGACTCGAGGGCGGACTTCAACTGCTCGCGACCGCGCTTGAACCGTTGGTCGACGTTGGCACGACTCAGGCCGAGCCGCTGCGCGACCTCGTCCCCGTCGTACCCCTGGAGGCGCAGGCGGACGACGTCGCGCTTGTTCTCGTCCACCTGCTCCATCGCGCGCTTCAGCGCGTCGCGTAGGTGCACCCGCTCGACGTCTGACGTCGCACGCAACCCGAGCTCGAGCTCCGCCGCGGCGACGAGGCCCAGGTCGCGGTCGCTCGTCCCGTCGAGCGCGGCGCCACGGTGACGGTCGTGCCGGGACACGCCGCGGAAGTAGTCGACGATCGCGGAGTCCGTCGCCTCCCGGACGAGCGCCCGGGCCTCGCCGATCGTCGACCCGCGCAACGCCGTCTGACGCACCTTGAGGAACACCCGGCCGGTGACGTCGTCGACGTCGTGCTCCGGCACCCGGCGCAGTCGGACCCGGTTGCGCACCCGGCCGAGCTCCACGACGAGGAACTCCTCCCAGGCCGCCATCATCGCCTCGCGGTCGTTCCGGCCGCGTGCGGCGACGACGCGTCGGAGCCACCGCTCGGCCGGATCGGGGAGGGAACGGACGTCGGGTGAGGCCACGGCGGACGGGCCGTCGCGAGGCATCCCCCCACCGACGGCTCGACCGAGACTAGCGTCGTCGGAGGACGGATCGCGGAGGTGGGCATGGGTCGAGGACGGACCGGTCCGGTCCGGGTCTGACAGCGGCCCTCGAGCCGCGCGTCCCGCTACCGCGCGCGGACCATCGTCGACGCCGCGTCCTCGTCGCGCACCCGCAACGACAGGAGCGCCGAGACGACCATGAGCACCGCCGCCGCGACGAACGCGTCGTGGTACGCGCCGAGGTCCGGGACGATGGTCCCGGTCGCATCGGCGCGCACCGGTCCGCTGACCGAGATGACCGTCGCCATCGTCGCCACGCCGACCGCCGCCGCGGTCTGGCGCAGCGCGTTGAACATGCCCGACGCCTGCCCGGTGTCGGCGGCGCTCGTCGTCGCGAACGCCGCCGACTGCAGGCTGATGAACACCCACGACATCGCGAACCCCAGCACGAGCATCGTCGCGACGACGAACGCGTGCGACGTGCCGCCGTCGGTCGTCGACAGGATGAGCGCCATCGCGCCGACGACGAGCGACGCGCCGGCCATGATCCGTCGCGGACCGACGATCGGGTACAGCCGCGACACGACCTGGGCGCCGAGCATCACCCCGATCGCCTCGGGGAACGTCAGCAGCCCGCTCGTCGTGGCCGTCCGCCCCAGGCCCTCCTGCTGCATGAGCGGGAACGCGTAGAGCAGCCCGAGGAACCCGGCGGTGGCGGGCAGGATGACGATCGACGCCGACGAGAAGATCCGGTCGCGCAGCAGCCGCAGGTGCAGCATCGGATGGGCGGTCCGCAGCTCGTGCGCCGCGAGCGCGACGAGCAGCGCGATCCCGACGATCCCGCCCCAGACGATGAGCGGCGTCCCCCACCCGCGCGACGGGCCCTCGGTCACCGCGAACATCAACGCGCCGAGCCCCGCGCCCGCCAACAGGAACCCCGGCACGTCGAACGGCCCCGTCCGGGCGTGCTCGGTCACCGGCAGGTACCGCAGGCCGAAGAGGAGCATCGCCACCCCGACCGGCACGTTGACGAGGAACGCCCAGTGCCACGACAGGTTGTCGACGATGAGCCCGCCGACGACCGGGCCGAGCGCCGGCGCGAGCGCGGTCGGCACGACGAGGATCCGCGACGCGCGCACCCGCTCCTCCTGTGGGAAGACGCGGAAGAGCATCGCCATCCCGACCGGGGTCATCATCCCGCCGCCGATCCCCTGCAGCACCCGGAACAGGACGAGCTGCCCGAGCGACCCGGCGATCCCGCAGAGCGCGGACGCGACGGTGAAGATCGTCAGCGCGACGAGGAACACCCGCCGCGTGCCGAACCGGTCCCCCAGCCAACCGGACGCGGGGATGAACACCGCGATGCTCACGAGGTACGCCGACGCGACCGCGCCGGTGGACGCGATCGACGCGTCGAAGTCGCGGCCGATCGTCGGGATCGCCGTGTTGACGATGGTGGCGTCCAGGATGTTCATGAACATCGCCGCGACGAACACGACGCTCACCGTGAACTTCGGGTTCTGCAGCAGCCGGGCCACGTCGGGCAGTCTGCCGTGTCGCGGGCGTGACGGGCGGGCGGGCGAGGTGCGGAGGGGCGGAGGGCGGGCGCGGGCGCCGCTCGGGTCGATGCGGGCGCCGCTCGGGTCGATGTGGGCGCCGCTCGGGTCGATGTGGGCGCCGCTCGGGTCGATGGAGGTGTCGCTCAGGTGGCGGACCCCACCCTTCGCGACGCGCCACGCCCCCTCGACGTCGTTATCCGTCGTCGACGCGGCGCACCTCGCGGCAGGCCTGCCGGTTCGCCCCCTCAGCGCCGCCCGACCGCCGCCCGTCACCCGGCCACCGCCCCGCCGACCCGGCCGCCGCCCGTCACCCGACCGCCGCCCGTCACCCGACCACCGTCCCCGCCGACCCGGCCACCTCCCCCGCCGACCCGACCGCCGCCCCGCCACCCGACCACCGCCGGCCACCGGACGCTACGGTCGGGTGATGGCGCGATCGCGTGGAGGTGGTGACGGTGTCCGGCTGTTCGTCGCGGTCGACCCGCCCGACGCCGTGCGCCGCGCGCTCACCGCGTGGCTGCGGTCGCAGCGCGACGTGCACGCCCACGTCCGGTCGGTGCCCGTCGAGCACCTGCACCTGACGATGGCGTTCCTCGGGTCGCGTCCGCCGCACGAGCTCGACGCGATCGCCGACGTGGTCTCCACCGTCGGACGGACCGGGTCGGCGATGGGCCTGCGGACCGGGCCGCCGGTGTGGCTGCCGCCGCGCGGACCACGGGCGCTGGCGGTCGAGGTGCACGACGACCGCGGCGACCTGGCGACGCTGCACCGGTCGCTCGACGACGCGCTGGCGGACGCGATCGGCCGGGGGGAGGACCGGCCGCTGCGTCCGCACATCACCGTCGGCCGCCGCTCCTCGAGCGAGCCGATGCCCCGCCGCGGCCTGTCCGCGACCCCCGCCCTGAACTTCGCCGGGGAGGCCCTGACCCTGTACCGGTCGACGCTCGATCCGGACGGCGCGCGGTACACGGTGGTGGAGCGGGCGCCGCTGACGTGACCGGCCCCTGCGTCGCCCGGTCGCACTCGCGGCCGGTCGCACGCGTCGCCCCGTCGCACGCGCGCCCGGTCGCACCCTTCGCTCACTCGCACGCGTCGCGCATCGCGGTGCGGTCCTCGGGTGCGACGGTCAGCGCGTAGACGTCGAGCACCATCGCGAACCGCACCGCGTACGAGCACCGCAGCGCCGGGTTCGGCAACGGCGCGCGCGCCGGGCCGTCGTCGCTCTTGCGTTGGTTCGTCGGGCCGTCGACGGCGAGGAGGTTGAGCGGGTCGTTGGCGAACTGTCGACGTCGCCGGTCGCCCCACGCGTGCGCGCCGTGGCGGTGCGCGTACGACAACGGCACGACGTGATCGATCTGCACCGCGGTCGGGCGCGACCGGTCGAACGTGATCGCGCGCCCCGTGTACGGATCCTCGAGCAGGCCGCTCTCGACCCGGCACCCGTCCGCGTCGCGGCGGACCCGGAGCAGGTCGCGGGTGAGGACGTCGTCACGGGTACGACACCCGTTGCCGGCGAACGCGACCGGCACGCTCTCGTTCCACCCCGACCCGAACGCATCGCGACGGTACGGCGTCGGCGCCAACCCCGGACCGGCGGGGATCCGGACGATGAGCCGGCGGCCCCGTGCGCGCTGCGTCCCGCGGACGGTCCCCAGGCCGCGGTGCAGCCCGCGCGGGTCGTCCTGGGGCGTCACCCGGGTCGGACGGTCACCGGGCGCGACGCCGGGGGCGGTGCGACCGGCGACCGGCTCGGTGAGCTCGGCCGCGACCGGGCCGGACGGGACGACGTCGCGGCCGGGCGCGCCCCGGTCGGACGCGGTGGCGCCGGGGTCGGTCCTGCCGTCCGAGGCCGACGTGGCACCGGGTCGGGTCGCGGTGTCGGGCTCGCTGGTCGCCGTCTCGTCGACGGCGCACCCGCCGACGAGCAGCGCGACGAGGCCCGCGACGGCGAGCGTGCGGGCAGGGCCCCGGCCCGACCGTCGCCACCCGGTCCGATCGGCGCTCGATGAACGGCGTGTCATCCGATCGATGGTGCCGAACGGGTCGGCGGAGGACGACCGACCACGCGATCCGCCGTCAGGTCGTCCGGCGACCGTTTCCCGAAACGCGTCCCCCACCCGCGCCGCCGACCGCGCGGACCGCCGGCCGCCCCCCGCGCGGCGCGGCGCGACCCCGGCCCTCCTCCGTCAGAGGACCACGAGCGCGAGGATCACGATCAGGACGATCGCGTCCCCGACGAACATGATCCACATCCACGTCGGCAGGGCCGCGAACGGACCGCCGCCCGACCGTCCGCGGCTCGACCCGCGCACGGGCCGCTCGTCGGTGGCGCGGGCGTCGGCGCCGGACGTCCCCGTGCCGCTGCGTCCGAACGGGTCACGGTCACCGGCCATGGGCGGCATCGTGGCACGGGCCGGGGACGCGATCAGCCGTCCTGCGCGGTCGGACGGATGAGGATCTCGTTGACGTCGACGTGGGGCGGGCGGCCCAGGGCCCACAGGACCGCGTCGGCGACGTCGTCGGAGCGCAGCGCCTCGATCGACGGGGCGGTGTCGAAGAACGGGGTGTCGACCATGCCGGGGCAGAGCAGGGTGACCCGCGCGCCGGTGCCGTTGAGCTCCAGGCGCAGCGACTCCGCCATGCCGGTCACCGCGAACTTCGTCGCCGAGTACAGGCTGCCCGGGAGCGATCGCCGGCCCGCGACCGACCCGGTCAGCACGAAGTGCCCCTGCGCGGCGGTGATCGCGTCGATCGTCGCGCGAATGGTGAGCGCCGCCCCGTACACGTTGGTGAGCACCATGTCGCGCCAGTGCTCCGGGGTCTCCTCGCGGAACCCGCGCGTCGCGCCGAACCCGGCGTTGGCGAACACCGCGTCGAGCCGGCCGAACCGCTCCTGCGTCTCCTGCACCGCGGCCTGCTGGGCGCCGAAGTCGTTGACGTCGGTCGGCACGACGAGGGTCCGCTCCGGGTCCAGGCCGGACGCGACGTCGCGGAGCTTGTCGGCGGACCGCGCCGCCAGCACGGTGCGCCACCCCGCGTCCTGGGCGTGCCGGGCGGTGTGGGCGCCGATGCCGCTCGACGCGCCGGTGATGAGCAGGACCCGGCCGTCGCCGGGCACGGTCGTCTGGAAGGTCATGCCGCGAGTCTCGCAGCGGCCGCGCCGCGGCACCGGACCGCGCGACCGACCCATCGCCCTCCATGACGCGCCCCCGGGCCGCCGACCGCCGACCGTCACCCGCCACGACCCCGACCGTCAGATCCCCCGTCGACCGATCGTCCCCACCCCACGATGCCCGACCGTCACGATGCGTCCATGGACCACGGCCTGCCCGACGACGACGAGCTGCTGCGGGCGGCCGCGGCGGCCCGCGACCTGGGGCATGCGGACGGGTCCGGTTTCCGGCTGCGGGCGGACGACCTGGATGTCGTCACGCGGGTGGCGGAGGCCAGCGGGGTCGACCGTGACCGGCTGCTGCTCGTGTCCGACACGCTCGCCGACGCGTACGAGGAGACGTGGCGACCGGCGTGGACCGCGATGCTCTGACCCCGGGCCGCGACGGGCGACCGGTCAGGCGTCGCGGACGATCGACAGCACGATGCCGATCGGGATGCTGACGGCGAGGACGAGGAGGATCGTCCGGTAGCCCAGGTCGACGAGCGGCGGCACGGCGGCGTGCCCCGGTGGCCCGCCCCCGGGGTCCGACGGAGCGTGCGCCGTCCGGTCCGACGGACCGCGACCCGACCGTCCGACGTCGTCCACCGCCCGCGCTCCGGTGCCTGCCGCACGCAGGGCGATCACGAGCGCGACGACGAGCGGGACGGACGCCACCGCGACGATCGCGGGCACGTCGACGAGCGTCCCGACGATGACGCCGACGTTGCCGCCGTTCCACGCCGCCACCTGGACCCACCCGTCGCGCACCGGCCCGGCCGCCACCCCGTCCTGCCCGCCAGGAACCGGCCCCACCGCACGCGGGTGGAGCACGATTCGTGCCGCCCCCATCGCGACCTGGGCGACCCCGCCGACGAGCACGAGATACGCCGCCGCCCAGCTGCCGGACTCGAGGTCGAGCGGGTCGGTGACCGCCGCCACCAGGCCGCCGAGCACGACGCACGCGATCCCCAGGACGACGAGGACCGTCGCCGGACGATGGAACAGCGACGGTGGGCGGTACCGACCGACCGCTCCGGCGTCGGATCCCACCTGGGTCAGGATCCGAACGGCGACGGACGGTCCATGAGCGCGCGCAGGCCAGGCAGGTCACGCGCCGGGCGGGCGTTCAGCTTGTCCCACCGACGCGCCTGTGCCTCCGTCATCACCAACTCCCTCCGGGCGCAAGGGACCGGCGGGGTGGTTGCGCGGGACTCCGACGCCATCGTATGGCCATCGTACTGCCACCGGGCGGACGCGCGAGAGCACCGGCTTCCGTGCGCCCGACGCTGCCTCACCGGTCGACGACAGCGTGCGTCACGCCGCCGGCAGCACCTCGGCGAGCAGCGCGCGGACGTTGGCGATGCGGTCCGCGTCGAGCGGGCCGTCGCGGCTGAGGCGCCGCGCGAGCGGGCGGGGACGGAGGATCGGGAACCCGCCGAAGGTGAGGCTGCCGACCACCGGCAGCTGGGCGTCGTAGAAGAACAGCGCGCCGTGCACCGGCACGCCGGCGACGTCGAGGAGCTCGGCGACCCGGTCGGTCTGGCGGCGCAGGCCGTCGACGAGCTTCGAGCGGTCGCGGCCCCCGATCGTCAGGCGGGCCTCGCCGATCCACGGCCGGGCCACCTCGACCTTGCCGCGGTAGCGCTTGGCGTCGACGACCCACACCCCGGTCGGGGCGATCGCCAGGTGGTCGACGTTGCCCCGCGACCCCGGCAGCCGACGGTCGTGCAGCAGGAGCACGCGCTCGTCGCAGCGGGCGGCGAGCTCGCGGGCGAGCGCCTCCTCCCCCTCCGCTCCACGGACCCACGCCTGCTCGTGCTGCGGTGGCGCGGTGAGCGCCAGGCGCAGCGCGGCGGTGCGGGGATGGCGCTCGCGCACCCGCCGCTCGCGGGCCTCGCGACGGCGCTCGTACTCCCGACGGGCGCTCGCGCCCGCCGTCCCCGACGGCGCGGCGGCATCGAACTCCTGCGGCGACGACATGCCCCGGTCGTCGGCCCCGTCGCGCCGGCGGTGGACCCGGACGGCCGTCACTCGACGGATGCCCGAGGCGGACGCGCGCCGCGGGCGGCTCCCGCCCTGGGATGATCCCCTCCCGGTCAACCGTGCTGCGCCCCGTCCTCCTGCTCCTCGCCGCCACGGTCTGCTGGGGCGCGTCGAGCGCGGTGCTCGCCCACGTCGAGGTCGCGCGGGCCGGGGCGGCGCCGCTCGTCGCCGCCGGTGGTGGCGCGGCCCTGCTCGCGCTCGCGGTCCTGCGCGGTCGTCGGCCGCTCCGGGCGTTGCGGGCGGGACGCGGGACGTTCGTGGTCGTCGCCGGGCTGGAGGCGGTCAACCTGGGGCTGTACGTCGCGTCGTTGCAGGTCGGCCCGCTGCCGTTGATGGTCGCGCTGCACCTCACCGCCCCGGTGATCCTGCTGGGCGTCGACGTCGCACGGCGTCGACGGCCGGTGACGGCGGTGGTGGCGCTCGAGCTCGGCCTCGTCGTCGCGGCCGTCGCGCTCGTCGCCGTCGCCGCCCCGGACGGCACGACGAGCGGCGACGTCCTGCTGGGCAGCCTGCTGGCGCTCGGCAGCGCGGCCGCGCTCGCCGTCCTCATCGTCCAGGTGTCGCGGCGGTCGTCGGGGCAGGACGCCGACGTCGCCGCCGGGCTGCAGCTGTCGCTCGTCGCCCTGCTCACCCTTCCGCTGCTGCTCACCGGCGCGCCCGACCCGACCGACGCCGGATGGTTGTTGCTGTGCGGGGCGGGGCTGCTGGGCCCGGGGTTCGCGCTGTACTGGCGGGCGCTGCGGACGATGGACGCGCCGCTCGCCGGGATCCTCGGCCTGAACGAGGCGGTCGTCGCGTCGGTCGTCGGGGCGCTCGCGTTCGGCGAGGCGGTCGGGCCGGCGACCGCGGCCGCCGGCGCCCTCATCCTCGCGGCGGTCGTCCTGGAGATCCGGCGTCGGCCCCGTCCGGCCGAGCCCCTCGCCGGCCCCTGAGACGGACGCTCAGGAGCCGGGAGCGACCGACGCGTCGGGCGGCGTCGCGTCCTGGCCGCCGGTGCCCGCCGGGTCGGCCGACGCGCCGTCCCGACCGGCCGACGCGCCGTCCCGACCGGCCGACGTGCCGTCCCGACCGGCCGACGTGCCGTTCCGATCGACCGACGTGCGGTCCCCGCCGTTCGACGTGTCGGCGCGCGCCGCGGGCTCCGTCCCGCGGGCGACGTCGCGTGCGGCACGCTCGCGGTGCCGCGCCAGGAACCGGGCCATCGGATCGGCCGGCTCCCGCTCCGGATCGTCGTCGCGGAGCCGCTCCACGTCGGCGCGCTCCGCCGCGGCCTCGGTACGACCGTGGTTCGCGCGGGCGCGCTGCCGGGCCGCGTCGGCGTCGTGGGGCAACGGCCGCGACGGGTGGAGCACGGGCGCGACCCCGTCGCCCTCGGCGTCGATGAGCACGGCATGGTGCCGGGGCGCCGTCGCGATCTGCTCCACGAGGTCGGGCCGGCCGTCGGCGACCGCCTGCGCCTGCGGGCGACGCAACGACAGCGCCGCCACGAGCCCCGCGTTGACCTGCACGTCGGTGAGCAGGTGACCGGGAAGCCGGCTCGGCGTCTGGGTGCAGAGCGTCAGCGAGATCCCGTACTTGCGGCCCTGGGCGAGGATCGCGCCGAGCGCGGGGCCGTCGGCCAGGAGCTGCGCCTCGTCGACGACGACGCTCACCGGCGGCGCGCCGGTGCGCTCCAGCGACCCGGCCGCGAGCCGCGCGTTGAAGACGAGCCGCAGGAGCATCCGGCCCAACCGTCCCGCGTCGGTCGCCCCGAGCATCCCCGGGTCGAGGTGCGCCAGGACGATCCCGCCGTCGGCGACGGTCCGCGCCAGGTCCCACCGGGGGACGTGGTCGAACGCGTTGCGCGCCGCCCCGTTGAGCAGCCCGCGGAAGCGCGTCGTCCCGCGATCCCACACCAGCCGGGCGGTGGCCTCCATCCGCCGGCGCAGGACCGGGTCGGGGATCGCGGCGATGACGTCGCGGCGAAGCTCCGCGTCGTCGCCGATCACGGCGTCCAGCCCCGCGAGCGTCACGTCGACGTCGGGCAGCGCCTCGAGGGCCCCGAGGCCGAGCCGTCCCGCCTCGCGCCAGCGGCTCGTGAACCCGGGCAGGCTGTGCGTGTCGTCGAGGACGTCGTCGAGCCGGGCCAGGCGCTCGCGGACCGGGAGCGCCGGATCGAGGGCCGGGATCCCCGCGGTGCGGGCGTCGTGGGGATCGACGAGCACCACCTCGTCGCGGCGATCCGGCGGCACGAGCCCGAGCACCCGCTCGACGAGGTCGCCGTGCGGGTCGACGACGACGACGCCGCGCCCGGCGCGCAGGTCGTCGTCGATCAACCGCAGCAACAGCTCGGACTTGCCGCTGCCCGTCCGGCCGCACACCAGGGCGTGCAGCCGCCGACGCTCCCACGGCATCCGCAACCGTCGCAGCGACCCGTCCTCGCGCAGCACGCGCCCGACCGGCGCGCCCTCGCGCGGGAGCGGCCCGGGGTACGGCGCACCGACCGGCGCGCCGTGATCGGTCGGGGTGAGCCGGGCGGTGGAGAGGGCGTCGCCGAGGAGGATCGGCAGCGCCTGCCACTCCGCGACGCCGACGCTCGGCGCGGCCGACAGGCCGGCCCGCAGGCGGGCGGTCGCGTCGCGCGTGGCGTCCGCGTCGGCGGGATGGACCCACACCCCGTCGGTCGCGCCGGTCGCCGCGGCGACGCGGGCGAGCAGCGCCGGCCCGACGTGCTCGGGCGACCAGGTCCGCACCGCGCCGTGGAGCTGGCGTTGGGCCGTCCGCGTCACGTCGAAGCCGGTCGCCTTGGCGAGGCCCGCGAGCTCCGGGGCGACCTCGTGGTCCTCGATCGGCGCGGTCGTCCACGCCCCGATGCCCAGTCCGGTCCCGACCGGTGCGTCGGAGAGGTCCTCGCGCACCTCGCGCCACAGCGACGGCGGTCCGGGCATAGCGGTGCCCAGGCCGCCGAGCACCGCCCGCACCGGCGCCACGTCGACGCCGCCGGCCGGGGCGGTGACCGGTCGCAACGCACCGGCGCGGCGGAGCGGGCGCAGCAACGCGTCGAGGTCGCCGTCGACGTCGAGCAACGCGCCCCCGGTGTCGACCGTCACGACGAGCTCGTGGTCGAGCCCACGGCGGGTCCGCACGACGCGCCGCTCGATCGCGAGCTGCCCGGGAGCCGGCCACGTCACGATCGACGCGAGCAGCGGTCGCCAGACGGCGAGCGGCGCGATCGCGCCACGGATCGCGAACCGTCGCACCGCGGCGCCCGGCGGGACGACGGACGGCGTCGCGACGCGGGCGGCGGGACGGCGGTACGGGGTGGGGCGTGGGCTCTCCTCGTGGTCGGGCATCACCGTCCACCGCGCGGGGACGCCGGGTTGTGACAGATGGAACATCCGGCGCGCCCGCGGGTACCTTCAGGACGGGCTGCCCGCCACGGACCTCCTTCGGTCACCGACCCCGCTGGGGCGAGAGCGGCCCTCAAGGCGCACGAGCGCCGTGCCGATGTCAACGATTCGCGCGCCCGCCCGGGCCGTCTTCCCCTGCCTCCGAGGATCCCATCACCACCACGACCACGCCCCACCACCACCCTCCCCGCCCCGCGGCGGTCCGCGACGTCGCGTCATCCGACGACGTCCGGGACCGTGCCCAGGAGCTCGGGCTGACCGCGCTCGACATGCTCGACCGCCTCGTCGCCGGGGTCGCCGTCCGCGACGGGCAGCCGATCGCCGACGAGGTCCACCACCGCCTGCTGCGCCGGATGACCACCGGCCGCACGCTCACCGACGTCGACCGCTGGTTCGACCCCGACGGCCTCGACCGGCCCGGCCTGTACCGCTGGCTCGAGCGGGCGGTCGAGGGCGAGACCGCCGGCGCGCGCGCCCACCGGGTCCACGACGCCGACGTCGAGCGGCTCGCCGCCCCCGAGACCGGGACTCCGTCGCCGTTCGACCCCGCGTCCTCGCCGTTCGACCGCCCGGAGTCGGCCGGCGTGTCGTCGTCGTTCGCCGTCGCGTCGCCGTCGACGCCCATGGACCCGTCGCCGTCGGCCGCCTCGCCGTCGGTCGTCGCCGGGGAGGATCACGGTCCCGACGAGGTCGAGCGTCGACAGCTCCTCGCCCTCGCGCGCCGGCACTCGCGCGACGCGCCGATGCGCGCCCGCACCCGCGAGCTGGCGCTGCGGGTCGTCGAGCTGCGCCTGGCCGGCGCGACGTACGCGCAGGCCGCCGCCGAGCTCGACCTGCGCACGAACACCGCCGTGCAGTACCAGCGGCGGCTCGTCGCGACGCTCCCGGAGCGCCTGCGGGCCCGGATCGGCCGGGCGGTGGCGAGCACCGGCCGGTACGTGCGACCGCCTAGCGCGTGACGCCGTCGGCGAGGAACCGGCCGAGCATCGCCATGCCGTCCGGGGTCAGCACCGACTCGGGGTGGAACTGCACGCCCTCGACCGGCAGGTCGCGGTGGCGGATGCCCTGCACGACCCCACCCCCGCGGGCGGTGACGTCGAAGCAGTCGGGCATCGTCACCTCGTCGACGACGAGCGAGTGGTACCGGCCGACGACGACCCGGTCGGGCAGGTCGCGGTAGAGCGAGCGGCCGTCGTGGGTGATCTCGCAGGTCTTGCCGTGCACCGGCTCGTGGCGGATCACCCGGCCGCCGAACGCCTGACCGAGCGCCTGATGGCCCAGGCACACCCCGAGCAGCGGGATCCCCGCCTCGGGGAACCGCCGGACCGCCTCCAGCGAGATGCCGGCGTCGTCGGGGGTGCACGGCCCGGGCGACACGACGACCCGGTCGGGCCGACGCTCCAGCAGCTCGTCGACCGTCGCGCGGTCGTTGCGCACGACGTCGAGGGTCGCGCCGAGCTCGCCGAGCTCCTGCACGAGGTTGTAGGTGAAGGAGTCGTAGTTGTCGATGACGAGGACGCGGGTCATCAGTGCCACCCCTCCTGCTCGAGCGCGACCTCGACGGCGCGACGGATCGCGCGCGACTTGTTCACCGACTCGTCGTACTCGTAGTCCGGGCGCGCGTCGGCGACGGTGCCGCCACCGGCCTGCACGTGGCACGTCCCGTCCTTGAACACCGCGGTGCGGATGTGGATGCAGCTGTCGAGGTCGCCCGACCACGACAGGTAGCCGACCGCTCCGCCGTACCCGCCGCGCTTGACCGGCTCCAGCTCGTCGATGATCTGCATCGCCCGGACCTTCGGCGCGCCCGACAGCGTGCCGGCGGGCAGCACCGAGCGCAGCGCGTCGGTGGCGGTGACGTCGCCGCGCAGCGTCCCCGACACGGCCGACACGATGTGCAGGACGTGGGAGTACGTCTCGACGACCATGAGCTCGTCGACGGTCACCGTGCCGTACTCGCACACGCGGCCCAGGTCGTTGCGCGACAGGTCGACGAGCATGACGTGCTCGGCGCGCTCCTTCTCGTCGGCGAGCATCCCGGCGGCGAGCTCGGCGTCCTCGGCCGGCGTGGCGCCGCGCGGACGGGTGCCCGCGATCGGGCGCATCGCGATCTCGCGGTCGCGGACGGTGACGAGCGGCTCGGGGCTGGCCCCGACGACCTGCCAGTCGCCGAAGTCCAGGTAGTACATGTACGGCGACGGGTTGACGACCCGCAGGCCGCGGTAGACCGCGAACGGGTCGATGCCCAGCTCGGCCGACCACCGCTGCGACGGCACGACCTGGAAGGCGTCGCCGGCGTGGACGTACTCGATGATCCGCGACACCATCGCCTCGAACTCCGGGCGGGTGTGGTTGGACGTCCACTCGGGCGCCGTGGCGGCGCCGTCCGACGGGGCGGCCGTCCCGGTGGGGGCCTCGCCGACCGCGGACGCCGCACCGGTGCCCGTCGCCCCGCCCGCGCGCACCGGGCCAGGCGCCGGCAGCGGCGCGCGGAGCACCTCGTGCAGGTCGACGATCCGGTCGACCGCGGCGGCGTGGCGCCCGGCGAGCGTGCCGGGCGCGTCGTCGTCCAGGCGGACCGGGGCGAGCAGCGTGATCGTGTGCTGCAGGTGGTCGAAGACGACCATGGCGTCGGTGACCTGCAGCGCCAGGTCGGGGGTGCCGAGCGGGTCGGGGTTGGGGTCCCCGAGCGGCTCGACGGTGCGGACGAGGTCGTAGGCGAACACGCCGACCGCGCCGCCGACGAACGGCGGCAGGTCCGCGACCGGCGCGACCCGCAGGCCGCCGGCGACCGTGTCCTGCGCCAGCGCGTACGGGTCGCCCGGGTCGCCCAGCCTCCAGACGACGGTGCGCGACGGGCGCACGCCGAGGAACGAGTAGCGGCCGACGCGGCCCTGGTCGGCGCTCTCCAGCAGGAACGCCGGCTCGCCCGGGTGGGCGGCGCGGAGCTTGAGGAACGCCGAGACCGGGGTCTCGGTGTCGTCGATCGTGCGGGCGACGACCGGGACGAGGTCGTAGTCGGCGGCCAGGCCGGCGACGTCGTCGACGCCGGGGGTGATCCGCAGTCCCGACGCGGCGGCCCGGGCGAGGGCGTCGTGCAGGTCGGGCGCGGTCACCCGACGGATTCTCCCAGAGGTCGCACCGGGGTGACCGGCCCGTGACGAGCGGTCCGGTCGATGGCGTACGTTCCCGCGGTGCCGCCCACCCCAGCACCCCGACCACGGCGCTCGTCGACGCCCGGGCGATCGCCCCGCGCGGGACGGGCTCCGGGGTCGTCGCGGGCGACGCGACCGGGGCCGGACCGGCCCGATCGGCGACCGCGTCGCCCGCGCAGGCCGGCCGTCGACCTGCGAGTCGTCATGGCCGTGCTCGCCGCGGCGATCGTCGCGGTCGTCCTCGTCGCCCGCGGCGGTGACGGTGGCGGGCCGAGCGCGACCCTGGGCGCCGCCGGCGACGGGGCGGCGCTCCGCGGACCGGCCGCATCGGCCGACGCTCCGGGCGCGACGACCACCGGACGCTCCACCCCGACCCCGCCGGCGGGACGTGGCGACGCGCTACCGGCGACCGCCCGCAACGGGCTGGCGTGCCGCGCGCCCGCCGACGGCGCGGTGCTCGTCCGGAACGGCGCGCGGACGGGGGCCAGGCGCGTGGCCCTGACGTTCGACGACGGCCCCACGATCCACACCGGGCCGACGCTCGACGCGCTCCGCCGCGCGAAGGTCCGCGCCACGTTCTTCGTCCTCGGCCGCCAGATCAAGCCCAACCGGGCGCTCGTGCGTCGCATCGTCACCGACGGTCACGCGCTCGGCAGCCACACGTGGTCGCACGAGGACGTCTCGCGCGGGGACGCGGTCGTCGACCAGCAGATGAACGACACGCAGTACGCGATCCAGCTGGCGGTCGGCCGGGCCGGATGCCTCATGCGCCCGCCCGGGGGCGCGGTTGGCCCCGGCCTCGAGCGGTGGTTGGCCCGGCACCGCAAGCTGGGCGTGCTGTGGGACGTCGACAGCGGCGACTTCCGCGGCCGCAGCACCGACGCGATGGTGCGCGACATCGTCGACGGATCGCGGACCGGGTCGATCATCCTCATGCACGACGGCGGTGGCGACCGCCGGGCGACGGTCGCCGCGATCCCCGGCATCGTCCGCGGGCTGCGCGCCCGCGGGTTCACGTTCGTCACCGTGCCGGAGCTGCTGGGCTTGGACGGCGCCCGACCCGGTTGAGGGGGCGGCCGGCGCCCCTACCCCCGTCGGGCCCGGAGGACCTCGACGACGTCGCCGAGGGTGCGGTCGCGGCCGCGGATGAGCGCGAGCAGGTGGTACAGGACGTCGGCGGCCTCGTTGTCGACCCGCTCGTCGGACTCCTCGCGCGCGGCGCGGAAGACCTCCTCGGCCTCCTCCTCGACCTTGGCCCCCGCGAAGTCCCGGTCGTTGAGCAGCTGCGCGGTGTAGGAGCCCTCCGGCGCGTCGACGCGGCGGGCGGCGAGGACGCGCTCCAGGTCGGGCAGCACCTCGAACGGCGCCAGGTGATCGGCGGGCACGTCGTCCGCGTCGGGCCCGGACGGCACGGTGACGGCGCCGTCGTCGGCGACCACCGGGGCGTGGAAGCACGTGCGCGCGTTCGTGTGGCACGCGGGACCGGCCGGCTCGACGAGCGCCAGGACGGCGTCGGCGTCGCAGTCGACCCGCAGGTCGCGGACGCGCTGGACGTTGCCGGACGTCGCGCCCTTGTGCCACAGCTCGTCGCGGGAGCGCGACCACAGGTGCAGCTCGCCGGTCTCGCGCGTGCGCGTGAGCGCCTCGGCGTTGGCGTACGCCAGGGTCAGGACCTCGCCGGTGCGCCAGTCCTGGATGACGACGGCGACGAGTCCGGCGTCGTCGAAGCGCACGGCGGGGAGCAGATCCGGCAGGTCGGGCACGGCGGCCAGTCTCGCAGGCGCGCGGCGTGCAGCGCCCGCCGACGGGTCCCGCGTACCATGCGCCGCGATGCGCGCCCGACCGGACGCATGGCGGCCGGTGGTCGCCCTGCTGCTCACCGGGCTCCTCGCCGGGTGCGGCGGGAGCCCCGACGCGTCGCCCGCGCCGCGCGTGGTGACGACGACCGTCGCCCCGACGCCGATCGACGAGGAGCCCGACGGCGCGGACGCCCTCGCCGACCGCGAGCTCGACGCCGCCGGTCGCGGCGCGGCCCGGGGGCTCGCCCGCCGCGACGCCGACGACCCGTGGGCGATCCCCGACGCGTTCCTCCGCCCGATGGACGGCCTGTGGGACGCGCGCCGCGGCGTGTACGTGTCGTCGACCGGCACGGTGTCGACCCGGCTCAACGCCGAGATGCTGCGGATCCACGCGGCGGCCGCGGCGGCCGCCCACGACGGCCCGGCCCGCCGCGACGACCGGGTCACGGCGCTCGTGGCGTACCTCACCGGGCCCGCGTTCCTGCGCACCCTGGAGGACGCGACGTTCGGTCCCGATCGCAGCAACACGATCCACGTGCCCGGGTGGCGGCAGTCGTCGTCCCCGATCGTCAACCAGCACCTGAGCATCGACGCGACGGTCGCCCGTGCGCTGCGCGCGGCCTGGCTGGCGGCCGACCCGGCCCGCCTGCCGGCCGACCTGCGCCGGCGGATCGCCGACACGGTCGTGGCGGTCGCCCGCTCGGCGACGTTCCGGTTCCCGGCCCGGCTGCTCAACCAGATCAACTGGAACGCCGAGCTCTACGCCGCCGCCGCGACGGTCGGAGGCGCCGACGACCTGCTGCGCGAGGACTACCGCGAGCAGCTGCTGTGGTTCGCCCGTCATGCCGACGCGCCGGTCCGGCCCGGCGGCAGCCCCAACCTGAGCCGGGCGGGCGGGTTCCGCTACCAGCCCGAGGCGGCCCCGGACTCCCCCGCCGACCGCAGCGACACGGTGGAGTACGCCAACACCGTCCTGGGCGTGCTGCGCCACCACGAGCAGGCGATCGCGGCGGGCATGGAGCCGTTGCCGGCCGACGCGCGCGCCGTGATCGACCGCTGGGCGTCGCACACGATCGACGCCGACTGGACGGCGGCCGGGTACCTCAACTGGGAGTCCGGCAAGGGCCGCCGCCGCCTGCACCTGCGCCAGTACTGGGCGCTCGCGCTCGACGGCGCGGTGACCGCGCTGCGCGGCGGGAGCGCGCTCACCGGACGACCGGCGACCGACGGCGACGTCCTGCTGGCCCGCGGGGAGCGGCTGTTCCGTCGCTGGGTCGAGGACGAGGGCACCGTGCTGCTGCCGGCGACCGACTTCGGGTTCCGGTCGAGCTTCGCGAGCGTGCGCGACAACCGCACCACCGCCACGTCGCGGATGGCGGCGGCGGTCGCCGAGTGGGCGAGCCTGTCGCCCGGCCGTCGCCTGCCGGACGTGCGACCGTCGCCGATCCCGCTGGTGACCCGGCTCGACGTCGACCTGCGCCGGCTGGCGGTCAACGGACCGCTCTACTCGACCGCGATCTCGCCGACGGCGACCACCAGCGGCGGGGGCGTCGAGCCGGCGTGGATCCTCGACGCGCGCAACCGCCAGCTCGGGGCGCTCGGCGGCGGGGGCGACGGGTCGCTCGGCCTGCGGATCGTGCGGGGCGGCCGCACGGTCCTCGACACGCAGCCCGGCGTCCCCGAGGACGTCGCCGAGGCGCTGCCGACGCTGCGCCCGGTCCGGGGCCAGGCCGACGCGTACACCGCGACGATCGAGCGGCCCGCCGCACGGGTCGTCGTGTCGCACCGGTTCGCCGCCGACCGGATCGTCACCCGGTACGTCATCACGCCCCGCCGACCCGGCGCCCGGGTCGCGGTGCGCATCCCCAGCTCCGGTCGCGACGGCCGGGTCGACTGCGTGGCGTCCGACGACGCGCCGCGCCAGCCGGGCTGCCCGCGCGGATCGGACTACCGGGTGCGGTCCGACCACCACGCCCGGATGCGGGTGCGGCTCCAGGGCCTCCCCGCCCGGGCGGTCGCCGAGACGGCCAGGCCCAGGCGCCGATCGGCGGCCCCGCGGCCCGGCCAGCAGGTCGAGGTCGTCTTCGCGCTCCGCGGACGCACCGAGATCGTGCGGACGATGCTCCCGCGCTGACGCACCACCGGGCGACGACGCGTCGGCGCACCGTGTCCGGCGCGCGACGACCGGGGGGGGTCAGTCGATCTCGAGCCGGTCGAGCATCGTCTCGTCGCTGCGCCAGTTGCGCCGGACCTTGACCTGCAGGTCGAGGTGGACGCGGGTGCCGAGCTCGCGCTCCAGCTCCTTGCGGGCGGCGGTGCCGATGGTGCGGATCATCCTGCCGCCCGCGCCGATCAGGATCCCCTTCTGCGACGGGCTCTCGACCCAGGCGTTGGCGACGACGACGTGCAGGTCGTCCTTCGGCCGCTCGACCTCCTCGATCGCGACCTCGACCGCGTGCGGGATCTCCTGGAACGTGCGGCGCAGGATCTGCTCGCGGACGAGCTCGGCGAGCAGCACGTGCCGCGGCTGGTCGGTCCGCTCGTCGACGGGGAAGAAGAACGGCCCGCGCGGCAGCAGCCCGACGAGGTGCTCGACGAGCGCCGGAACCCCGGTGCCCTTGCGGGCCGAGATCGGGAACACGTCCTCCCCCACCCCGATCTCGGCGGCGGCGACGAGGACCTCGAGCGTCTCGGCCCGGCTCAACCGGTCGATCTTGTTCACCGCGACGACGACCGGCACCCGCAGGTCCGCGAGCTGCTTGGCGATGTAGCGGTCCCCGGGGCCGACGCCCTCCGCCCCGTTGAGGACGAGCAGGGCGACGTCCGCCCCGCGCATCTCCGACTCGACCCGGCGCTGCATCCGGCCGGTGAGCGAGTCCCGGGGCCGCTGGACCCCGGGCAGGTCGACGACGACGAGCTGCGCGTCGTCGCGGGTCAGCACGCCACGGATCGCCCGGCGGGTCGTCTGCGGCTTGTCGGACGTGATCGCGACCTTCGCGCCGATCATCGCGTTGGTCAGCGTCGACTTGCCGGCGTTCGGGCGGCCGGCGAACGCGACGAACCCCGAGCGGGTCGTGACGTCGCCGCTCTCGAGCGGCGCGGTCCGCCACCCGTCGTAGGCCACGCCGGGCGCGTCGTCGTCCGCCGTCGGCTCCTCGTCGGGCAGGTCGGTCACGTCGTCCACCGCGCCGATGATCGCAGGGACCGCGTGACGACCGCGCGGCCGATCAGGCCGTCGCGACGTCCGACCCGGGCGCGGGGAGCCAGGCGAGGATCTGGGCCTGGAGGGCGAGCATCTCGCCGTCGTCGACCTCGTGGTCCCATCCGACGAGGTGCAGCGCCCCGTGGACGACGGCCTCGCGCACGTCGACGGTGTGCTCCGGGCAGATGACGACGTCGCCGATCTCGCGCGGGCCGGCGACCGGTCCCGCACCGTCGATCGGGAACGACAGCACGTCGGTCGGCCGGTCGCGGTCGCGGTGCTCGCGGTTGAGCTCGTGGATCCGGTCGGCGTCGACGATCGTGATCGCGACGTGGCCGTCGTCGACGCCCGCGGTCGCGAGCGCCGTCTCGACGAGCACCCGCAGGTCGTGCCCGGTCGGCAGGCCCGCGGGCGGCCCGTCGTCGTGCTCGATCTCGACCTCGATCTCGACGGCGCCGCCCGACGCCGGGGCCGACCCGGGGTCGTCGTGCGCGCCCGGGTCGTCCCGCCGCGGGCTCACGCGGGTCGGCGCTCGCGCCGGGCGGCGGTGGGCCGCAGCTCGGCGGGCTTGTCCTCGGCGTGCTGCTCGTACGCGTCGACGATCCTCTGCACCAGCCGGTTGCGGACGACGTCGTCGCGACGGAACCGCACGAACGACACGTCCTCGACGTCGCGCAGGATGTCCCCCACGACCATGAGCCCCGACCGCTCGCCCTTCGGCAGATCGACCTGGGTGACGTCGCCGGTGACGACCATCTTCGACCGGAACCCCAGGCGCGTGAGGAACATCTTCATCTGCTCCGGGGTGGTGTTCTGCGCCTCGTCGAGGATGATGAACGCGTCGTTGAGCGTGCGGCCGCGCATGAACGCCAGCGGGGCGACCTCGATGACGCCGTTCTCGAGGTACGCGGCGACCCGCTCCGGGTCGAGCATGTCGTGCAGCGCGTCGAACAGCGGGCGCAGGTACGGGTCGACCTTCTGCATGAGGTCGCCGGGCAGGAACCCCAGGCGCTCCCCCGCCTCGACCGCCGGACGGGTGAGGATGATCCGCTTGACCTCGCGGCGGGCGAGCGCGTCGGCCGCGGCGGCGACCGCGAGGAACGTCTTGCCGGTGCCGGCCGGGCCGATCCCGAACGTGATCGTGTGGCGCCGGATCGCGTCGACGTACTCCTTCTGCAGCGCGGTCTTCGGCGCGACGCGGACGTCGCGCTGCGGGTTGGCCCACACCGTGTCGGACACGACGTCGACCGGACGGGTCGCGGCCCGCAGCGCCGACCCGACCGTCGGGATCGTCGCCGCCTCGACCGCGTGGCCCTCCTCGGCCAGCGTCTCGAGCTCGCGGACGACCGTGGCGGCGGCCTGCACCGCCTCGGCGTCACCGTCGAGGGTCAGCAGGTTGCCGCGCAGGAACACGTCGCAGTCGACGTGCTGCTCCAGGGCGCGCAGGCCCGCCTCTCCACCATCGCTGAGCTGGACGGCTACCTCGTAGGGCAACTCGACGCGTCGGCGCAAACCGTCTCCCGGGGGGTGTCGTCGCGTCGCGTGCCGCTCCACCGCATCGGACGGCGGAGCGTCGCCGGTGCGCCAGGAGGATCCTGGTGTCGCGCCCCGGCGATCACGACGCTGAGCATCTGAGAACCGATCATACGCCGACACCGGACGGAGCCCGCCGGGACGGGGTCGCGTCCCGCCTCGTCGTCCGGTTCGAGTCCGGTCGATCCGGTCCCGGCGCTCCGTGCCGCGGGCCGCGCGCCACGCCGCGACCGGGCGCCGCGGGCCGCCGTCGGTGGTCGGCGACGCGCGCCCGACCGGCCGCCGGGGCGGCCACCGGCACGTCCGACGGCCCGATTCGTGAGGATGTCCGGCGGTGCTCGGCGACCTCCTGCTGCACCCCCGGGCGGTGCGCGTGGTCTGGCCGGGGCTGCTCCTCCTGCTGCTGGCCTACGCGTTGCTCGTGTCCAGCCCCCCGGCGCTCGGCCCGGGGAGCGACGCGCTGCGCGACCCGCCGCGGGCGACGTCGCCGGACGTCGTCGAGCTGTGGGCGACCGCCGACCGGCTCGTCGAGCCGATCCTGCCCGGGTGGGATCCCGACGCGCAGGGGTACCGCAGCACCGACCTGGGCGCCGCCGACGGCCCCGCGACGAGCCGGATCAACGCCGAGATGCTGCTCGTCCACAGCCAGGCGGCGCTCGCCGACCACGAGGGCGCGGCCCGCCACGACGACCGGGTCGTCGCCCTGGTCCGGCGGCTCGTGGAGCGCAACTACGTGCCGACCCTGCGCGGCAGGCGGGTGCTCGAGGGACCGGGCACCGGCGACCACCGCCACGCGCCCGGGTTCTCGACGACCGAGGGCGACGTGACGATGCACCCGTCGTTCGACGCCGTCGCGATGCGCGCCCTCGCCGCGGCGTGGCGGGCCCGCGACCGGGTCGACATGCCCGACGACCTGGCGGACGCCCTGAAGGACGCGGTGAGCGCGGTCGGACGGTCCGCGTACTGGGGCGGCGACCGACGCACCCTCAACCAGATCAACTGGAACGTCGACGTGTACGAGGCGTACGCCGACGTCACCGGCGACCCGACGTTGCTGCGCGACGACTACCGCGAGCAGCTGACGTGGTTCCTCGACCACGCCCGCGCCCCGTACGTCGACGGTGGCACGAGCAACCTCAGCTCCGGGCTGGGGCTGCGCTACGTGCCGACCCGGCCGCCGACCGCGACCCTCAACCGGTCCGACTCCACCGAGTACGCCAACATCGTCGTCGGGGCGCTCGGCGCGTACGACCGGGCGGTGCGGGCCGGGATGGCGCCGCTGTCGCCGTCGCAGCTGCGGCTGGCGCAGGCGTGGCTGCGCCGCACGCTGCTGGGCGGCTGGACCGGGGCGGGCCTGCTCAACTGGGACACCGGCCTGGGCAAGGACCGGCTGTACCTCACCCAGTACTGGGTCCACGCCCTGCGGGGGATGCTGCGGGCGCTCGAGGGCACCCGCAGCCAGCAGACGTTCCCCCAGCAGCAGGCGCTCGCCCGCGGCCTGCTGCGCTCCGCGTTGCGGACGTTCGCCGAGCGGGTGCGGCAGGAGGGCCGCGTCGAGGTGTCGCCGAGCTTCTACGGCATGACCGGCAGCGCGCTGCTCGGCGAGGACGGCAACCTCCACGTCGCGCTCGCACGGCTCGCGTCGGTGCTCGCCGCCGCCGACGGCGACGACCTGGCGTCCGGGCCGTCGCGTCCGCTGCCGTCGTCGCTCACCCACGACGGCGACCTCGGCCGGCTCACCGTGTCGACGAGCCGCTACGCGACCGCGATCGTGCGGCCGTTCGCGGCCTTGCAGACCGGCGGGATCGAGCCCGCGCGGCTGTTCGACGACCTGGGCCGGGGCCTGACGAGCGTCGGCGGCCGACGCGGCGGCACGCTCGGGCTGCGGATCCAGGGCCCGGACGGCAGGCGTCGCCTGGAGACCCAGCCGGGCAGCACGACGCTGTCGCAGTCGCTCATCGTCCCCGGCGACGACCGGGCCGACACGTCGGGGGACCTCGGGGAGTCGGCGACCGCGACCGCGACCGACTCCGGCGAGGGCGTGCGAGTGGAGCTGACGCACGAGTTCCGCGAGGGCACGATCCAGACGACGTACCGGATCGTCAACCACGGCGGCCAGACGCTCACCGGGATCCTGCGGCTGCCGACCGCCGGTGGCGACGGGACCGCGACGATCCGCGGCGTCCCGATGCGGGTGGGCCTGCGCCTGACCGGCGAGGACCTGGAGCAGCTGCCGATCGTCGCCCCGTCCGGTGGCCGCTACGTCGCCGCGACGTACGGCCTGCCCGACGACGCGCGCGGCACGGTCGACTTCCCCAACGCGTCGACGTCCAACCCGGGCCCCGGGCCGCAGCTGCAGGTGCGGTTCGGGATCCCCCCGGGACGGATGGAGATCACCCGCCTGATCGGGGTGCCGGCGACCGACGGGTGACGGCGGCGGCGTCCCGTCCCGCCCCGAGGCACCGCCCGCCCGGCGACGGGACGGGACGGCTCCGGTCCGATCAGGCCGCCCGCAGGTCCTTCGCCAACCGGTCCATCCCCAGGGCCTCGGCGGCCGCGGCGCCGGCGTCGCGGTCGGTGGGCCCGTCGGGAACCGGATCGACGTCGAGCGTCTGCAGCTGCGCCACCTGACGGTCGCGGCGGGCGTCGGCGGCGTGGTCGCGCAGGACGCCGGCCAGGCGCGGGGTCAGGCCGTCGCCGTGGACCGCCTCGCCCCCGGGCTCGCCGTCCGGCCCGTCGGCGCCCGCGGCGCGCAGCACGCCCTCCAGGTCACCGTGGACGGCGAGCATCCGGGCGGCGGTCTTCGCCCCGATCCCGGGCACGCCGGGGATGCCGTCGGACGGGTCGCCCCGCAGGGCGATGAGGTCGGTCACCTGGTCGGGACGGACACCGACCGCCTCGACCACGCCCGGCGCGTCGACCGTGACCAGGCCGGGCCCGCGACCGGCGGGCCGACGCACGACGACGTGCTCGCCGACGCACGCCATGAGGTCGCGGTCGCCGGTGACGATGACCGACCGGCCCCCGCCGGCGGCGCGCTCGGCCGCGAGCGACGCGATGACGTCGTCGGCCTCCCAGGCGCCGCCGTCGCGGACCGCCCACCCGAACGCCTCGCAGAGCGCCGGGGCCTGGTCCCACCGCCGGCGCAGCGCGTCGGGCATCGGCTCGCGGTGGGCGTGGTACGCGGGCAGCAGCGCGACGCGCTCGGTGGCGTCCTCGGCCCCGGTCGCGCAGCAGACCGCGACGGGGTCGTGCTCGTCGATCTCGGCGAGGATCGTCCGGACCGCCCCGAGCAGCGCCCCGATCGGCTCGCCGTCGGCCCCCTTGATGCTCGACGGCAACGCGAAGTGCGCGCGGTACAACAGCCACGGCAGGTCGAGGAGGAGCAGCGGCGCGGCCATGGGCGGCAGGCTAGTCCCTCGGGAGACGTGATCGTGCGTGCCTCGCCGGCCCGGTCCCGCGTCGCGGTGGACCACCGCGCCACGGAGCCGACGTCAGGCCGGCCACCGTCGGCCGGCGCGCAGCCACCGACCGAGCATCGGGTCGACGACGCGGTAGCCCGATGGGGCTTGGTCGTCGGGCTCGATCGACCCGTCCGCCACGAGGCGCTGGGCGGCGGCGGTGGTGCTCGATCCGCGGACGATCCCGAAGGCCGCGGCGGCGGCCTGCCCCTGCAGCGCGACCGTGCCGTCGGCCACCGTCACGACGACGCGGCGCTCCACATCGGAGAGCGCGTCCCAGGCGCTGTGGACCTCGTCATCGACGTGGCGCTCCGCATCGTGCAGCGCCGCCGACCACTGCTCGGGCCCGGCGACCGACCCCGCGGCGGTGTGGGCGAAGAGATGGTGTGCGAGCAGCATCGTCCGCTGCGGATGCCCGGCAGCCGTGGCGACGAGGGCGTCGAGCGCCTCGCCGGCGTCGCGATCGTGCTCGCGGAACCGGGCCGCGACCGTGGTGATCGTCTCGGCCACCCCCAACGGGGGCAGTGGGATCGGCGTCGCCTGCGCGAAGAACGCGTGCCGTCGGGCCGCGAAGAGGTCGCGCATCATTCCCGGATGGGATCCGCAGAACGTGTACGCGACGGCGTCGCCGTGCTGCTCGATCTCGGATCGGAAGACGCCCGGAAGCGCATCGGCGACCCGCGCGACCTCCTGGAACTCGTCGAACGCCACCGCGACCCGCGCACCGGTCTTCGTCCCGATCCGGCGCGGCAACGCAAGACGATCGAGCAGTTGAGGATCGGCCGTTCGCGACGTCACGCTGATGCCCACGCCCGCCGGCGCCGCGGAGAGCGTCGCCTGGATCGACTTCCAGAAGCTACGCAGCGCGCCGTCCAGGTGCTCGCCATAGGCCCGATCGATGCGATCGACGACGTCCTGCACCGTGACGACGCCGAGGAAGTTGACGTACACCACCGTGAGGCCGGCGTCGTGGGCCTTCGCCAGCGCCGCCCGGACGAGCGATGTCTTGCCGAACCGGCGCGGCGCGGTGAGTCGGCTGTTGCGGCCGTCGAGACACAGATCGACCAGTCGGTCACGCTCCCGCTCCCGGCCGATCTGCTCCGCCTCGGGCAGCGGGTCGTCGTAGCGAAACGGGTTGGGCACCGACCACAACATAGCATCGGTGGCGGAATCCGCCACCGATCCGTGGCCCATTGCACCACGACCTCGCGGCCAATACCGCCACGTCCTCGTGGCGACAACCGCCACCACCACGCGGCGATCCCCCCTGCGCCACCTCCTCGGGAACGCCGGTGCTCCTCGTCGTGATGGCGGGCCCCACGGCCGCCACCCGTCCCCTCCGCTTCGCCGTGGCCGCGTCAGCGCCCGGAGCGCCGCAGCAGCAGCGCCGCCCACTCGCCGTCGTCGCGGCGGTCGGCCTCGACGAGGCCGTGGCGGGCGAACGCGGCGGCGACCTCGTCGGCCTCGGCGACGAGCAGGCCCGACGCGATGAGCGCATGCGGCGCCGGACCGGCGAACCCGTCGGCGGCGACCCGCAGCAGCAGCGGCCGCAGGAGGTTGGCGAGGACGAGCGGCGGTCGGTCGTCGCCCGGTCCCCCGGCGCTCGACATGCCCGCCGCGCCCTCGCGCAGCAGGTCGAACCGGCCGGCGGTGACGGTCACCCCGTTGACGTCCGCGTTCGTGACGGTGGCCTCGACCGACGCCGGCTCGTTGTCGAGCCCGTGCACGGGACCCCACCCCAGCAGGGCGGCGGCGACGGCGAGCACGCCCGATCCGCAGCCCAGGTCGAGGACCGGGCCGATCGCGGCGGCGGGGCCGGCCCCGGCGGTCGGCGCGTCCGTTCCATCGCCCGCGACGGCGGCGCCCCGCTCCGCCGTCAGGCCGACGAGCAGCTCGAGGCAGAGCCGCGTGGTGCCGTGCGCGCCGGTGCCGAACGCGCGGCCCGGGTCGATGACGAGCTCGGCGACGCCCGGACCGGGGTGCGGGTCGGCCCACGGGGGTCGCACGTGCAGGCGGTCCGCGACGAGCACCGGCCGGTGGAACGCCCGCCAGCGGTCGGCCCAGTCGTCGGCGACCGGGGTGCTCAGGACCTCGACGAGGGCGCCGCCGATCGCGGCGCGCACCGCCGGCAGCTCGGGCAGCTCGCCGGGGGCGCCGTACAGGGCGTACTCGACCGTGTCGCCGAGGTCGCGCTCCTCCACGCCCGACGGTGCCAGGTCGACGAGCTCGGCGAGGACGATCTCGGCGTCCTCCGCGCGGACGCGGAACGCCAGCCGGACCATGCCGCCGTCGACGTCGCCCATCAGTGCTTGCGCCACAGCCGCCGGAGCCGACCGACGAGCGACTCGTCCTCGTCCTGGGGCGCGTCGACGAGCGACGCCGCCAGCTCCTCCATGAGCTCGCGCTGCCGGTCGGTCAGGCGCTTGGGCACGACGACGTCGACGACGACGTGCAGGTCGCCCCGGCGCCCCCCGCCGACGCGCGGCATGCCACGCCCGCGCAACAGGATCGTGTGGCCGGGCTGGGTGCCGGCGGGGATCTCGACCGGCAGCGGCTCGTCGAGCGCGTCGAGCGTCAGCTCGTGGCCGAGCGCGGCGTGCGGGGCCTGGACCGGCACGACCGTCACGAGGTCGTCGCCGTCGCGGACGAACCGCTCGTGCGGCCGCACCGTCGTCACGACGTACAGGTCGCCGGCGGGCGCGCCGGGCTCGCCGTCGTGGCCGCGCCCGGTCAGGCGGATCCGCTGGCCGTCGGCGATCCCGGCCGGGACGTCGACGGTGAGCGTCCGTCGGGTCGGCTTGAGTCCGCGACCGCGACAGTCGGGGCAGGGCTTCTCGGGCGTGCGACCACGGCCCTGGCAGACGTCGCACGTCACCCGGCGGACCATCTCGCCGAACGGGGTCCGGTTGATCTGGTCGAGCACGCCGTGACCACCGCAGCGGGAGCAGGTCGTCACCCGGCTGCCCTCGGCGGCGCCGGTGCCGGTGCAGGTCTCGCAGGACGCGATCGCCTCGAACTCGACGTCGATCCGGGCGCCGGTGAGCGCCTCCTCGAGCGTGAGCGTCGCCTCGACCGCGACGTCGCCGCCGCCCCGCGGGCCGGACCGTCCGCCACCGCCGCCCCCGAACGCCTGGCCGAACACCGCGCCGAAGAGGTCCGACAGGTTGCCGAACCCCTCGACGTCCGGGCCCATCCCGCGCTGGCGCAGCCCGTCGTGGCCGTAACGGTCGTACGTCGCCCGACGCTCGTCGTCGGAGAGGATCTCGTACGCCTCCGCGACCTCGCGGAACCGGTCCTGCGCCTCGGGATCGTCGGGGTTGACGTCGGGGTGCAGCGTGCGGGCCAACCGACGGAACGCCTTCTTGATCTGGCCCTCGTCGGCGTCACGGGCGACGCCGAGGACCTCGTAGGGGTCACGCGGAACGGTCTGACTCATGCTTGCTCGTACAGCTCCTCGACGTACCGGGAGAGTTGGAAGGCCACGTCGCGCACCGCGCGGATCGTGCCCGGGTAGTCCATCCGCACCGGGCCGATGACCGACACGCTGCCCAGCCGCCGCTGGGGCAGGCCGTACCCGGCGGCGACGACCGCGAGCGACCGCAGCGCGGGCATGTCGTTCTCGGCCCCGATCCGCACGACGACGTCCGGGGACTGCAGCGCGACGCGCAGCAACCCCAACAGGGTCGCACGTCGCTCCAGCTCGTCGACGAGCGCGTCGACGTGGGCGGCCTCGGCGGCCCGGGCCTCCTGCAGCAGCCGGGCCGCGCCGGACACGTACAGGTCGCGGTCGTCGTCGGCCTGGCCGACCTCGTCGAACACCGGGCGCAGCGCGTCGAGGAACCCCCGCTCGGTGACGCCCAGGCCCGGGTCGTCCAGTCGGACGCGGAGCAGCCGCGCGCCGAGCTCGATGCCGTGCAGGCGGTCGTTGAGGTACTCCCCCGCCCACGCCGCCAGGCCCGGGTCGACCGGCCGGCCGAAGCTCGCGATCCGCTTGGCGACGTCGCCGGCGGACGTGATGACCACGACCATGACGACCGTCGGCTGCAGCAGCAGGACCTCGACGTGGCGCACGGTCGCCGTGGACACCGCGGGCGCGCTGACGACCGCCAGCAGGTCGGTCATCCGCGACAGCGTCTCGCTCGTCACGCGCATCGCCTCGTCGACCTCGCGCTGGACGAGCCCCAGCTCGACCGACGGGCCGCGCGGCGTCGGCGGCAGCAGGTGGTCGACGAAGTACCGGTGGCCGGCGTCGGTCGGCACCCGTCCCGCCGACGTGTGCGGGTGGGCGAGCAGCCCGTGCTCCTCGAGCTGCGCCAGCTCGTGGCGGATGGTCGACGGGCCGAACCCCAGGCCGGGATCGTTGGCGAGCGTCTTGCTGCCCACCGGCAGGCCCGTCTCGCCGTAGTGGGCGACGACCTTGCCGAGGACGAGCTCCTGTCGCGGGGTGAGCATCGGACGGGCCCATGGTACCGGGACCGCCCGCCGGTCCCGCGGCCCTGACGGTCGGCTGACGCACGGCCTGCGACCCTGTCGGGCCGATGCTCGTCTTCGCCGTGCTCGCCGTGGAGCTGCTGTGCGTGTACCTCCTCGGCCGCCGGACGCTGGACCGGCTCGTCGCCGGGGCGGTCCGGTCACGGGGGCCGCGGCGGTGCCTCACCTGGGCGTTCCTCGCGCCCGGGATCGTGCTGCACGAGGCCGCGCACGCGGTGACCGTCGTCGCGCTGCTCGGACGCGTGACGCGGTTCACGCCGTTCCGACCGCGAGCGTCGCCGGACGGTGGCGTGATCCTCGGCGAGGTCCGCTACCACCGCTCCCGGCTACCGGTGCTGCGCGGGCCGTTGGCCGGCGCGGCGATCGGCCTGGCCCCGCTCGTCCTCGTCCCGGTCGTGGTGTACGTCGCGGGGTGCGCGCTCGTGCCGGGCGTCGCGGTCGGCGACGATCCCGAGGCGCTCGGTCGGGCGCTCGTCGACGGGCCGATCGACGCGGGCCGGATCGCGTGGGCGCTCGTGGCGCTGAGCGCCGGGGTCGGGCTGCTGCCGTCGCCGGTCGACCACCGCGACCTGCCGCAGGCGCTGGCGCTCGTCGCCGCCGGACTGCTCGTGTGGCTCCTCGTCCGCGGCGGACTGGACGCGTCCGAGGGCGAGCGGCTGCTCACCGACGCCGCAGCCCCGGCGACGTTCGCCGCCCAGCTGCTGGCGGTCCCGGCGGTCGTCGCGACCGTCGGCGCGGTGGCGCTCCGACGGTGAGGGCGGCCGACAGGCAGCCGCGCCGTCGGCCAAGCTCCCCGGGTCCCGTGCGCCGCGTCGCCCACATCCTCAAGCGGACCGTCCTGGCCTTCTACCACGACCAGGGCACCCAGCACGCGTCGGCGATGACGTACTACGCGCTGATGTCGCTCTTCCCCACCGGGCTGCTGGCGATCTCGCTGCTCGTGCTCATCGGCCAGTACCCCGAGACGTACGACGCGATCATGGACTACCTGCACGACGTGGCCCCGCCGTCGGTCGTCGACCCGATCGACACGTCGTTGCGCAACGCGCTGCAGAACAAGGGCCCCGCCGCGACCGGCGTGGTCGTCTCGACGATCATCGCGCTCTACGGCACCACCGGGGTGCTGGAGTCGACGCGCCGCGCGCTCAACGTCGTGTTCCGGGTCGAGCAGGGCCGGTCGTTCCTGCACCGCAAGGGCCTCGACGTGCTGTTCACGTTCGCGTTGCTCTTCCTCGCGCTGGCGACCGGGCTCTTCCTCGTCGTCGGCCAGGGGTTCGCGGAGGACATCGCCGGGTGGCTCGGGTTCCACTCGTCGCTCGCGTCGACCTGGGACGTCGTGCGGTGGCCGGCGGCGCTCATGAGCGCCATGCTCGGGTTCTCCCTCGTGTACTACGTCGTGCCGGACGTCAAGCACCGGGCGTTCCACCTGCTGACGCCCGGCGCGATCGTCGGGGTGTTGCTGTGGCTCGGGGTGTCGTACGTCTTCATCCAGTACATCACCCGCGTCGCCGACGTCAGCGCGCTGTACGGGGCGTTCGCCGGGGCGATCATCGTCGTCGGCTGGATGTGGCTCAGCTCGGTGGCGCTGCTGCTCGGCGCCGAGCTGAACCACGCGATCGAGGTCGACCGCATCGAGCGCCTGCCACCGCCGGAGCCGCCGACGGCGGAGCACCCGGCGCCGGGGATCACGCCGCCGTAGGGGCGCGCGCCGGTCGCCGACGCGCGCCCCACCCGTCCCGCGGTCAGTCGGGCAGGCGCAGCTCGGCGCGACCGTTGCGCACGACCCGCGACCCGGCCTGACGGGCGGTGACCTTGACGATCGCGACGCCGTCCTCGACCCGGTCGACCTTCGACGTCACCGAGATCTCCTCGTCCGGGACCGCCATGCCGCGGAACTCCACCGACAGGCTCCGCAGCGCCGCCGGGGCGTCCGGGCCGCCGATCGCCTCGGTCTGGGCGCGCGCGACCTGGGCCATCGTCCACAGGCCGTGGAGGATCCGGCCGGGCAACCCGACCCGGCGGGCGAACTCGTCGTCGACGTGGATCGGGTTGAAGTCCCCCGACGCCCCGGCGTAGCGCACCGGCACGTAGCGGTCGGGGGTGACGGTGACGGTCGGCAGGTCGGTCCCCGCCTCCCACGCCGCCGGCGGGACCGGGGCCGGCGCGTCGTCGCGCTCGACGCTCATGCCGCGCCCCGCACGATGTTGCTCCAGCGGCCGGTGCTGACGACCGTGCCGTCCTCGGCGGTCGACCGCGACCCGAACACGTAGTGCGTCAGGTCGACCGACGCGACGTGCCGGACCTCGTCGAGCGACAGGACCGTCGTGATCTCCTCGCCGGCGACCACCGGCCGCCCCCACGTGAACGCCTGGGCGCCGTGGACGAGGCGGTCCATGTCGATCCCCGTCTCGGGATCGAAGAGCCCCGCCCCCAGCGCCTCGCCGGCGTAGACGACGGCGAACATCGGTGGCGCGACGAGGTCGGCGTTGCCGGCCGCGCGGGCCGCCGCGACGTCGAGGTGCACGGGATTCGTCTCGCCGGTCGCCCGGGCGAACTCGCGGATCTTCTCGCGGCCGACGGCGTAGACCAAGGGCGGGTAGGCCTTGCCGATCGGGGGGGCGGGCGGGGCGGTGTCGGCGCTGGTGGCCACGGACGGACCTCGGTCGTGGAGGGGCGGGACGGCGTCGACGCCCGACGGGCCGGCGACGCCGGGCCGATGCTAACCGGCGACCCCCGATCGTCCGCGGTCCCGGACCGGCGCCCCGGACGACCGGGTGGCCGACCGGCGCCGGTCGTCGCGCCACCGCCGGGCGACCCGCGCACCGGGGGCCGGGCGACGGCCGCGCGACCGACCGGCGCCCCACGTCGGGCCGATGCGCCACCATGCCGTGCCGTGCCCGCCACGCCCCCCCACCGCCGCACCCGTCCCCGCCTCCTCCTCGTGGGGGCCACCGCCGCGATCGCGCTCGGGTCCGCGGGGTCGCCGGGCGGGCCGACCGCGCACGCCGCCGACGCGACGGTGCGGGCCGACGGCGCCGGGCCGACCGACCCGGGCGACGGCACGACCACCACCCCCACCACCGGGACCGACCCCGCGGGGGACCCCGTCACCGTCGACGACGGAACCCCGGCGCTCGTCCGGGCCCGCGAGGCGCTGGCCGCCGCGTCCCCCGACGACCTGTGGTCGGTCGCCGACGCCGTGTCGACGGCGCTCGACCCGCAGTGGGACGCGACCGCCGGCGCGTACCTCATCAACGGCTCGCCGCGCGCGCGGCTCAACGCCGAGATGCTCATCGCCCACGCCACCGCCGTCGCCGCCGGGCGCGGCCGGGCGGTCGCGCGACCGGAGCGGATCGAGCCGCTCGTGCGCCTCCTGACCCAGCAGATGTACCTGCCGACGCTCGACGGGCACATCACCCCGGTCGTCGAGCCGGGCCGCAGCGTCACCCAGCACGCGCCGGGGTTCGCCGACGCCGCCGGCAACCCGTCGACGATGCACCAGGGCCTGGACGCCGTGGCGATGCGGGCCCTCGCCGCCGCCTGGCAGGCCCGCGACGCCGCCGGGTTGTCGCCCGCGGTGCGCGAGCTCATCCGCAGTCGCGTCACCGCGGTGGCGACGTCGCCGTTCTGGCGGTTCCCGTCGCGGCTGCTCAACCAGATCAACTGGAACGCCGACGTCTACGCCGCCTACCACGTCGTCACCGGGGATCCGACGCTGCTGCGCGACGACTACCGACGGCAGCTCGTGTGGTTCGCCGACCACGCCCGCCGCAACGCCTACGACGGTGGCGCGCCCAACCTCGCCAGCGGCCTGGGGTTCCACTACCTGCCGCAGCGGCCGCGCGGCAACCAGGCCAACACGCTCGACACCGCCGAGTACGCGAGCATCACCCACGGCGCGCTGGCGTACTACGACCAGGCGCTCGCCGCGGGGATGGAGCCGCCCCCGGCCGCGACCCGGTCGCTGCTGCGCCGCTGGACCCAGCGGGTCGCGTACGGCAACTGGACCGCGTCGGGGTACCTCAACTGGGACTCCGGCCGCGGGGTGCAGCGCCTGCACCTGACGCAGTACTGGCTGCTCGCGCTGCGCGGGTTCGCCGCCGGGCTCGGGGGGTCGGACTCCGGGGGGTTCCTCACCGACCAGCGCGAGACGGCGCGCGGCCTCGTCCGTCAGGCGGTCCGGCTGTACCAGCGGCGCGCCGAGGACGCCGGGTCGGCGGTGCTTCCCGCGACGGCGTTCGGGTTCACCGGCAGCGCCCTGGTGAGCGAGGGGTTCGACGGCCTGACCGGGACCGCCCGGTTCGCGGCGACGCTCACCGAGCTCGCCGACCACGGCCTGGGCGCGGACGCCGGTGGCCTGAGCGCCCTGCCGACCGCGGTGACGCACGACCAGACGCTGGGACGGCTCGCCGTGACGACGTCGCGCTACGCCACCGTCATCCTCAAGCCGTTCAAGCGGCTGCGCAACGGGGGCCTGGAGCCCGATCGGATCATCGACGCCGCCGGTCGCCCGCTGACCGGCATCGGCGGCAGCGAGAACGGGGCGCTCGGCCTACGGTTGAGCTCGGGCGGCAAGACGCTCGTGGAGACCCAGCCGGGCCGCCCCCGCAAGCGCCAGTCGACGCTCGAGGTCCCCCGGGCGACGAAGGACGCGTCGCGCCTGCTGCGCGGAACCCTGACCGTCCGGGGCTCCGACGCGGCGGACGGCGTCGACGTGACGGTGCGCCACGCCATCAGCCGCACCGGCATCACCACGACGTACGTCATCGTCAACCGTCGCACCAAGCCGGTCACCGCCGACCTGCGGGTGCCGACGTACGGTCCGGGCGCCCGGGGCACGTGGTCGGTCGGCGATCGCGTGAGCCGCTCGACGCTGCAGCGCACGCAGCGGATCACCGCGCCGTCGGGCGGCACGTTCCGCCTGCGGCTCCGCGGACTGCCCCGCGACGCGAAGGGCCGGGTCATCAAGGTCTCCGGCCGTCGCATCGGCCCGCTCCCGGGCCCGCAGCTCCGCGTCCGCTCGACGCTCCCCAAGGGCCGCACGACGATCACCCGCACCCTGACGTTCCCGTTGGCGGAGTAGGCCCGAAGGGCGGCGGCCCCTCGGCGATGGCCGCGGCGCGGTCAGACGATCCCGGGGACCGACCCGCCGTCGGACGACCAGGCCGCGCCGGTGACGAACCCCGCGCGCGGCGACGCGAGCAGCGCGATGACGTCGGCGATCTCGTCGGGCGTGCCGAACCGGCCGAGCGGCACGCGCCCCCGGGCGATCCGCAGCGCCTCGTCGCGCGACGCCCCGGTCGCGGCGGCCGTCTGGTCGGCGAGCCCGCCGGGGTCGAGCCACATCTCGCTGTCGAGCGGGCCCGGGGTGACCGCGTTGACGCGCACTCCCCGCCCGGCGAGCCGGTCCGCCCACGCCCGCGACAACGACAACTGGGCGGCCTTCGTCACCGAGTACGCCATGTTCGACGCCGACGGCCGCTTGCCGGACGACGACGACACGAGCACCACGCGTCCGCCGTCGGGCGCGACCGCCAGGTCCTCGGTCGCGGCGAGCAGCAGCGCGTGCGGGGCCAGGACGTTGATCCGCCACTGCGCGTCCCAGTCCTCCGCGGTGAGCTCCTCCGGCGACGCGCGGCGGGTGGCCCCGGCGGCGGCGACGATCGCGTCGATCCGCCCGAGCGCGTCGCGGGCGGCCCCCACGATCCGGCCCCCCGCCCCGGGCGCGGTGACGTCCGCGGCGACGGTCACGTGGCGCGGTCGCGGCGCGCCACCGGCGGTCGGCTCCAGCTCGGCCGCGAGCGCCGCCAGTCGGTCGGCGCCGCGCGCGACGAGCACCAGGCGCGCACCCTCGGCGGCCAGCCGCTCGGCGACGGCCCGGCCGACCCCGCTGGTCGCGCCCGTGACGACGATCACGTGTCCGTCCACCCGCAGGTCCATGCGTGGATGGTGCCGGATCCGCGCCCGCCCGACCGCGCGGTCGTCGCACCGGCGCAACGGGCCGCCCACGGATCGGCCACACCGGCGCACCGGACCGCGCGGTATGGGACCCTCCGCCGATGCAGGGACACCGCACCAGGGACCCACGCCGCACCGTGCGGGCGTCCACGACGCGGCGCCGGCGCCCGGCGTCGTGGGCCGCGCTCGTCATCGTGCCGCTGGGGCTCGCCGCGACCGCCGGCCCGGCGTCCGCCGCCGTCGTCGTCGAGCGCGGGCTCGACGGCGGGATCCTGCTGCTGGACCAGGCCGCGCCGTCGACCGCGGAGCCCAAGCTCCTCGCGTTCGGGCGCTGCCCGGTGCTGACGCCGGACGGCCAGACCGTGGTGTTCGTCGCACCGGACGACCGGTCGCTGCTCGCGGCGCCGACGTCGGGCGGCGAGACGCGCCTGCTCGCCGCGGGCGTGTCCGCCGGCAAGGGGTGCGAGCGCGCGCCGGTCGTATCGCCCGACGGATCGACCGCGGCCGGACGCACCGGCTCGGGCCGGATCATCACCGTGCGCCTGGCCGACGGCCGCGTGACCAAGGTCGGAGCCAGGTCGGTGTCGCCGATCGCGCTCGTGCCGGGCGGTCGGTCGATCCTCGTCGATCGCAACGCGAAGGGTGGCGGCATCGACATCCTCAGCGCGACGAACAAGCGCAAGCCGCGGATGCGGAGCCTGACGAAGGACCACGTGAGCTACGCGCCGACGTGGGCGCACAAGTGGGTCGTCTACTCCCGCGTCGAGAAGGGCCGCACGACGTTGCGCCGGCTGACGCCGAAGAGCGGCAGGACGAAGCGCCTGCTGCGCCGGCCCAAGAACTGGCTCGTCACCGGCACCGGGATCGGCCCCAACGGCAGCCGGGTGCTCGTCGTCACGCAGCGGGTGCGGGCCAAGGACTTCGAGCCCCGCGGGCCGATCAGCATCGGGTCCATGCACCCCCGCACCGGCAAGACCCGGTGGCTGCCGGCCCTGGGCTCCGGCGAGCAGCCGTTCGGCGGCGTCGACCAGGGCGGCGCCGCGCTCGTCCTCGACGGTGGCGGCCAGCTCTTCCGGATCGACCTCGCCAGCGGCGAGCGGACCCTGCTGACGACCGGCGTCGTGTCGGCCGCCGGGGTCTGACGCGACCCGCCGCCCGCGCCGCCCGCCGACGGCCCGCATCCCCGGGGGGGTCGAGCGGGGTGTGGGCCGGGGCGGATCGGGGGACCGGGCTCGAGGCCGGTGTGGGCCGGGCACGGGTGGCCCGGGCCCGGGGTCGAGCCGAGCGTGGGCCGGGGGCGGATCGGGGGACGGCAGGGGTGGACCGACAACGCGACCACCCACGTCCTCAACCCCATCCACCCCACCCCACGCCGACGGTCTTGGACGTCAGGGCGGGGATGCGATCAGGCCTGGCGTCGTCGGTCGCTCGCTCCCGCGGCGCCCGCCGGGATCCCACCCCCGCCCGTCGCCCACGTGGCGAACCCGACCCTCGCCGACAAGGCACGCCCCCTCGACGTCGCCCCGCGTCGCCCAGGCGACGCACCACGCGACACGCGGGCCGGTTCACCCCACCGGCGACGCCCCGCCGCCACCCCGACGACCACCTGACCCCCACCGCTACGCCAACCCGCGACCCCGCGACCCCGCGCCCCGCCACCCCAGGGACGCGTCCCCGCCCCGCCCCGCCCCGCCTCAACAGGTCGGCACGGGGAGCGGGGCGCGGTGGTCCTGCTGGCCGGTGACGAGGTTGACGATCGTGCCGGGCTCCAGGAGCTGGGCGACGAGCTCGTCGAGCAGTCGTGGGGACGGCGGGGCGCCGTCGGGGGTCAGGCTCCAGCACTGGGCGCCCAGGCGCAGGACGCGGTCGGTGACCATCGTCGGCGCGTCGGTGAACCGGCGGCCGCCGAGCGGGCCGTCGATCACGGCGCGCAAGGCCGACGGCAGGTCGCCGCGCCGGGCCAGCACGTCGGCCGGCACCTCGATCTGGCCCAGGTACGCGCGGGGCGTCGCGTCGATGCCCGGCCCGCGGACGGCCTGACGGATCGCGTCGACGAGGTGCAGCCGCAGGTCGACCGTCCGTCCCTGCGCACGCAGCCGCAGCGTCGCGGGCGAGCAGGCGGCCGACAGGTCCGGCGCCTCGATCGTCACCCCGCCGACGGTGGCGTGGTACCGGCGCACGTCGGGGTCGCCCAGTCGCGCCGGGGTCCGGTCGTCGGACAGGATCTCGCCCCGCAGCGGCTCGTCGGTGCCGACCCAGCGCCAGCGGTCCGCGTCGACCTGCTTCTGCCACACCCCGCGGCGCCCGGCGCGGTTGACCCCCTCGACGCGCAGCAGGCGCTGCGACTCGTCGTCGCCGGTGACGAGCACCCCGATCCGCGACGTCAGCCGCCGGTCGATCGTCGGTTGGCGCCGCCACCCGGCGCGCGGCAGCTGCATCACGTCGCCGGGGACGCCGCGCTGGTCGGCGTACGAGTAGCGCATGAGCAGGGTGTTCGCGCCCGACAGGTCGAAGTCGAACGTGCGCGTGTAGATCTCGCCGTGGTGGCCGATGACCATGATCGTCGCCCCCGCCGCGGCCAGCCCGACCGCGCGGAACCGCCCGTTCCGGGGTCCGCACACCTCGTAGCTCGCGTCGGACGGCAGCCACGGGTCGTCGTACGTGATCCGCTGCCCGCCGGCGCGCAGCTGGTAGAGCGTGGCGGCCCCGGCGGTGTGGCGCAGCGTGCCGCTCCCGTCGACGAACCGCATGTCGCCGTTGGTGGCGGACGTCGACCAGGCGATGGTGTCGGCGGGCAGGTGGACGCCGTCGCCGGCCCACAGGATCGGGCCCCACCGTCGCGCCCAGTCCAGCGCCGAGGGTCCACGCTCCGACCCGTACGTCCACCACACGCGCCGGTCGTCGTCGACGGCGATGAGCAGGTCGTGGTCGTTGGAGATCGACGTCAGGCGACCCTCGATGCACGCCGGCAGCACGACCCGCTCCCACCCGCCGGCGGGCCGGGCGCCGCGCTTGCGGGTGCGCGCGTGGAGCGCCCCGTCGAGCAGCGCGTAGTCCCACGTGTGGCTGATCGCCTGCGTGCCGCCGTCGAGGTGCATGCGCCGCGGGAGCCGCGCGGCGGCGTCGCCGGCGGGTGCGCGTCCCCCGGACTGCCCGCTCGAGGTCCCGGGCAGCGTGACCGCCAGGCCCGTGCAGCTCGCGCGGCGCTCCGCGTCGGTCGCCGCCGTCGCGCCGGTGGCGCCGACGATGCCCAGCCCGATGCCGACCAGCGCCGCCGCCCACGCGCGCCGCGCTGACGCGACCGTCCCGCCCCACCCCCGGCACCGTCCCATGCCGCCACCCTACCGGCGGTAGCACCCGTGGGCGAGGACTGGCGCTACTTGTCGTCGCCGAGCTCGAGCACCGCGAGGAACGCCTCCTGCGGGACCTCGACGCGGCCGACCTGCTTCATCCGCTTCTTGCCGGCCTTCTGCTTCTTCAGGAGCTTCTGCTTGCGCGAGACGTCACCGCCGTAGAGCTTCTCGGTGACGTCCTTGCGGAACGCCTTGACCGTCTCGCGGGCGAGGATCCGGCCACCGATCGCGGCCTGGATCGGCACGTCGAACTGCTGACGCGGGATCTTCTCGCGCAGCTTCTCGGTGAACCGCCGGCCGATGCCCTCGGCCTTCGTGCGATGCACGAGCAGCGACAAGGCGTCGACCGCCTCGCCCGACAGCAGGATGTCGAGCTTGATGAGGTCGCTCGCGCGCAGGCCGATCGGCTCGTAGTCCAGCGACGCGTAGCCGCGGGTGCGCGACTTGAGCTGGTCGAAGAAGTCCATGACGATCTCGGCGAGCGGCAGGTCGTACGTCACCTGCACCCGGTCGGCCGAGATGTACTGCATCCCCTGGTGCTCGCCGCGCTTCTCCTGGCAGAGCTCCATCACCGTCCCGACGTACTCCTTGGGGGTCAGGACGTTGGCCTTGACGAACGGCTCCCGGACCTCCTTGATGTGGGTCGGGTCCGGGTACGCCGAGGGGCTGTGGATCTCTTTGACGGTACCGTCGTGGAGCTCGAGCTCGAACCCCACCGACGGCATCGTCGCGATGAGGTCCAGGTCGTACTCGCGCTCCAGCCGCTCGCGGATGATGTCCATGTGGAGCAGGCCGAGGAACCCGATCCGGAACCCGAACCCGAGCGCGTCGGACGTCTCGGGCTCCCACACCAGGGCGGCGTCGTTGAGCGACAGCTTCTCCAGCGCGTCGCGCATGTCGGGATAGTCGGCGGTGTCGGTCGGGAAGAGCCCGCAGAACACCATCGGCTTGATCTCGCGGTAGCCGGGCAGCGGCTCGCTCGCCGGGACGAGCTTCTCGCCCTGACCTCGGACCTGCGCGCGATGGGTGAGCGTGTCGCCGACGCGCAGCAGCAGCACGTCCTTGATCCCGGTGATGACGTAGCCGACCTCGCCGGGCCCCAGCTCGTCGACGGCGACCATCTGGGGGCTGAAGATCCCCAGCTCGTCGACGTCGGCCTCGGTGCCGGCGGCCATCGCGCTGATCTTGTCGCCGGTGCGGAACACCCCGTCGACCACCCGGATGTAGGCGACGACGCCCCGGTACTGGTCGAACTCGGAGTCGAAGATCAGGGCGCGGGCCGGGGCGTCGCGGTCGCCGCCGGGCGCCGGGACGGTCTGCACCAGGCGGTTGAGGACGGCGTTGACGCCCTCGCCGGTCTTGCCGGAGATCCGCAGGATCGAGTCGGGGTCGTCGCCGAGCAGGTCGGCGACCTCGGCCCCCACCCGCTCCGGGTCGGCCCCGGGCAGGTCGATCTTGTTGAGGCAGGGGATGATCTCGAGCCCCGCGTCGACCGCCAGATAGGTGTTGGCCAGCGTCTGCGCCTCGACGCCCTGCGACGCGTCGACGACGAGCAGCGCCCCCTCGCACGCCTGCAGCGACCGCGACACCTCGTAGGTGAAGTCGACGTGGCCGGGGGTGTCGATGAGGTGGAACTGGTACGTCTCGCCGTCGTCGGCGTCGAAGTACACCCGCACCGCCTGCGACTTGATCGTGATCCCGCGCTCGCGCTCCAGGTCCATCGAGTCGAGGAGCTGCGCCTGCATGTCGCGGTCGGCGACCGTCTCGGTGAGCTCCAGGATGCGATCGGCCAGCGTCGACTTGCCGTGGTCGATGTGGGCGATGATCGAGAAGTTGCGGATCTTGGACTGGTCGGCCATGCGCAGCGTCCAAGGGTACGGACGCCGCGACCGCTCTGCCCTGCACCCGGCCACCGGCGGGGCCGGGGCCACGGAGCCGGGGACGACGCGCCGGGGCCACGGACGGCGGGGCCCGTGCGCTCCCGGCACGACGGACGGCGTGGACGCCCGTCCCCGGCGGCGCGTGGCCTTGCGGGTCGGGCGGGCGATCCCGGCCCTCAGCGCCGCCGACCGCGGCCCTTGCCGCCCCGGCCCTCGCGGCGCGCCCGCTCGCGCTCGCGGATCCGCTCGAGCGCGGCCTCGCGGGCGGCGAGCAGCTCCTCCGCCCGCCGACGACGCTCGCGCCGGGCCTCCTCGTCCGGGGTCGGCCCGGGATCGACGGGACGGGCGACGCCGTAGACGTCGAGGCGCGACGGATCCTCGTCCGCGTCGTCCGGGTCGTAGCCCGGCGTGCCCCGGCCGCCGACGACCGCGTCGCCGATCCCGGGCCACGGCACGTCGAGGGCGTCCCCGCCGCGCTGCCCGATCGTCGGCCAGTCCTCGGCCCCGTCATAGGGTGCGGACCCGTGCGGCCCGCCACCCGCGTCGGGCGTCGTCGACGGGTCGCCGTCCGCGGGCGGGCGCGTCGGGCGCCGGGCGCCGCGCGGGCCGGCCGGGGCGCCCGGGCCGGCGCCCGGGGCGCGCGGACCCTCCGGGGCGCCCGACCTCGACGCCCCACGACGACCGGCGGCCCGCCGCGCGCCGCGGGGCGCCACCGCGGTCGGGGCGACGCTCGCGCCCGGGTCCCCCGCACCCCCGGCGACGTCCTCGGCCCCCGCCTCGACCGCTCCGGCGACGTCGACCACCGGAGCCGCCGCTCCGCCGCCCGACGCGCCCGGCGACGCCCCGCCCCCGGGCAGCACCGCCGGTGGCGGCGTCCCCGCATCCGACCGCACCATCCCGGCCAGCCCCCGTGCGATGCCGCGCGCGATCGCGCTGAGCAACGACAACGGCCACGCCAGCAGCTCGAGCAGGCGCAGCACCGCGCCGGAGATCGCCGCGACCACGCCGGACCGCGCGATCCGCAGCAGCGCGCGCACCCCGGGGATCCGCAGGAACGCGCCGTGCAGACGGTCGGCCAGACGCACGAACCGTCCGCCGGCCTGCTCGAGCTCGGCCAGGCCCAGCTCGCGCGCCAGGCCGACGTACACCGTGCCCGCCGCCGCCATCGCCAGCCCGAGGTACAGCGCGGTGACGACCGACCGACCCAGCCCGGGATCGACCGCCGCGGCCGCCTCGTTCCCCAGCGCGACGATCCCGCTGGCGACCGCCGCCGCGACGACCGACGCGACGAGCACCTGCACGAACGACCGCGCGACCCCGTCGAGGCGCAGCGGACCACCGGTCTCACGACGTAGCAACCGCAGCTGGGCCCAGACGAGGACGACGTTGCCGACGAACGTGCCGAGCACGATCCCGGCGATCCCCAGCGGCCGGTACATCGCCAGCGACGCGACCGCGCCGGCGCCGAGGCTCGCGAGCGCCAGCGCGGTGTTCGCCCACGGCCGCTGCAGGGCGAAGAACGTCCGCGACAACAGCAACGTCAGGCCGTTGAGCGCGAGGCTCGGCCCGAACGCCGCGAGCGCCGTCGCGGCGGTCACCGTGTTGTCGGGCGTCCACTCGGCGCGCTGGTAGACCAGCTCGACGAGGTCGCGGGCGATGACCGGGCTCGTCAGCAGCATCCCGACGGGCACGAGCAGCACGAGGATCTGGGCCATCCCCGACCCGATGAGCCGCCGCAGCTCGTCGCCGTCGCGGCGCGACACCGCGCGGCTCAGGACGGGGAAGAGCACCGTGACGATCGCGACGCTGAAGATGCCCTGCGGCAGCATGTACAGGCGGAACGCGGCCTCGATGCCACGCGGGCCGTCGGCGGCCACCTCGCCGCCGAGGGTCGCGTTGATGACGGCGCTGAAGTTGATGAGGCCGAGGCTCAGGGCCACCGGCACCATGAGCGTCAGGACCTGGCGCAGCCGCGGATCGTGCCAGTCCACCCGCGGGACGATCCGCACCCCATAGCGGCGCAGCACGGGGACCGCCATGAGGAGCTGCACGACGGTGCCGACGAGGACCCCGATCGCCTGCGCGTAGATCGCGTCCGGGTCCCCGATCCCCCCGAACGCCGGAAGCAGCGCGATGTTCACCGCGATGATCACGACGTTCCACACCAGCGGCGAGATCGCCGGGATCGTGAAGTGCCCGTACGCGTTCAGGACCCCGACGAGCAGGCCGTTGAGGCCCAGCAACAGGACCGTCGGCATCATCACCTGCGCCAGGCCGACGGTCAGCGGATCGGCCTGGCTGCCGAGGCTCGCCGCCAGGTCGCCGTGGACGAACAGCGGCATGTACAGCGGCGCGGCGAGGATCGCGACCGCCACGATGAGCGCCAACCCGCCGAGCAGGACCCAGAACAGCGTCGCGACGAGCAGCATCGCCTCCCGTCGTCGCCTGCGCTCGAGCAGGTCGGTGAAGACCGGGACGAACGCCGCCGACAGCGCCATGTCGGCGAAGAGGCTGCGCAGGAGGTTGGGGATCGTGAACGCGAGGGTGAACGCGCTCGCCGCGCCCGCGCTGCCGTACACCGCGCTGACGAAGACCTCGCGGATGAGGCCCGCGATCCGCGACAGCCCGGTCGCGATCGAGAAGATGATCGTGTTGCGGGCCCGGCCGCGGGCGCTCGTGTCGCGCTCGACGCGGGCGTCGACCGCGGCGTCGGCGGCCGCGGCGACCGCGACGTCGGCGGCGTCGGCGGCGGCCTGCGACCCGCGACGCGTGGGACGTCGGGCGGCCGTGCCCCGGGCGTCGCGGGCGTGCCCGGACGTCGCGTCCGGGGCCGGCGCACGTCGTCGTGGGTTCCGGGCGGTCACCGCGGCGGCATCCTACGCGCCGTACCGGTCATCGCGAGCGGCGCGCGTTCGCTATCCTCCGCCGTCGGCCTATGGCAAACATCGCATCGCAGAAGAAGCGCATCCTTCGCACCGAGCGCGAGCGTCAGGAGAACCGACGCTTCACCTCCGCCATCAAGACGGAGTTCCGCCGCCTGCAGGAGGCCAAGGACGCCGACGCGGCCGACGCCGCGCACCGCCGGGTCACGAGCCTCATCGACAAGGCCGTGAAGATCGGCGCGATCCACCGCAACACCGGTGCGCGCAAGAAGTCCCGCGCGTCGCGCATCCGCGCCGCTAAGTAGCCCCACGTCGCCGGCCGCCGGCGACGACTCCGACGGCTCCCACCGGGGACCGTCGCCCTCGATTGGCCCGCCCCACGGCGGGCCGTTCGCGTTGACGGACCCGTTCGGGGTCTGGTGGCCGGAGGGCCGCATGTCGCGCGGGTGGCCGGGAAGGGGCGGGGACGGGCGGAAACGGGCGGGGCGGGGGGAACGGGCGGGCGTCGCGGGGCGGGAACGGGCGGGCGTCGCGGGGCGGGAACGGGCGGGCGT
>Ga0172382_10001081_pt1 | contig 49568 bp, 39 predicted proteins | sample Leawel138RmetaG_FD_122245 | JGI IMG/M metagenome (GOLD analysis project Ga0172382, IMG submission 122245) | Leachate microbial communities from a municipal landfill in Southern Ontario, Canada - Leachate well 138R metaG | ecosystem: Engineered > Solid waste > Landfill > Unclassified | place... | reverse complement strand
TGATAAAAGATAATTTTTTAGAATCAGCCAAACTACTTGATGAGTTTATTGCAAATAGTGAAAATTTTAATAAAATTGAAGCTACTGCAAAATTGATGATTAAGAGCATTAATAATGGTGGAAAGATAATTTCTTGCGGTAATGGTGGTTCTATGTGTGATGCTATGCACTTTGCAGAAGAATTATCCGGTAAGTTTAAAGAAAATAGAAAAGCTCTTCCTGCTATTGCTATTAGCGACCCATCGCATATAACTTGTGTTGCCAACGATTATGGTTTTGATTTTGTGTTTTCAAGATTTATTGAAGCTTTAGGAAATAAAAATGATGTTCTCTTGGCAATTAGCACAAGCGGAAATTCAAAAAATATTATAAATGCTATTAAATCTGCTAAAGAAAAGAATCTGATAGTTGTTGCACTTACAGGAAAAGATGGAGGCGAAATAAAAAATATTTGTGATATAGAAATTAGAGTGCCTCATTTTGCATATTCTGATAGGATTCAAGAAATACATATAAAAATTATTCACTCAATTATTGATTATATTGAGAAGAATATTGGCAAATAAAATTTTAAGCAAATATAAAACATGAGAATTCATTTTATAGCTATTGGTGGAGCTGCAATGCATAATTTGGCAATAGCTTTGCACAAAAAAGGCTACCAAGTTTCCGGGTCTGATGATGAAATTTTTGAACCTTCTTTTTCGCGATTAAAAAATTATGGACTTCTTCCTGAAAAGTTTGGTTGGTTTCCTGAAAAAATTAATTCTAATTTAGATATAATTATTTTGGGAATGCACGCGAGAAAAGATAATCCCGAACTTTTACGTGCTAAAGCTTTAAATCTTAAAATTTATTCATATCCCGAATTTTTGTATGAACAAACGAAAAATAAAAAACGTGTAGTTATTGGTGGAAGCCATGGTAAAACATCTATAACTTCAATGATTATGCACGTTTTGAAAAATACAGGAGTAAAATTCGACTATATGGTTGGTGCCAATATTCGTGGATTTGATACTATGGTAAATCTTGAAGATAAAAATGAAATAGCGGTTTTTGAAGGAGATGAATATTTGTCTTCTCCATTGGATTTAAGCCCAAAATTTCATTGGTATAAACCTGATATTGCTGTACTTACAGGAATTGCTTGGGATCATATAAATGTTTTTCCTTCATTTGGTAATTATTTAGAACAATTTGATGTTTTTATTAAAACTATTAATAAAAATGGAAAACTTTTTTGGTTTGCCGAAGATGAAAATCTTAAAAAATTAGTGCATAAAAATAATGTGGAAAATTATTCTTATAAAGCTTTTCCGCATGTTGTTTCTAAAGAAGGACAAACTTTAGTGGAGTTTGACAAAGAAAATTATGTAATGAGTGTTTTTGGAAATCATAATATGCAAAATATAAATGCAGCAAGATTAGTTTGTTTAGAATTGGGCATTAAAGAAAAAGTTTTTTGGCAAACAATTCAGTCGTTTGAGGGAGCTGCTAAACGTTTGCAATTAGTAAAAGAAACTAAAAACTCATCATTTTATTTAGATTTTGCTCATGCTCCTTCAAAGCTAAAAGCAACAATCAATGCAATAAAAAATAAAAATCCTGAAAGAAAATTAATTGCTTGTATTGAGTTACACACTTTTAGTAGTTTGCAAGGCAATTTTATTCCTCAATATAAAAACACAATGGATGAAGCTGATATAGCAATTGTATATTATAGTCATGAAGTGTTGAAACACAAAAGATTACCTGAATTAAATGAAAATTTTGTTAAAGAAAGCTTTGGAGGAAAAGTTGAAATTTTTACTAATACTGACTTGCTTAAAAATTATTTAATGAAACAAAATTATGAAAATTCAAATTTACTTATGATGAGTAGTGGTAATTTTAATGGTATAGATTTTGTTGATTTTGCAAATAAATTAATTTAAAATGAAAAAATATTTTTTTAGTCTTTTTCTTATTTCTATTTTATTGTCTTCTTGTGCGTTTAATAAGTTAAATATTGGACAGCCCGAAAATTTAGAAGTTGAGGAATTAAGCATGCAAGCTGTTAGGCTAAAAGTTTATATCCCAATAGAAAATCCAAATAATATATCTTTTAATGTAAAAAACTTAAATTTAGATTTAATTTTAAATGGTAAAAATGTAGGTAAAGTTAAAAAACTCAAAAAGACAAAGATTTTAAAAAACTCAAAACAGACTTATCCATTTTCATTTGAACTTACACCTAAAGATGCTTTGACTAATATAATTTATTTAATAGCTGAGCTACAAAGACGCAATCCTGAGTTAGAAGTAGAAGGCAGTGTAACAGTTTCTAAAATTGGAGTTTTTAAAAAGATTAAAATTGACCATAAAGAAAGTTTTGATAAATATTATAAAAAGTGATATATTTACGAAAAAATTAATTATGAATAAGTTTTTATTAACAATAGTATTGTTTTTATTGATTATAGTTTTTGCAAATTCTCAAAATATAACACCTGTTGGTATTTCATATTTTAATTCTACTGCGTATAATGGTAAAATTAAGATAAAACAAGCTTCGGAATTAACTAATTTTATGGAAACCTCTGTTGGTTTAAATAAAAAACGCAAAGGTTTTTATGGTTATAGAGTAAAAATTTATGCAGAAAATCACTCTAATGCTCGTTCTCAAGCAAACGCTGTAAAAGCTGGGTTTAATCAAGATGGAGAAAAAGCTTATTTAAGTTTTATAGAACCTAATTTTGAAGTTTTAGCTGGTGATTTTACAAAGCGCTTTGATGCTGTAAAACTTTTGAATAAAGTAAATACAAAATATCCTAACGCTTATGTTGTAAAAACAATAATTTCTTACCCCAATCATTAGTTTTTAATTTTAGAATTTTTTACTCCACTTCAAACTTTATCACTTCTTCCCCAATTTTTATTATATACATTCCTGGTTTTAGCTCGGCAGTATTTACAAAATTTTGTGGTTTATTGCTTTTCATAACTAGTTTGCCTTGCAAATCATAAATTTCATAAGCTGATGCTTGGTTAAAATAAAGAATATCTTTTGTTGGGTTTGGATAAGCTGTTATTTGAGTTTTTTGGATTTCTTCTTTTTTGTAATCGGGTTGGCAAATAGATTTTATATTTAGCAAAATATTTTTTGTAAATCCATCTAAATATGCGGATAAATTTGCAAAACCCGTGGTTTGCAAAACTCCTTTAAGTTCATTTTCGCTTTGTATTAGCTCAATTTGTGAAGGGTTACTAGTCCATTCCACATTATTTTCTGTACCAAGAGTAAAATGACAAGTTACACTATCCACTGTATTGTAATTATCTTGGTCTTCGTAAGGCAAGTAAATTGGTGTAGCCGCTAATAAAGCCATGCTGTCGTTTTCCAAACCTAAGGGAATGGGATAACGACCCTCAGCATACGACCAACCATCACCTAGCATTGCCTGTAATTCGGGACTTGTACCAATTAATTGTGTCGTAAGTTTTCCTTCGGCAATGCCAATGTGGTCTTCGCTTATAAGACCTTTATTAATTCCCATTTGTTTGTCGTAGTAGTTATTTGACAGACATAGAGCTGATATTATGCTGGTATCTGCAATTATATTGCCACCCCCGTTATTACTAATATTTAAGCAGTTTTTTACATTATTACATACACCATATTCTATAGAATCTACGAGCAAGCCACTACTATACAAACCAACTATTCCGCCTCCACTTGCTTCATAAGATTCATCTACATATCCGTATATTTCTCCTAGATTCAAACAATTTTCAACAAAAGAATAGTGTGCATTATAAAACATGTCTCCAACAATCCCTCCACTAACAGTTGTTGAAAAAATAACCATATTTCCAGTATTTATACAATTTCTAACTATTGAATATGGGAACGCCGAACCAACAATACCACCAGAAAATTGGTAAGGGTATATGGTTGAATCTGTAACAATTATATTTCCCACATTAATACATGATTCAACAAGTCCCCAATTTTCACGAACTAAACCAGCAAAATCTCCATGTCTAATGCGAGTATTTCCTTTATTTATACATTTTCTAATAGTCCCATAATTCATATAGCAAATTCCTGCTCCACAGATAAGGGCCAACTCTTCTTGCTCAATATCTTCATTAATAAAATTGGTAAGATTTACACAAGATTCAACTAAGCCTGTTTCAGCATTAATATTACATATTGGATATAAACAACTAGTAAGATAAGGATTCATAACGGTAATATCACAAGTACAGTTACGTATTATTCCAGAATTGCCACAAACTAATGACAAAAAATAGTCTGTATTTCCTATAATTTTTAAAGAATCTAAAATGCCATTTATACCTATACCGCTAAATACGCAATGAATTGGCCCCTCTAAGTCTATATTAATACTGTGTCCTCCACCATTGAAACTACCATCAAAAAATTGAACACCTAGTCTATTTATAGGCTCTTCTATATTATTCATTAATCTAAAATACCTACCTGTAAAAGTATTTGATAAGTCTAAACTATCAGCCAATTCATAAATATCAGCGCTTGTATAAAGACGATAAGGGTCTTGCTCTGTTCCTGAACCACCACCAAACTGAGCAAATACCCCAATATTTATAAAACTAAAAATAATTAGTAGTGTTAATATGTTAATTTTCATAATTTATAGCTTTTAAGGTTTAATAATGTTGGTTTTTACAATTATACAAAAAATATCAATAGCATCAGATTTAAATTTCATTTATTTTATTAATGAACTGATAAGCTTATGAAGAATAATCTTAATGCAAAATTTCCATATGCTTAGCTTATGTTGTAAAAACAATAAGTTCTTAAGCAATCATTAGTTTTTAATCGAAGAATTTTTTTACTTCTTGAGCAAATCTTTTTTCTACTTCTTTTCCATCTCTTGTTCTTGCTAAGCCACCTCTTCCTGTTTCTTTATAGTCTATATGTAGTCTTTCTCCCACTTCTCTCATTGTTAGCATAACTTCGTCAGGTGAGATAAAAGATTGAACTCCACTTAAAGCCATTAGTGCTGCAGAAAGTGCTAATGATGAATAAATTCCGTTTCTTTTTACGCAAGGCACTTCAACTAAACCTGCAACCGGATCGCAAATTAATCCTAAAGAGTTTTTTATTGCAATAGTAAAAGCCTGAATCATTTGAGCATGGCTTCCATTCTCTAAATATGCTATTGCCGAAGCCGCCATTGCCGCAGCAGCACCAATTTCGGCTTGACAACCATAATCAGCTCCTGCTGTAGAAACATCTGTAAATAGTATCATGCCAAAAAAACCGGCTACCATTAAGGATTCTAATATTTTCCTTTCCGAATTAGGATTATCTTCCATCCATGCTGTTAAAACGCCGGGTAAAATTCCACAACTTCCGGCAGTTGGACAGGCTATAATTACACCACTTTTTGCATTAATCTCATTTACTGCCGTAGCATAAGCGGCGGCCTTGCCGTAAACATTATTAAATAAGTTTGATTGGGGTAAAAAAGAAACTATTTTTTTAGAATCGCCACCACTAAGTTTTAATAAAGATTGTTCTGATGTTGAAATTCCTGTGTAAACCGAATCTTTCATAATTTCCCAATATTCCTGCATTTTGGAATAAACATCTTCTTTTTGAGAGCCTTGTAAAGCAAATTCAGTTTCACAAATTACATCAATAATACTTTTTCCTGTTTTTTCTAAATATTCCTCTAGTTCTTCAAAAGTATTAAAATCAAGTCTTGGCTTTTCGCTTTCGCTTTGTTGACTGTAAATTTTTTTAATAATTGGGTACTTACTGTCTTTAGAATTTATTATTTCGTTAGCTTTTAATCTTAAATCAGTTTTTCCGTCAATTGGGGTATTAAGCTCATGTCCGTTAAAAAACCTTATTTCTACATTTCCTGCACCTATAGAAAAACCTGTGATAGAATAGTTTTGTTTGTCTGTTGAAAAAATAATTTCTGCAATATTATTATTTCTTTGGGAAAGAAATTTTAAATCTTCTGAAGGACTTGCCTTAATAAAACCTTTGAATTTTGCTGTTTGTGAGCCAAACTTTATGCCTTTTTCTTTTAAAAATTCTGGTTCACCATGTTGTATCATTTCAGGATGATCAGTCGCAAAACCATATAATCCCCCACCTAATGCAGACGGTGTTTTATGTCCAATTCCGGTATCTCTAAACGAAGAATAAAGTTTAAGTTCAATATCTTTAATTTTTTCGCCTCTTTCAATAATTGCTAATATTATATTTCTACTTATTTGTCCAATTCTATTTGCCCCGGCAGTGTGTGAACTTGATGGTCCAACCATTGAAGGTCCAATCATATCAAAAATGCTTAATGCTTGAATTGAAGTTTGAATATATCTTTCGAAATCTTCTTTTAAAGAAATAAAATCTGCCTTTAAAAGCCTTTTTTCAAGGTGAATTTCTATTTTATAATATTTGTTGTTTTTATTTAAAGGCTTTGTAATCTGAATTATAGAGATAAAATTATATTTTATTTCTTGTTTTTCTAATGTCTCAAAAAGATTTGACAATAAAGTATTAAAAGAAATATTCATACATTGAACTATAACTTGTTTTGTTTTAGTTTCTAAGCTAACTTCAATGTCTTTTATTAGTTTTTCTTTTTCATCAAAAAAAGTTTGTTTAATTGTTTCTCTTGAAGGAATTACAAATTCTTTAAACCTCGGCGAAAAAATAATACTTTTATAAGTAGATGATAAAATAAAATCTTCTTTTTCATTTGGGAAAATTCTATAAATAGCTACATTTCCACTAACTTCAGCAGACTCTTTTAATAAAGTAGATTTTAATTTGTCGTAACTAAAACTATGTGAATAAAATTCCTCAATATCCCCTCTCATATGAAAAAACTTGTCTTTACCTTCAGGAGCTATAGTTCTTTTTATTAGTTTATAATGAGTTACATAATCTTCTTTATCCATTATTTCAAAATAAATAGGAGGTAAACAAGATTTTAAAAAGTTTAAATATTTTTGACTTTTATTTTTTGCTTTATTCTCTTCCATAATTTTATTTTTTTAATTAACACCCATTTACTAGATGTTCTATTAGTACTTTCACTCCAATTCCTATTAAAAAAAATCCACCAATTATTTCTATTGGCAATTTTCTAAGTTTTTTCCTTAAAATATCACCACTAACTAGCCCTAAATATGAAAGGCTAAATGTTATGATGAAAATTATAAGTGCAGTTTGCCAAATATTAATTCCTACAAATGGTAAACTTACGCCAACTATAGCTGCGTCAATGCTTGTTGCTATACCAAGACCTGTTACAACAAAAAAGTTATCCATATTTATTTCTGCATTGCCTTTTTCTTCAGTTTTTATTATTCCATCATACAACATTTTACCACCAATAATTGCCAATAAAATAAAAACAATCCAATGGTCGTATTGTTGAAATTTTTTGCTTAGCTCTGAACCTGTTGCCCAACCTGCAATAATGCAAACGGCTTGAATAAAAGCTAAGGTAAAAGAAAATCTTAAATTAATAAAATGTGTTTTGTTTTTATATGAGCAAGCTGTTGCAATAGAAACTGCAAGACTGTCCATTGAGAGTCCAATTGATATTAATAAAATTGAAATTATATTCATTTATTCAAATATTAAAAATAAAAAACTGTTGTTTTAACGCATTTTAACCAAGAATCTTGCAGTTTTTCTACTTCTTTGTTCAATTAAAATTTTTCTATTTTTAGTCATTTTGTTAATAGATTCTTCTGTGTAATATCTTATTGTAATTAATTCTAAACCTGAATTATATTTCACGAAAAATTCCTCTTGCAGTTCTTCAATAAGTTTTTCAAAATTCCTATTATTATCATCTATAGAAGCCGAAAAGCTAAGTGCAGAGTTTTGAGATATATTCAATTTAGTTTTATATTTTGCGAATAAACCAAAAATTTTACTCATATTTTCTTCAACAATAAAAGAGAAATCTTTGGGCGAAATTGATATTAAGATTTGATTTTGCTTTAAAATAAAAACAGGAATTAAATCTAATTTATAATTAAGATTTTTAATTATAGTTCCTTCATTTTGTGGATTTATAAAAGATTTTACATAAAGTGGAATGTTTTTATTTTCTAAAGGTTTAATTGTTTTTGGGTGTATAACTTTGGCTCCATAAAAGGCAAGTTCAATAGCTTCGTAATATGATAGTTCGTCAAGTTTTTCAGCAAAATCAAAACAATTTGGGTCTGCATTCATTATCCCCGGTACGTCTTTCCATATTGTAACACTTTCTGCATTTAGTAAATAAGCTAAAGCAGAAGCCGTATAGTCAGAACCTTCGCGACCTAAACTTGTGCTTATATTATCTTGGTTTGCTCCTATAAAACCTTGGGTAATGAATATTTTATCCGAATTTTTATTTAATTTATTTATCCTTTTTTGAGCTTCAGGCCAAATAAGTTTTGCATCTCGGTGATTAGAATTTGTAATTATTATTTCCCTTGCATCAATCAAAGTGTTGTTCAGTCCTTTTATTTTTAAATATTCGCTAAATATTATTGAACTCATTAATTCTCCGTAACTAACAATTTCATCATATAAAATATCATAATCTTTTTCGGGCTTTTGAGAAATTAACTTTTCTAAAGAATTAAAAAGTACTTGAATTAAAGTCAGGGTATTTTTTGAATTATTTTTAAAACTTTCCTTAATATAATTTTTGTGAAAATTTATAATACTTTCTAAAATTGAAAATTTATCATTTTGATTATTAATGTATGAGTTTAATAAGTTTTCTAAAGAATTTGTAGTTTTTCCAATAGCCGAAACAACTATCCATAAGTTTTTTTCTTTTGGATTTATAATATTAATAATATTATCCAATAATTTTGGCTCTTTAATTGAAGCTCCGCCAAATTTATATATTTTCATTTTTTTCAGTTTTTGACTTAGATTTTTTATTTTGTGTATCTATTCCTTGAGTTAATTGATGGATAAATTTATATTCATCAAAAAATACTTGAGCAATAACTCTTAATACTGTATAACCTGGTATTGCAAGTGCCATGCCGATAATACCGTATAAATTTCCTGCTATAATAATTACAAAAAATATTTCTAATGGATGGGCTTTAACACTTTTTGAATAAATAATTGGTTGGAAAATTATGTCGTCAATTAATTTTGCAATTAAAACAATCCCTGAAATCATTAGCACCATAGGTACTATTTCGGCATTAAAATCAAGGTTTACATTTGCTGTAATAAATAAGATTAACCCAATAAAAAGTCCAATCCAAGGACCAATGTATGGTATTATATTTAAAACTCCAATAATAATTCCTATTGTGATAGCTAAATTAAGATTTACTCCAAGAATTAATAAACCTGAGCTAATAAGAATACTCATCAGCAACATTTCTAAAATTACACCAAATAAATATCTAGAAATAAGTTTTCTCAAGGTTTTTAATGCGTTTTGTGTTTTCTCTTCGTATTTTTCAGGCACAAGCATTATTATAAATCTATCAAATAAATCTCTGTCTTTTAAAAAGAAAAAGCTCGTGAAAGTAATTACAAAAATTGATAAAAGAAGATTTATTATAGTGCTTCCCAAATTATTAATTAATTTTCCAATATCAATTAAACCTAGTGTTGCAGTTATTTTTTCTAAAATATAATCTTCTGATGAAAATTCAGGTTGACTTAAAATTGGAGTTTTTTGTATGTAGTCGTCAATGCTTTTTATTGGTTTTTCCAAACCTTCTGAAATGCTTTCAATATCTAAGTTTTGAAACTCTTGAACCTGAGTCATTACCAATGGAGTAATAAGTTTTATCCCAAAATAAACAATTCCATACATAAAAATAATAGTTAACATAGAGGCTAACCAGCGAGGTGTTCTAAGTTTTTTTATGCGAATAGCTCTTATAAATTCCACAATTGGATTTCCTAACATAGCAATAAAAGCAGAAACTAATATCCAAATAACAACATTAGTAAAATAGTAAACAAAAAGAATTACTAAGCTTAATCCAATAATTCCGACAATATATTTTTTATATTTTTCCATTTTTATATTTTTACGAAGATAATCAAGAAAAATAAAAAAAAGGCTTATTTTTTTTAAAATTTATAAATAAGCCTTTGTCTGTGTTCTTATAAATTAAATTCTTTTTTTATAATATCAATATAGTCTAGTTTTTCCCAACTAAAAAGTTCAACTTCAATGGTTTTTGTTCCTAGATAAGGAGATTCAAAGACTTTTGTAATTTTCATTGGTTTTCTTCCAAAATGTCCATAGGAAGCAGTTTCTTTATAAATTGGAGTTCTTAACTTAAATTTATCTTCTATATCAGCAGGTTTTAAACTAAATATTTGTTTAATTTTTTTAGAAATTTCGCTATCTGTAATATTTAATTTAGCAGTTCCAAAAGTATTGCAAAATATACCAACAGGTTCTGCAACGCCAATAGCATAAGCAAGTTGAATTAAAATTTCATCTGCAAGTCCGGCAGCTACAAGATTTTTTGCAATATGTCGTGCAGCATAAGCAGCTGAACGGTCAACTTTTGAAGGGTCTTTTCCACTAAAAGCTCCGCCACCATGTGCACCTTTACCGCCATAAGTGTCAACAATAATTTTTCTACCTGTTAATCCTGTATCTCCATGAGGTCCACCAATTACAAATTTTCCGGTAGGATTTACATGTAAAATATAATCATCCTTAAACAAAGCTTGGGTTTTTGCATCTAAATTTTTAATTACTCTTGGCAATAAAATATTTTTTACGTCTTCTTTAATTTTATTAAGCATTCTATTGTCATCCGAGTCAAAATCATCGTGCTGAGTAGAAACAACAATAGTATCAACTCTTTTTGGCTTGTTATCAGCAGAATATTCTATTGTAACTTGAGATTTTGAATCTGGGCGTAAATAAGTCATTTGTTTTCCTTCTTTACGAATTTCGGCAAGTACTAATAAAATACGATGAGATAAATCTAAAGGTAAAGGCATAAAGTCTTCAGTATCTCTACAAGCATATCCAAACATCATTCCTTGGTCGCCAGCTCCTTGTTCTTCTTTATGCAATCCTTGTCCTTTTTCTACTCCTTGGTTTATGTCAGGTGATTGCTCGTGAATAGCAGAAATAACACCGCAAGAATTTCCATCAAAACGATACTCACCCTTGGTATAACCAATTTCATTAATAACTTTACGTGCAATTTCCTGCACATCAATATAAACCTCTGATTTTACCTCACCAGCAATCACTACTAATCCTGTTGTTACAAGAGTTTCGCAAGCAACTTTTGAATTTGGGTCGAAAGCAAGAAACTCATCTAAAATGGCATCTGAAATTTGATCCGAAACCTTGTCTGGATGCCCCTCTGAAACAGATTCGGATGTGAAAAAATAACTCATAATTAAATATTTTTATATTTTTAATTTAAAAATTTTGTAATAGTGAGGATTTGAATTGTTGAAACTGATGTTTTTAGCAATTTTTTTTTAAAGTGGTTGCAAGCATCCAAATCCATCCACTAAAACATTGCAAATTTAAAAACTTTTTTGTAATTATTTCAAAAAAATAGAAATATTTTTTATTTTTGCAAAAGATAACAATTAAAACAATTATAATATGGCTGGACATAGTAAGTGGTCAACAATTAAACGAAAAAAAGGAGCTTTAGACGCAAAAAGGTCTAAAATGTTTTCAAAATTTTCAAAGGAAATTACTATTGCAGTAAAAGAAGGCGGTGGGCATGATCCAGATTATAACTCTAGATTAAGAATTGCTATTCAAAATGCAAAAGGCGTGAATATGCCTAAAGATAATATTGAAAGAGCAATTAAAAGAGGAGATCAAGATGGTGCAAGTTTTCAAGCTGTAAGTTTTGAAGGCTATGCAGCTCATGGAATTGCCATTTTTATTGAATGTCTAACCGATAATAATAATAGAACTGTAAGTTCGGTAAGGTCTGCATTTAATAAATTTAATGGTACACTTGGAACAAATGGTTCTTTAAGTTTTCTTTTTGATAGAAAGGGAGTTTTCGATTTTGCTAAACCAGAAAATATGGATTTTGATGAAATTGAAATGGAACTTATAGATGCAGGAGCGGAGGAAATTGAAGTTGAAGAAGAAAATGTAAATGTGATTTGTTCTATTGAAGATTTTGGAAGTTTGAGTAAAAAGCTTGAAGAACTGAAAATTGAGGTAGAAAGTGCAGAACTTCAAAGAATACCTAATGATACAAAAACATTAAATCTTAATGAAGCTAAGTCTGTTTTGAAATTAATTGACGTTTTAGAAGACGACGATGATGTGCAAAACGTGTTCCATAACATGGAAATGACTGATGAAATTATAGAAGCAATGGAATAAATCATCGCATATAGATTTGAAAATGAGCAACTTAATAGACTTGCTCATTTTTTTTTATTTTTTTGAGAAAAAATTTGCAAAATTAAAAAAAACTGTCTTTATTTGCAGTCCTAAAACAAAACCGGGAAATGGTCCATTCGTCTAGCGGTTAGGACGCCAGGTTTTCATCCTGGTAGCAGGGGTTCGATTCCCCTATGGACTGCAAAAAATCCTACAAATATTAATTATAAATATTGTAGGATTTTTTTTATTATATTAGTTATCAGCAAGTTATTATTAGCAACTATTTGCTAGATTACTAATTTACCTATAATTTTCCTAAAAGCTTGTCATAAAGTGATTTTACATCATTAACTAATCTTGTATAGTGGAATTTATTTTTTACAAAATCCCAACCATTTTGAGACATATCCTCTCTTAATTTTGTGTTTTCAATTAAAGTTAAAAGTTTTTCACTGTAATCATCAACATTGTCATTTTCACAGAGTAAACCTGTTTTACCTTCTATTACAATATCTTTAACACCACCAACATTTGTTGATATAATTGGAGTGTTGGAGGCTTGGGCTTCAATTAAAGAAACCGGTGTTCCTTCGTTAAACGAGCTTAATGCAGCAATTTCTGAACCTGCAAACACCATATCTGCTTCTCCTATCCACGATGTGAAAATTATATCCGGGTTTGTTACTGATTTTTCTGGAACAGAAACTTTTAAACCTAAAGACCAAGCTAGCTCAACTAAACCGTTTCGTAAGAAACCGTCTCCAACAATCATGGCTTTTACTTTTTTGGTTGTCTTATTTTTAGCTTTAGCAAATGCTTTTATAAACAATGGGTGGTTTTTTACTGCAACTAACCTGCCAATACTTGAAATTACAATTTCATCGTCTTTTAAATCGTATTTAAGTCTAAATGCCTGCCTTTTTTCCTTTAAATTTTCTTGAAATCTGTTTAAATCAAAGCCAAGGGGTATAACTCTGAATTTTTCTTCGTTGGCAATTTTATGTACTTTAGATAACTCTTCTTTCTGTAAAGGACTAATAGCAATTATTACGTCAGTTTTATTTGCAAGGTTTTGTTCTAATTTTTTAAAAATAGATGTAGTATATTTATTAAAATATGAATGAAAAATATGTCCGTGAAATGTATGAACAATTACTGGTACTTTTAACTTTATTGCTGCTTTTCTTCCTAAATATCCGGCTTTAGAGGCATGTGTGTGAACTATATCAGGTTTATAACGTTTTACTATGTTTTCAATTTTTTTATAAGCAATCAAATCGTTATATCCAATTTCCCTTGTCATTTCTGGAATGGTAATAGCATGAATTCCTAATTTTTTGATAATATAATCAGAACAAGCTTCATCTTTGCTATTCATTCCACCAACTAAAAGTGTATCATAATCCGGTGATAAATATTTGCTTAGATAAGCAACATTATATGTTGGTCCTCCAAGATTAAAACGATTTATTATTCTTAAAACTTTAGGCATAATTTACATATGTTTTGTCCACCATTTTTGAAAAACTATAATAGCCCACATTTTAGAAGGACTGTCTTGTGGGTTAGGGGTATTGAGTTTTTGTTTGAGCTTTAAAATTTCATCATAATTAAAAACCCCCTGATTTAAAATAAATTCTTCTGATAAAATTACATCATTAATTAGATATTTTAAATCTTTTTTAAACCACATTTGCAAAGGCACTTCAAATCCATGTTTCGGGCGAGTGAAAATTTCGCTTGGAAGTAAATCCTGAAATGCTGTTTTTAAAATTCTTTTTTTACTTGTAGAATTTATTTTGAAATGTGGTGGCAAACTAAATGCATAGTCAACAATATTTTTGTCTAAAAATGGAGCTAATATTTTTAATCTATTGCCCGAAGACATTGTGCTTAGTTTGATAAGCATATCGCCTTGTAGAACTAAATTCATATCATTAAGCAATACATTATTTATGTCTTTTAAACAAATATCTCTATTTATATATTTATGTTTTTTTGCTGAATATTGCGAATAATCAAGCTCTAAATTTAAAATATTTTTTGCGTATTCTTCTGTTCCAATACTTGCCCAAAACCAATATCTGTCGTTTGGATTTAGTTTGTAGCCAGTAGCAAACCTATCTAATTGTCGGGCAAAATTTGACATTTTTGAGCTTCGCGATTTTGGAACCATTTTCCAAAGTGGATTTAAAGCTGCTGCAATCTTCTCTTTTGTTCCAGCATAACTTGATTGAAAATGTGCAGTGTGTTTATTATAACCTGCAAACATTTCGTCTGCTCCGTCTCCACCCAATACAACAGAACTGTGTTTACTTACATATTCGCTTAAAATATTTAAAGCTAAAGCTGAACTATCAGCAAAGGGTTCGTCTAAATTAGTAAATGTAGATTCAATTTTGTTTAATAAATCTTGATTTGTAATTTTAAAACTTGTGTGATTTGTTTTAAACTTTTTGGCTACTTTTTCAGCAAATTGGGTTTCATCAAAAAAATCTAAATCCTTATAACCAATTGAAAATGTTTTCAAATTATTGTTAAATTTTGATGCCAAAGCTACTATAATGCTTGAATCAATTCCTCCAGATAAAAAACAAGAAGCATCAGGGAATTTTTCAAGTTTATTTTCAATAGAATTGCTTAAAAGTTGCCTTAATTTAGAAGAAGCTAAATCAAAATCATCATAGTTTTCAGGATTAAAACTTGAATTTATTTTATAAAAACTCTTAACTTCAACTTTTTCTTCACTTATTTTTAAAAAACTACCAGCTTCTAATTTATTAATGTTTTGAATAATGCTTATATTGGGTAAAACATAATTTAATTGTAAATATGAAAACAAAGCAGCCGAATTAATCTCTTTTGGAATATTAAATTGTAAAATTGCTTTTAATTCAGTTGAAAAAATAAGTCTTTTATTGTCATGGTAATAAAATAAATTTTTAAAACCCATGTGGTCTCTACTAATTATAAGAGTTTTGGTTTTATTGTTAAAAAAGGCAAATACAAAATTTCCATTTAATTTTTCAATAATTTGCTATCCATATTCTATTAAAAGGAAAAGTAGAATTTCTGCATCCTCTGATAATTTGTTTTTATCGGTTTTGGTAATCTCGTTTTTTAAGCTCTTGCTGTTAAAAATATAACCTTCTAAAATCAAACTGTAATTTTCATCTTGGCTTGTTATAATATTTTTTTGATTTGTTGGTTTTTGCTCATTTTTGATATTAGCAAAAGCTATATTGTTATCAATAAACAAATTTGGCTTTTCGCTATTATTATTTATTAAAATGCTAATACTTTTTTCTAAATAATTAGAATATTCAGAAACAGATTTTTCAAAATCAATTATCCCGCAAAAACCACTCATATAAAAATTTTATTAGTTATCGTTTAAAAACATTGGATCCCAAGGTGGTAATAATATCGATTCTTGTTCGAAAAGTTTTAAAGTTTTAGCATCAATAAATTTTTTGTTAACAACTACTCTAAACATATATTCATCAAACCATTGGTCTGTAAAAGTTAAATATCCTTTATGCCCGTAATTACTTCCCCAAGAGTTTTCAAATTGCCATTTTGTGGGCTTGTCGTCTTGGTCTGTGTCGCAAGCCATTAGCAACATAGCATGAGCCGAGCCCGAATCGTAAGTGATTATTCTCTTAGCTTTGTCCATTTTAAATTTTGTGCCAAGCAAAGCTTCAAAATTATAATTGTTTACATCCATTGTACCTTCATCTCTGTATAGTTGCTTTCCAACATCGCAAGAAGCGTAAAGTGCCTCATTGTTTTTAATGCTATTTAGTGCAAAAACTTTTATTTCATCTGAGGGTAAATTCAAATATATCCAATTTTTGCCCTCCATAACATTTCTATCAAAATCAATTTCGTAAACCTTATAATATTCTCTAGTAGGGTCGTTCATAAACATTAGGTAATCTTCGGTATTATAATTTGGAAAAATTTCCTTAAAAAAATCTTGTGGTGTATATGTTTTTAATTGTGAAATATTATTGTTTTTATCAACAAATCTATATTTAAACTCTGTTGGTGGTTCGCCAAGGAAAAGAACTAATAATCTGTAAATTTCAGAAATCATTTCCATTTTAGCCGATTGTAATTTTTTTCCGCTAATTCCTTTTTTTCTAATTTCTCTAAGTTCTAAACCGTATTCTCTAAGTTTTGATTTTAAAATTGTATTTAACCATCTTGTGTTTTCAGAATGATAGGTTTCAGGCATTACAGATTTTGGCACAAGTCCATATTTATTAACTAAATTTGCAAAAGAATTCCACACACCACCATCTCCTATAGGTTCTCTAAAAAACCAATCAACTGTTCTGTCATCCATTTCTTTGTCAGAGTATTTCAAAATTCCTTCTAGAAACAAATTCGATTTTTCAAGCATATCGAAAAAGTATAAATAATTTGTTGAAAATTCAAAATTCGACAAGTTTTTCTCATCAATAAGTTGAGGTCTAAGGGCATTTAAACCTGTGAACATCCAACAGCGACCAGAACTTTTTTGATCTGTAATTCCCGTAACTTTAACTTTATATTTAAAATCATGAGTTTCTTTGCCAACAAGCTCTCTATTGAGTGCTAATTTTGTAATATCATTATTTGTTAAGGCATTTTTAATTGCTATATCATCATTTGCTTTTTGAGAATAATTGTTTCTTATGATATTTAAAGTATTATTGTCCAAGCTCCCTGATTGAGCATAAATGAATTGGATTAAAAAAATAGAAACTAAGATTAGGAATGTTTTTTTCATTTTATTTTTTAATTATATGTTAGTAATAATTTTGTTGGCGCTAAAAATAGTTAAATTATATTAAATTTAAAGCATTTAATTCTGTTAAAATGATTTTTTAGGTTTTATTTAAATTTTTCAGGTTTTTTATAGGCTTACGTAATTAGTACATTTTTGTAATTGGGCTTTTAATAAAAGTTTCAAAAGTGTTAGTTTTTGCGATATCTATTTTATAGTTTAGTTCATCTATTTTAGTAATAATGACACTGTCAAAACCAAGTTCATTTAATTTCTCTATTGTTGCTAATTCTCCTTCCTTTAATTTTAACACTTTTCTTAAAAGCCAATCAGCTAAAGCTTTATTAGGGCTTGTCATTAAGGCTTTTGCATTATCTTGACAAAGCTTAGCTTTTAGAGTTTCTTTAGTTGGTACAATTAAGTTAAAACTAATATCCCTAGCAGGGAAAAAATTAGGATTTTTTTTATGAATTTCAATTGGTACTGGTATATAAACCTCACTTGAATCTCTATCTCTTCCGCCAGCATTCCATTGATTTAAACCACTTTTTTTGTAAATAAACTTTTGTTTGTTTTTATACCCATATAGTGGTAGAACTACATAGTCAAAAATATAAGATGGTTTTAGTAAATCAATTTTAGGTAAGCTGTTTTCGTATAATTCAATTAGTAGCTGGTACGGATCTTCTATTATTTCTATAGGAAGTACGAAAGAGTTATTAGGTATATGGAATTTTCTAAACAAGGTGCTTTTTGAGAAGTTATAAGAATAGGAATTTTTGTCATCATTAAACTTAATGCTTTTTGTATTTTGTTTAATGGAGTGAATTTTGTCAATATTTATATAGTCATAATTGGTTTCAAAAAGTAAAAGTTTTCCATCTCTTCTTGCAACGATATGATATAATGAATTTTGAATTCCATACACCCTTTTTGCTAAATCAATTCTTTCATTTCTAAATTGGGATAGTTTAAACGCTAAAGCCTCATTGGATTTTGTTGCTAACACTTTGGATAAAGAATTAAACTCAGCAATTTTTTCATCACTTGATTCTTTTGTACATATAAAAGTTTTCAAACCTATGCCAATGCTGTTATAACTAGCATCAAAGGCTGTGTCAGATCGACTTAAGTTTTCGGCGTTAAAGCATTTGCAAAAAGCATTTTCAATAAATCTATAATTAATAAATGGTATTGAGCTGTCACTGAACAGTTTAGATAATTTTGAAATTCCGGCTAAGAGTTTTATATAGTTACCCTTGTTTTGGATATCTATTTCTGCAAATGAGTTCATAGTACTTTTAAAATTTGTTCTGCTATCCTTTGAATTAATGGCACTGTAACGGAGTTACCTGCTTGCATATATAGTTTGCTGTCTGCAATATTAGGTAGAATATAATTTTTAGGAAAGCCCTGAAATGAAAAACATTCTCTAGGCGTGAGTTTTCGTATTCCAAAATCATCTTTAATAATTGGAACATTATGACCTCCGGTTCCCATATTTGCAGTTAATGTAGGGCAAACATTATTTTTATTCTCTCTAACATATACTCTCCTCCATTGGTACACAGTATCTTTATTAGTAACAGACTTTTTAAGTTCTAAATAATAAGGATGTTCCTTTTTGTAATAATATTTGTCGTCTTGCTTATTTTTTTCTAGAATGTCGTGAATTGTATTTGTTAATGTTATTTCTGACGGGAAAGTGAATTTTTTATAGTTTTTAACTTTGCTTGGCTCAAAAGCTATAATAAAAATTCTTTCGCGATTTTGAGGTATATTTGCATGAGTCATTGAATTGAGAACTTTGTAAAAAACTTTATAGCCTAGCTTATTTTCTAAAATATTTTGTATTATTTTAAATGTATTTCCTTTGTCGTGACTTAAAAAGTTTTTAACATTTTCTAAAATTAAAACATTTGGCTTATGTTTTTTAACAATTTTTTCAATGTCAAAAAATAAATTGCCTCTTGAATCATTAAATCCTTTTTGATATCCTGCAATTGAAAATGCTTGACATGGAAATCCAGCGCATAAAATATCAAAATTAGTAGGAGGAATAAAGTTTTTTACAGAATCTTTTGTAATATCACCAAATGGTACTTCACCAAAATTACTTCTATAAGTTTTTTGAGCATTAGTATCATATTCGCTTGTAAAAATACATTTTCCTCCAATATTTTGTAAAGCCAATCTAAAACCTCCAACACCCGCAAATAAATCAATAAAATTAAAAGTATATTTTTTGGGCGTTGGAAAAGCTACGTTTTTTACTTCAAACAGTAACATTTGCATAGCCTCTTCTGCTAGGATGTGAATTTGTTCTTTTTCTTTTTTATATTTTAATAGATTCTCGAAACTCTTAATTGCCTTTTTTTCATAATGTTTTTTTGCCTCATTTTTATAGTTTTGTAAATAATGTGTTATAAAAGCGGTGTTTTCAGCTTCGAAAAATTCTATTTTAAAAGTTTTATTATCAAACTCTTCAATACTTATCTTGCCATATTTTTTTTCATCCTTACTCATAATTAACACCAGAATAACAATTAAAGTTTATAAATTTCAAAAGCTATCTTTTCGGACAGCTCTTGAAAATTTACAAATAATTTCTAATTTTTTTTATAAACAATAGAAACAAGGGTTTTGTCGTCTCCACCCATATTTATTGTTAAAGCATAAGGCTTATTTTTAGGAATGTTAATTTGAGCATCTCCAGCTCTACCTGTAAGTTGTTCCCAAATAGTTACTGCTTGGTGCACTCCTGTAGCTCCTGTTGGATGTCCCCAACCTACTAAGCCCCCAGTTGTATTTACAGGAATTTTGCCATTTCTTGCAGTATGCCCTTCCGTTACAAATTGAGCTCCTTTTCCGTGTTCAGCAAAACCAATAGCTTCTAAAGCCATAATACCAGCTATAGAAAAACAGTCGTGAAGTTCAATAGTTGCTAAATCATCTTTTGTGATTTTTGCCATTTTAAGAGCTTTTTTTACAGCCTCAGCAGTTGCGTCTAATTTTGTATGATCTGCTGGAGCTTTTGTTAAATCATTTGTAGCTTGACCAATTCCAATTACTTCTACAGCATCTTTAGGTGTTAAACCACATTTTTTTAAACCTTCTTCCGAAACTATTGCAATTGCCGAAGCTCCGTCAGAAACTTTTGAACAATCAAAAACATTCAAATTATCTACAAATGAGCGTCCGTTTGGTTTTGTCATTCCAACACTTATTAAATCTTCTGTAGTATTGTGAAACTCTTGAGCAGTGGGACATAAACGTGCATTTTCAATTGCATTTTTATACCAAGTTGCCATTCCTTGTCTTGTGTAGTCGTAGCCAAATTTTTCGTAATATTTTCCGGCTCTGTCGCTAAATTTTCCTGGAAAAAAATGAGCATGTCCGTCTTTACGCTCTTTTGCCCAACCAGCAGCAGCAAGAACATCAGCTCCATAAACAGCTTTCATGGAATTTTGAACTTCTGTGCCTATAACTAAAACAACATCAGCGGTTTCAGCCAAAACTGATTTAATTCCGGCTGCTAAGGCTAATGAACCGGAGGCACAAGCACCTTCTGTTCTAATTGCAGGTTTGTATTTTAAACCTTCATCAATCATTGGAAAAAATGAAGCTAAGTTTCCTTGATTGTTATATTTTGCAGCTATAAAATTTCCAACAACACATTCATCAACAATTTTTGCTCCACCAATTTGTTTTAAAACAGCCTGACCAGCCTCAGTCATATATTCTTCAAGTCCCGGACGAGCTTTTCTTGGATTAAATTCTTTTCTGCCGCTACCCATTGAAATTGTGTTATAGCCGGCAATCATATATATTTTTCTTCTTAATTGCATGATAATTCCTCCTTAATTTTTATTTAATAAAATCGTTAATTGGACCATAAGCATGGAAAAAACCTGTCATTAAAACAGTATTTACATCTTCAGGCGTAAATGCAACTTTGTCGGATACAAGTTTTTCGCCTATTTGCTTAGATTTAGTTTGGTATTCTACAGCAAGTTTTGCACCCATTCCACTTTCTTTTTGTAAAGCCGAAAAATATTTTGTTAATTCTTCATTTTTATTTGGATGTCTAACTATAACTTTCCAGGCTTTGTGTACTTCGGGTAAATTTCCAATAAGTGGGTCACATTTTGTAGCAATTTCTTCGAGTTTTACATATTCTTTCTTGTCTAAATCCCAAACAGCTACAATTCTACCTCTTTCATATTTTAAAAAACCGTCTTTTTGTGATCCATCGTGGTTTTGTCCTCCTTTAACTTGAATTTCCATCATAGAATCCAAAAGTGGACTGTGGATATTTTCGTCTGTTACATAAGGTTTCATTACTTTCATGATAAATTGGCATACGTCAATTCCAACATAGTCAATTAGTTGGAAAATTCCCATTGGACGAATTAAAAATTCTTGAGTAACTTTATTTACTGTATAAACAGCTTCGGCAAAACTCATTTCTTTCCTTAATTCTTCCATTCTCATCATTCCGTAAAGAGCATCACGCATAAAATGTCCGTTCCCAATAAATCCAGCTTTATCATATGAAGGTACTTCTATTTTTCTTAAATTTTTAATATAAGTACTAACAAATTCAGCCATTTCATTAGGTGTTTGGTCGCACTTAATTACCTCAACCAATTTTTGAACTGCAGGTGGATTGTAAAAATGAACTCCTATAATTCTACCCTCAAGTTTTGCTTTTTCATTTAAAAAAGAAATAGGAATTGAAGAAGTATTTGTGAAAAACCAAGGATTAAGTTTTGAGTTTTCGTTAATTTGAGCAAACATTTTAGTTTTTAATTCAGGATTTTCGCTTGCTGCCTCAAAAATAATATTTGACTCATAAGCCGATTCTATTGTAGTTACAGGACGTATCATACTCATAACGTCTTTAACATATTGTGCAATTATTTCAGAATTATAAGCTAAATCTGCTCTATCTTTATAATTTGCTCTTAAAATGTTAATTTTTCTTTCGCCTTGCCTCACAAGTTGGTCTTGAACATAGTTCATCAAGCCGGGTAATGCTTTTTGAGAAATGTCCAAAGCGTATAAAACATAATGTTTGTCTTTATTCTCAGGCTTCATGCTAATGTCGTACATTTCCATAGCAGTCAACAAAAGAATTCCGCTACCCATTTTTCCGGCAGCTCCCAAGACGGTTACATTTTCAAATCTAATGTCGTAATTCATGTCTGTTTTGTATTAAATTAATAATTTATGTTAATTTGTTGTTTACCAATTAGGTTTTCTTTTTTCTAAAAATGCTGTCATACCTTCTTTAGATTCTGGTTTCCCAAAAAGTTTTGAAAATTCTTCAACTTCAAGTTTAGAGGCAGAATCAAAATCCATGTTTATACCTTTAACTGTAACCTCTTTCGCCTTTTCTATTGCTAATTTTCCTTTTGAAGTAATTTTTGAAACAATTTTGTTGGCTTCGTTTAATAAGTCTTCTGGTTCTGTTACTTTTTGAACTAAACCAAGTCTTAGAGCTTCATTTGCGTCAATCATATCGGCTGTTAATAATAAATGTAAAGCATTTGATAAGCCAATAATTCTTGATAAACGCTGTGTGCCACAATAGCCTGGAATTAATCCTAAATTTACTTCTGGCTGACCAAATTTTGCAAAAGTATTAGCAATCCTAATATCGCAAGCCATTGCAAACTCACAACCACCCCCAAGAGCAAAACCATTAATTGCAGCAATAACAGGAATTTTTAAGTTTGCAATTCTATTAAAAGTATCATGACCAGTTTTAGCAAAATTATATGCTTGTTCTTCATTCATTTCGGACATTTCGCCAATATCTGCTCCGGCAACAAATGCTTTTCCGTTTCCAGTAATGATTAAAGCACGTAGATTGTCGTTTTTTTCTATTTCGTCTAAAGCTGAATTTAACTCAACAAAAACTTGAGAATTTAAAGCATTAAGAGCTTGTGGTCTGTTCATTGTAATTTGAGCACTTGACTCATTAATTTGTACTTCGATGTTTGTATATTCCATAATTTTAATTTTTTAAAAACTTAGTTTTCAAAGATAATAAAAGTTTTTTTAATCACAAGTTGAATTTTTTTTTACACTTGGTGATATAAATTTAAGATTTATCTAAATCATTAAAACTTGTAATTTTTGCAAGTTTTAATGATTCTTGCTATTTTTAGTTCTCTAAAAGCCAATTAAAAACATTTAAATGTTTTATTCCTTTTCTATCTTGTAAAAACGAATCAGTTGTAAGTAGATATTTCTCGTAATTGTCGTTTATTTTTTCTAATGCAGAAAATTCTCTTTCTCTAACTTTCTCGCTTTCCAATTGCCATGAAACTTGGTAATATTCTATGTCGCCGGTTTTCGTTTTACAAACAAAATCGACTTCATTATTTCTTGTAGATCCTGTCCAAATTTTATTTCCTCTGCGGAGAAGTTCTAAAAACACAATGTTTTCTAAAATATGTCCTCTATCTGCTGTTTTTTCTTTGCCAAGAAAAATATTAAGTAGTCCTAAGTCAACCAAATAGTATTTTTCTTGAGTTAATAATTGTTTTTTACCCTTTAAATCAAAGCGGTTGACTTTATAAAAAATAAAACTTGCAACTAAATAATTCAAATATTTTTCAATTGTTGTATTATGAATATTTCTTCCCTCTTGTTTAAAGATATTTGCAATATTTCCGGGCGAAACTTGACTTCCAATGTTAGAAGCTATAAATTTTGTAAGATTTTCAAAACTTTGTTTATCATAAATATTATGACGAAAATAAATATCTTTTTCAATAACAGTCTTATATATTGCGTCTAAATAGTCCATTATTTTGTCAAAGCCAAGTTTTCTTAACTCAATACCTTTTGGTAAAGAAGTTTCATTTACATAATCAAAAAAATAAGCTTCAAAATTCAAATATTTGTTTGTAATGTCTATTTTCCTTGCAGTTAAATATTCTTTAAAAGATAAAGGAAGTATAGAAATTTCAATATATCTACCACTTAATAATGTTGCTAATTCGCTTGATAATAAAAAAGCATTTGAACCAGTGATGTAAACATCTATATTTTGTTTTACAAACAAACCATCGACCAAACGTTCAAATTCTGAAACATTTTGAATTTCATCTAAAAAAACATAAGCAGGTTTGGATAAATCTAATTGGGAAATAATTAGGCTATAAAGTGCATCTAAGTTTTCAAAATATTTTCGTAATTCAAATTCCTCAAAATTTAAAAAAACAATTTGTTCTTTGTCAATGCCGGTTTCCAAAAGTTTTTTACGATATAATTCAAATAAAGTGCTTTTACCACTTCTACGTAAGCCAGTTACTACTTTTATTAAATCTTTATCTTTATATGCAAATAGCTTTTCAAGATACTCTTTTCTATCTATTAAATTTTTCATATTGCAAAATTAATAAATAAAATCATTAAAACTTGCAAAAATTGCAAGTTTTAATGATTTCGTGTATTTTATGGACTAATAAATTTTAGTAAGGGAACAAAAATTTCAGAAAATGCTTCTTCTATTTATATGCTTATTTTGATTTTAAACTAATGCTTCTGCAATCATTTCGGCTATATCTAAGTTTTGGATTTCTTCTTCTTTATTTTTATATTTTAATCCGTCTGTCATCATTGTCATACAAAAAGGACAGGAGGTAGCTATAATTTCTGTTTCTGTTCTTAGAGCTTGTTCAGTTCTTTCAATAAAAATTTCTTTATCACCTTTTTCCGCATCTTTAAACATTTGTGCACCACCTGCTCCGCAGCAAAGTGCAAAGCTTTTATTTTTTTCCATTTCCACTAATTTCAAACCAAGACTATTTAGTAAAAAACGAGGCGATTCGTAAATATTATTTGCACGTCCTAAATAGCAGGGGTCGTGGAAAGTAACGCATTTATTGGCAAATTTTGACTTATCGGTTTTTAACTTGCCTTGTTTTAGCATATCTTCTAAAAATTCTGTGTAATTCAAAACTTCGCATTCGCAACCTAAATCCGGATATTCGTTTTTAAGAGTATTATAACAATGAGGACAAATAGTAATGATTTTTTTTATTTCATACATTTTAAAAATTTCAATATTACTTAGTGCCTGCATTTGAAAAAGCATTTCGTTTCCTGCACGTCGAGCAGGATCACCGGTACAGGATTCCTCTGTGCCTAAAACTGCATAATTAGTTCCAATGTGATTTAAAATTTTTGCGAAAGCTTTTGCAACTTTCATATATCTTGCATCAAAAGCACCAGCACAACCAACCCAAAATAAATAATCAGGCTTTTTACCTTGTGCAAATAATTCCGACATTACGGGAACTTGTATTTTTGTTGATTCCATTTTCTTGTTTTTTTAAGTTATTCTGTCCAGTTTAATCTATCTTGATTTGAGTATTGCCATGGAGCACCGTTGTTTTCTATATTTGAGAAAATTGCATTTAATGCAGCAGGAGCAGCAGATTCTTCCATTACTAAATATCTTCTTAAATCCAAAATAAATGTGGGGTGGTCAATATTTAAAGGACATTCTTTTGCACAAGCATTACAAGTTGTACATGCCCAAATTTCTTCTTCTTTAATTAAACCTCTAATCAAAGCTTTGCCATCCGAGTATGAAGCGTTTTTAACCAAATGTGGTCCTTTCATTTTCATTCTCATGCGAATATTCATAATCATCTTTCGAGGCGATAATTCCTTACCAGTTATATTCGCTGGACAAACAGCAGTACAACGCCCACATTGTGTACAGGCTAAAGAATCGATATAGTTTTTCCAAGTTACATCTTCTATGTCTAAAATTCCAAAACGTGAAGGTATTTCTTCCCCTTCAGGACTTGCCACAAATGCTGTCTCAGGGTCAAGCATAGATTTTACTTCTTTTGTTATAGAATCCATATTTGCCATTTTCCCAAGAGGAGTAAGGCGGCTAAAGAAAACATTTGGCAAAGACATAAATATGTGAAAATGTTTTGAATATGGAAGCATATTAGCAAATACGAAAATTAGTAAAATATGCGTCCACCAAAAAATATCATGTAAAACTTGAATTGTGTTAGTTTGCAGATTAATAAACATAGGAGCAATAAGCTCGCTTATAGGATAAGTGCCAACGAAATCGCTATGACCTGCAAGATAAAAAATGTTTAATCCTGCAAGACTTATCATTAAAATTAAAATAAAGCTTAAAGCAATATATGCGTCAACATGGTTTTTGTGTTTTAACTCTTTTCCATTAAGCCTTTTAATATTTAACAATGAACGTCTGATAATGAAAACCACAATAAAAACAGCAATAATATAAGCAAATATATCGCCACCGGCCATAAAAATATTGTATATTATACCTAATTCAGATAAAATTCTTTCGCTTCCGATAATCCCATCTATTACCATTTCAATACTTCCTACAAGTATTAAACAGAATCCCCAAAAAACCATTGCGTGCATAAATCCGGCAATTGGATTACGAAAAATTCTTTCTTGGAAAAACCCGTTTATAATCGTTCTCTTTATTCGCTTTCCATAATCGCGAACAGGATAAGCAGGTTTTGTCAATCTAAATAATTGATATATTTTGAAAGCAGAATAGGCGAAAACACCAAGAGTAATTGCTAACAAAATCGAAAAAATAATTTGTGACATAAAGTTAATTTTAGTAAAATAAAAGTTGGCGACAAAATTAAAATTTTGAATGAATTGAAAAAATGATTTTTGTTAGTTAATTAATAGATTGATTTTTAGTTGGGTGTGTTGATTGAAATCTAGAAAATAAATATAAAATGAAAATTTAACTTTGTGCTTATAAGCTTAAAAACAATATTTATTTAAGTTTTTTTGTGTTTACAAGCCTAAAAAAGTAAAAATTATTAAAAAAATTAGGTATATAAGCCCAAAAATAAACAAATTGTATTATATTTGCAAATAAAAATAAATATATGCTAACAAGAGATTTGTATATTGATAGTATTTTACCTTTTGTTGATAAGCCTCAAGTTAAGGTGTTAACCGGTATTCGGCGTTCCGGAAAATCGGTAATTCTCGATTTGCTAATTGATGAGTTAAAAAAACGAGGTATTATAGATAAGCAGATTTTAAGGATGAATTTTGAAAGTTTTCAGTTTTCTGAGTTTACAAATTCTGTGGATTTTTATAAATATGTGAAAAGTAAAATATTGCTTGGTAAAAGAAATTATTTGTTTTTTGATGAAATTCAAGAAGTGAAAAATTGGGAAAAAGCAGTTAATTCATTTTTAGTTGATTTTGATGTTGATATTTATATTACCGGGTCAAACTCAAAATTACTTTCTTCGGAATTAGCAACATTTTTAGCTGGCAGATATGTCGAAATACCAATTTATACTTTATCTTTTAAAGAATTTCTTCAGTTTAAATCAAAATATTTACAAAATATAAATATAGAAAATGATTTTATTTATTACTTAAAAATGGGTGGTTTTCCCGGTGTTCATGTTGCTAATTATAGTCAAGAAGCTGCATATAAAGTTATTTATGATATATATTCGTCTGTAATTTTACGTGATACGGTTCAACGATTTGGTATTCGTGATATAGAACTTTTAGAAAGATTGATAAAATACTTGTTTGATAATGTTGGTTGTACCTTTTCAGGTAAAAATATTGCAGATTATTTTAAAAGTCAACACAGAAAAGTAGATATAAATACAATTTATAATTATTTGTCGGCCTTAGAGTCGGCTTTTATAGTATATAGAGTTTCTCGTTTTGATATTCAAGGAAAGGAAATTTTAAAAACACAAGAGAAATTTTATGTTTCTGATATTTCAATAATCCATGCAGTTATGGGTTTTAAAAATAGAATGATTTCACAATTATTGGAAAATTTAGTGTTTTTAGAATTAAAAAGAAGAGGATATAAGGTTTATATTGGTAAGTTGGGAAATTTGGAAATTGATTTTGTGGCAGAAAAAACTTCGGAAAAAATTTATGTTCAAGTAGCTTATAAATTAGAAAATCCTGAAACTGCAAAAAGAGAGTTCGCAAATCTTTTGAAAATTAAAGACCAATATCCTAAATATGTTGTTTCAATGGATGAGTTTTGGACAGAAAATGTGGAGGGTGTGAAACATTTACATATAAGTGATTTTTTAAAACTTTAGTCTATAGCTGAAGTGAAAACTTGAAACCTAACAATAAACATCTAAGCACTTATTATTTTTTTCGAAAAGTTTTTATGTACATAACCTGAAAAAAAATTATTATTTAAATGTTTTTAGGCTTATACTCCCTAAAACTTGGCAATTATTTTTAAACTATTGCTTTTTACTAAACTACATAAATAGAAGCTTAGCCTAAGCATTTGCTTTTAAGGCTAAGCAACTATTTTTTATTTAAGCATTTTTGAATTTTTTCGCAGATTCAATTAGTCTTGGCATTACTTCAAAAGCATCGCCAACTATTCCATAATCAGCATATTTAAAAATAGGAGCATCTTTGTCCTTATCTATTGCAACAATAACTTTTGAAGCAGAAACACCACCAATATGTTGAATTGCACCTGAAATACCAATAGCGATATAAAGGTCAGGAGCAATTATTTTGCCTGTTTGTCCAACATGCTCTTCATGTGAACGCCAGCCTTCGTCTGAAACCGGACGCGAACAAGCTAATCCTGCATTTAAAATATCAGCTAATTCTTCAAGTTGCCCCCAATTATCACCAGATTTCATTCCACGACCACCTGATACAACAATGCTTGCTTCACTTAAAACAATTTTACCTGTTGTAACATCAGTTGATTCAATTTTAGTTTGAAAATTTGTTGGAGTATTTGGGCTATAATTTTCAATATTTACATCTTTAGGATTTTCTATAATATCACAAGAATTTGGATTTAAAGTTAACACAGTTCTTTTTGACTTAACTTGCATATTTTGAAAAGCACCACCATTATACGATTTACGTTTTAAAACTAATGGAGAATATGAGTTTGGTAAGCTTACAATACCACTAACTAATGCTGCTTTTAGTCTAACTGAAAGTCTTGGAGCAACAGCTTTACCTATATTTGAGTGGGAGAAAATAATTGTGTTTGCTTCTTCTTTTTCAGCAATTTCGTTTAAAAGTTTAGCATAAGCTTGACTATCGTGAATTTCCCATTCTGGAGAATTTATTGAAATTATTTTTGAAGCACCATATTTGGCTAATTCCCCAAGTTCTTCATTGGGTAAATTACCTATGGAAACTGCAATCACAGCTAATCCTGTGTTTTCTGATATTTTATTAGCATATGAAACAGCTTCAAAACTACTTTTTTTAATTTTAGCACTTCTATTTTCTGAGAAAACTATAATTGACATAATCTAATTTTTAAAATTAATAAAATTCTAATTTATAATACTTTAGCTTCGCTATGTAAAAGTTCTATTAGCAGGTCTGTTTCTTCTGCATCAATCATTTTACATTCAGCTTTTGCTGGTGGAACTTCAAAACTTAATGCTTCTGCTAGATTTTCTACAGAAACAGGAGTAGAAACTTTAATTGGTTTTGTTTTTGCCATCATAATTCCTCTCATTGCAGGGATACGTGGATTTATACAAATTCCTTTTTGTACAATTGCAACAAAAGGAGTTTGAATTTTCACTGTTTCTTTTCCTCCATCAATTTCTCTTTTTAATATGATATCACCATCATTAAACTCAAAAGAAGAAACAGCAGAAACCGAAGCTATATCCATAAATTCAGCAATCATACTACCTACAGCAGCAGCATTAAAGTCAGAAGACTCTATACCAGAAAAAATAATATCATAATTTTCATTTTTAGCAACTTCTGCAATTTGAGCAGCAATTGTGTAAGAGTCGCTTGGTTCACAATCAATACGGAAAGCATCATCAGCACCAATAGCTAAGGCTTTTCTAATAGTTGGTTCTGAATTTACAAGCCCAACATTTATGGCAGAAACTTTTTCAATTTTACCTGCTGATTGTTCTTTTATTTCCAACGCTCTTGTCAAAGCAAGTTCGTCCCAAGGGTTAATAACCCATTGTACGCCATTGGTATCAAGGTTTTGCATACCTGTATCAAATTTAATTTTTGTTGTGGTGTCAGGTACATTACCAATACAAACGAGTATTTTCATAATTTATTTATTAATATTATATAGTTTTTAAAATTTTGTTGCAAAGATAATTTATTCTTTTAGAATTGCCCTTGAAATCACAATTTTTTGAATTTCAGAGGTGCCTTCATAGATTTGCGTTACTTTTGCTTCACGCATTAATCTTTCTACGTGATATTCTTTTACATAGCCGTAACCACCATGAATTTGTACAGCTTCAGTTGTGATTTCCATTGCAACATCAGCACAATATTGTTTTGCCATAGCACTTACTAATGAATAATTTATTCCATTATCTTTTTGCCAAGCTGATTTATAAACTAAATTTCTACCGTTTTCTAATTTAACTGCCATGTCGGCAAGTTTAAAAGCAATAGCTTGGTGATTTGCAATTTCGGTTCCAAAAGCTTTTCTTTCTTTTGAATATTTTAAAGCTAAATTAAAAGCACCGCCTGCAATTCCAATAGCTTGTGCTGCAATCCCAATACGTCCGCCGTCTAAAAGTTGCATAGCAAATTTAAAGCCAAAGCCATCTTCACCAATTCTATTTTCTTTAGGAACTTTTACGTCTGTAAACATAACTGAGTGTGTATCAGAGCTCCTCATTCCCATTTTATCTTCGTGAGGACCTAAACTTATTCCTTCACTATGACGGTCAACAATAAAAGCATTTATTCCTTTATACTTTAATTCAGGATGTGTTTGTGCAATTACTATATAAGTTCCTGCAGTATCTGCACTTGTAATCCAGTTTTTTGTTCCGTTAAGTAAATAATAATCTCCTTTGTCTTCAGCAATAGTTTTTTGTGAAGTAGCATCAGAGCCAGCTTCGGGTTCAGAAAGTAAAAACGCTCCAATTTTATTTCCACTTGCTAAATCGGGTAAAAATTTGCGTTTTTGTTCTTCATTGCCATAATGTTCAATACCATAACAAGTTAAGGAATTATGAACAGCTAAAACTACAGCACTTGAAGCATCTATTTTTGCAATTTCCTCTAAAGCCAAAACATAAGAAATATTATCCATTCCACTTCCACCATATTCTGGACTAAGGGTAATTCCAAAAAAGCCAAGTTCAGCTAAAAGTTTCATTTGACGATGAGGAAAAATAGATTTAGCATCTCTTTCTATAACATCAGGTAAAAGTTCTCTTTCCGCAAAATCTCTGGCTGCTTGCTGGATCATTAATTGTTCTTCTGTAAATTCAAAATTCATAGTGTAATATTTTTAATTTGTTAAATAAAAACTTCAAATATATGATTTTTGTCATTAAAATCCTATAGTTTTGAAAATATTTTATTTTTTTCCTTAACTATAAGTCCTGGATAAAACTTAATGTCAATTCTGTTATCTCTTCTTCTGCTTCAAAATGAGGGGCATGTCCACAGTTTTTGATTAATTCGATTTGGCAAAAAGATTTAATATTGTTTTTTAATGAGTCTAATTGTTTTATGCTTCCGTACTCGTCTTTATCTCCTTGAATAGCAAGAACAGGACATTTTATAAGTTTTAAGTAATTTTCAATATTCCAATTTTTGTATTCAGGATTAGTCCACACATCATACCAGCCATGAAACATTGTAACAGTGTTTTTGCCGTGATATTTCTCTAAACTTTTTTTCAATCCTCTTTTATAAAAAATATCATACATTTTTTTTACACTATTATAAGTAAGATCTTCAATAAAAAGATGGGCAGCTTCAATAATAATTGCTTTTGTGTTTTCTGGAAACATTGCAGCATATAAAAGCGCTAAACTTCCTCCATCGCTATGACCTATAATAATTTTATTTGAATTTGGTTTTAAAAGTTTATTAAAAATAAAAGGCATATAGTTTTTTGCATCTTCTTCTAAATAATTCGGATTTCTATTTTCGCTTAAGCCATCAGATTTTCCATAGCCGTACCTATCGTAAATTAGTGCAGGCATTTCTAATTTTTTAGATAATTTTTCAGGAAAATCTTTCCACTGCCCAATAGAACCTAAACCTTCATGCAAAAAAATTAAAACATCATCTGTATTATTTGAAAATTCAGGATTAATAAAATGGTAATAAATGTTTTTATTATTAATATTTAAAAATCCCGTAAGCATATTTTTATAGTTTTAAATTGACAAAATCAGCATTAATACTTTATTCCTTATTAGAAGAATAAATATTTATTAATTTCTTCATTCCATTGCTAATTTTCTTTTCAAAAGATTCTGCGGATTTATCTTTACCAATATCTTCGGTTTTATCTTCGCCGTGTCCATATATTTCTTCTAATATATGGGCATATTTTTTATAAATTACATTGCGTTTTAATTTAAGAGTTGGCGAAAGTTCTCCTGTTGGTTGCGACCATTCTTCGCATACAAGTCTAAATCTCTTTATTTTTTCGTGTTCTCCAAGAGTTTGATTAACTAAATTAATTTCCTTTTGGAATTTATTAATAATTTCAGGATGTTTAATTAATTCGTTATTTTCACGGTAATGAATTTTGTATTTACTGGCAAAAAAGTGTAGATAATTGAAATTTGGTGAAATAAGTGCACTTACAAATTTTTCATTTTCGCCTACTATCATTAACTGTTCAATAAGTCCGGAGGATTTGAATTTGTTTTCAATAACTTGTGGCGCAATGTATTTTCCACTAGAAGTTTTAAATATTTCTTTTTTTCTATCAGTAATTTTTAAATATTTATTGTCAATAAACTCGCCTATGTCTCCAGTGTGGAACCAGCCTTCTTCGTCAATAACACTTTTTGTAGCTTCTTCATCTTTATAGTATCCAAGCATGATATTTGGTCCTTTAGCAAGAATTTCTCCGTCATCGGCTATTTTCACTTCTACGCCTTTTAAGATTGGTCCAACAGTTCCAAGGTGTGCATTTTTCCAATCCATCCAGTTTACTGCTAAAACTGGAGAGGTCTCGCTTAATCCGTAACCTTCACAAATTCTTATTCCTGCGGCAGTGTATAATCTAGCTAATCTTACTTGTAAAGAAGCACCACCTGATACAACAGCAACTAAGTTTCCACCAAAAGCAGCTTGCCATTTTTTAAACACTAATTTTCTGTATATTGATAATCTAAATCTATAAAATATTGAGTTTTTACCTTTGTCATCATGTTTTGTTCCTAATCTAACTGCTGCAAAAAATATCCATCTTTTTATTCCCTTTAAATCTTTTCCAATAGAAATTATTTTGTCGTAAAATTTTTCTAAAACCCGTGGTACAGAATTGAATAAATGTGGTTTTACATCTTTAAGGTCATTTATTATTGTTCCAAGATTTTCGGCATAGTAAATAGAAATACCTTTAATTTGGAAAGAGTAATTAAGCATTCTTTCATAAATATGGCAAAGTGGTAAAAAACTAAGTGCTTTTTGTCCGTGGTCTATTGGTACAATTGGTTTTACGCCTATAGCATTGCTTAAAATGTTTTTATGAGAAATCATTACACCTTTTGGATTGCCTGTTGTTCCTGAAGTGTAAATTAATGTGTGCATATCATTTTCATCGACTGATTTTTTTCTCTCTTCTAGTTGTTTCATTAACTCCTCTTCATTTTCTTGCGCTTCTTGAATTAGACTAATCCAGTTTTCAATTCCCTCAATATGATGAAAAGTAAAAACAGTTTGAATTTCCGGGATTTTATCTGCTATAGGTTTTAGTTTTTTATAAAGATTTTCATCTGAGACAATAATTATTTTAGCATCAGAATGCCTTAGTATATATTCTAACTCTACTCCTCCAAGAGTTGTGTAGATAGGAACATGAACCAAACCTGCAAGCGAAATCCCCATGTCTGCAATATTCCAATGGGGTAAACTTTGGGACATAGTAATTATTTTTTCGCCCTTTTTAAAACCTTTGTTTATTAAGCCACAAGCAAAAAGATGAGAATATTTGTAATAGTCGTGAGCCGAAAAGTTTACCCACGAGCCCTTGTCTTTATATGAAAATGCATCTTTTAAGTCTGCATATTCGTTATTATATAATTCTAAAATATCGAAAACTCTTTTTATTTCCATTTTTAAAATTTTATGTTATTAATAATTTAAGGATTCCAATGCTTACTTGTTTTTTGAAATGGACAATTACCACATTTTTTTGGATTTTTTATTATTGAAGAAATCCAATATTTATATCCTATTGTAAAAGTAAAAGTATTTTGTTGATGCCCGTATAAAAGTGAAAGTGTTAAATCGTTTTTGTCATTTAAAAATAGTGCATATTCTAATTCGCCCATAAAACCTAATTTATATTCCCAACTTCCATTTGCTCCCCAATGGTTTTCTTGAACATATCCTGGAATGCTTGACCATAAACTTCTTCCATATAAATTAGCTCCTGCTCCAATACTAAATGAATTTCTCCAAACCTGAACTAATCTTTGTTTAAGACCAATATGTAGAGTTAAGGCAGGTTTTGCAGCTGCATCGTTTAAAAAACCTAACATTGCTCTAAAAGCAAAACTATCACCACTTAAGTAAGATTCATAACTAAATAAAAAGAAAGGTTCGGTAACAAATATAGCCTTGTCGTCAATTTTATTATCAAATAAATGTTTGTTGGTTTCGTTAAATGGATGAATACCTACAGGCGAAAACTTTAGTTGAATAGTTGATTGGCTCATAATATTTAAGGAAAATATTAAACCCAAAAAAAGTAATGATATTTTAAAATCCAAGCTTTTCATAAAATATTCGGTAATATTAAAATAACCGTTTATAAATGATATTTATTTTCAAAAATATAATTTTATTTTAAATTTTAAAGCATAATTTCATAATTTTTATTGATTATTTTTTATTTAAAACAAAACTTTCAAGTTAATTGCTTGATTATTAGAGCTTTTCTCTTTTTGTTTTAAGATTGATGTTTTTTGTGATTTTTTTATTTTTTGTTTCTTTTTTTGTGTTTTTAATTTTATTTTTTGCAGTGTACCAAAAAAAATAGCTTAACTGTTTGTCTTTTTCTTTTTGTGATTTTGCTACATAAAGTTTTTCGCCTGTATAGGGGTTTATTCCAGTATAATACATAACTGTAGCCAAAGTCATTGGAGTAGGGGTAAAGGATTGAACTTGCTCGGGCTTATATCCAATGGATTTTAATTCTTTTGTGAGCTTTGCCATATCTGCCTCTGTACAGCCAGGATGAGACGAAATAAAATAAGGAATAATTTGTTGGTTTAATTCATATTTGTCATTGATATTAAAAAATATTTTTCTTAGATTTTTAAATCCTGAAAAAGGAGTTTTTCTCATTAATTTTAAAACTTTTGCTTCGCTATGTTCAGGGGCTACTTTTAAGCGACCTGACACAAATTTACTTATTAATAATTCTAAATATTCTTGATTTATTTTGTTAATTTTTGGATTTTTAGTTGTGTAGAGTGCAATATCGTATCTTATTCCGCTGCCAATACTGATTTTTTTAATCCCTTTTATTTTTAAAGAATTTTTATAAAGGTTTATTAATTCTTCGTGAGAAGTATTTAAGTTTTTACAAATATTTGGAAATATGCAAGATGCTCTTTTGCAAGTTTCACAAATTTTTAAATCCAAGCCTTGCATTTTGTACATATTTGCCGAAGGACCGCCTATATCTGTAATATGCCCAGTAAAATTTGGCATTTCAGATATTTTTTCCAATTCTTGTAAAATTGATTTTTGTGAGCGACTTGAAATATTTTTGCCTTGATGTGCTGCAATAGTACAAAAACTACAAGCTCCAAAGCAACCCCTGTGAATATTTACAGAATTTTTAATCATCTCGTAGGCAGGGATTGCTTGCTTTTTGTCGTATCGTGGATGTGCTAATCTAGTGTAGGGCAAATCATAAATTTCATCAATTTCGCTTTCACTTAAACTTGGAAAAGCTGGGTTGACAATTATTTTTTTATCTCCAATAATTTGGGTAATTCTTCTGTCGCTATGGTAATTTGTTTCATTTTCAATTTTAACGAAATTTTTTCCATATTTGATTTTGTCCTTTAATACTTCTTCATATGAAAAAAGCTCAATATCTTTGTCTTGTTTATCCTGAATTTCGCCAATATAAGCACATTGTCTGATATTATAACATGAAAAAATACTTCCTGTTTCATTTATTTGTTTTGCAATTTCTCTAATTGATTTTTCAGCCATTCCATAGACAAGCAAATCGGCGTTTGAGCTTATTAAAATTGACTTTAAAATTTTATCTTGCCAAAAATCGTAATGTGCAAATCTTCGCATTGATGCTTCAATTCCGCCTAAAATAACGGGAGTGTCGGGATAAATTTGTTTTAAAATATTTGAATAAACATTGCTTGCATAATCTGGTCTTTGCCCTGATTTTCCTCCTGGGGTATAAGCATCGTCAGTTCTTTTTCTTTTTGCTGCTGTATAATGGTTTATCATGGAATCCATGTTTCCTGCACTTATTCCAAAAAATAAGTTTGGTTTTCCAAGTTTTTTAAAATCTCTTAAATCGTCTTGCCAATTAGGTTGTGGTATTACTGCTACTTTAAATCCTTCGTTTTCTAAAACTCTTGCAATTACTGCTGTTCCAAAAGATGGGTGGTCTATAAAAGCATCTCCGCTCACAAGAATTATGTCAGCAGTTTCCCAACCAAGCTCCTGCATTTCTTTTTTTGAACTTGGAAAGCTAAGTTTAGTGTTAAGAATATTCTTGTTTACCACTCTGGAAAAGGATCAGAAAACATTGAATTACCAAAAGGTCTGATTAAGGGATTGTCGTAATAAATAGGATTATATGGTCTAAATAATGGATTGTAAGAATTTTGCTTGTGAATGCTTATTTCTGCACTTATATAAGAATTTTCACCAATTTTGTAATCAAAACCAAAAGAATTAAATGAATTTGATGAATTGTTTGAAAATGCTGTTGGGTTTGTATCAAAAATGCTGCTTGCATGAACTCTAAGTTTGTCGTTTATTAAATATGAACCTTTCATAAAAAAGTAAAGTTTATTTTGATTCATAGTTTTAGAAGTCCTATTTTCAGCATTCCAATCTAAATATGAAGGAAAATTTGAGCTCACAAAAGCTGTTCCTGCCGTTAAAGTAAATTTATCGGTAAAATTATAATCTATTTTAGGCGAAACATAATTGTAAAAAAGATTTTGACCGTAAAAACTTGAAAAACCTGTTCCTGCCGAAAAACTTGTACGAAATTTATTAGTGTTTGTTTTTGTTTTAAAAGGAATTTTCTTTTCTTGCTCTGTATTATTGGTGTTAGAAAAATGATTTTCATTACCAAAATAAAACTTATCTTCTTGGGCAACAACAAGTTGAGAAGCAAATGCAAAAATTAATATTAAAAAATATTTCTTCATAAAATAATTTTTGTAAAGATATTAAATTTTCGAATAATTACAAAAGAGAAGATTGTTTTTTAAAAATAAACTTCAATTTTTGTATTTGGAATTATTAGCTTATTGCTACCGGGAATAAAGTCTTGCATTTTATAAGATTGTAAATCTTCAAGTTTGTATTCTTGTTTAGAAATTTGAAGTTTTTTACCAATTAAATCTTCATCGCATAAATCTGGCGATGTTTGGTGAGAAATTATTTTTGCTTTAAAATCAATAATATAAGTATCCCATTTTTCGCAGGGAATAGCGTAATCAACAGTTGCTTTTGTTAAATAAAAATCATCGTCTTTAAGCTCAAAACAGTGGTTAAAATAAAATTTGTTTTCGGCATCAACAGAGTGTATTACGTAAATTTTATTCTCATCAATTAAAATTTCTTCAAAGGGGTCAATATTTTGCTGCAAATAATCTGAACTTAAAACAGGACCGGAAATTTCTTTCCAAATTAGAATTTTGTCGTTTTCATTTTTACAAATATAAATTTTTCTCTCAATTCCTTTTGTTTTAATATTATCTGTATCATATAAGTAAATAATTTCATCAAGATTATCTTTATCCAAATCGCCTTTTGTACTTGAAATTAAAGTATAGGTATTTGGAGCAGAAAATTCCGTTAAATTGCTTTGATTTTCTGTATTTTTATCTTTTTTATTTTTGCAGGAAATTATTAGCAAACTTAAAAAAAGATATAAGAAATATTTTTTCATAATTATTCGCCAATAATTTTAACCATTACTTTTTTACGTCTCATACCATCAAATTCTCCATAAAAAATTTGTTCCCAAGGACCAAAATCTAATTTGCCATCAGTAACTGCTACAACCACTTCACGACCCATTATACTTCTTTTTAAATGAGCATCTCCATTATCCTCATAAGTATTGTGTCTATATCTATCATGTGGTTTTTCTGGGGCTAAGCCTTCTAACCATTCTTCAAAATCTTGATGCAAACCTGGTTCATCGTCATTTATAAACACACTTGCAGTAATGTGCATTGCGTTTACTAAACACAGGCCTTCTTTAATCTCGCTTTCTAAAAGACAATTTATTACTTCTTGTGTTATATTAACAAACTGACGGCGTTGAGCTATGTCAAAATATAATATTTTTCTGTATGATTTCATTATAGTTTAATTTATATTTTTTTCAAAATTACAGAAAAATTAGTTTATAAACTATGTTTTATAAATTTTATTTTGATATTTCTGTGTTTTTTGCTTCAAAAAATTATTTTATCAGTATATATTAGAATTGTATCTTTGTCAAAAATTTGAAAGATTTGTATTATACTGGTTTATTAAATAATGGAATTAGAATTATTCATCGCTATATCGAGTCTGATGTTTCGCATTGTGGAATAATAATAAATTGTGGAACACGTGATGAGGCGTTTAATCAGCATGGTTTAGCTCATTTTGTGGAGCATATGCTTTTTAAAGGAACTAAAAAACGAAAAGCATTTCATGTGCTTAGCCGTATGGACGATGTTGGAGCTGATATTGACGCATGGACAACAAAAGAAGAAACTGTAATTGCAGCAAGTTTTTTGAACGAACATTATGAACGTTCAATTGAATTAATTAATGATGTAGTTTTTAATTCTGTTTTTCCTCAAAAAGAATTGGAAAAAGAAAGAGAAGTGATAATTGATGAAATTAATTCATATAAAGATTCTCCTTCTGATAGTATTTTTGATCATTTTGACGAATTATTATTTCCTTCTAATTCTTTAGGCAGAAATACTTTAGGAACAAAATCAAAATTGTTAAAATATAATTCTGATAATTTATCCAATTTTGTAAAAGAGAAATACAATACTGAGCAAATGGTGTTTTGTTCTATTGGGAAAATTAAGTTTGAGAAACTGATGAGGTATTGTGAAAAATATTTTGCTCAAAATCCTGAAAATAAACGACTTTATATTAGAGAAAAATTTGATGCTAAAACAGTTTTTAATAAATCAATAAGAAAAAATACATACCAAGCTCATTGTATTTTAGGAACTTATGCTTATTCTTTTAATGATTCTAAGCGCTTAGCTTTGTTAATGTTGTCTAACTTATTAGCGGGTCCAGGAATGAATGCTCGATTAGTACTGATGTTGCGTGAGAAAAAAGGAATTTCATACAATATAGAATCAAATTATATTCCTTACGAAGATATTGGTTGTTTTAATATTTATTTTGGTTCAGATAAAGATAAAATTGAGCTTGCTATTGAAATTATTTACAAAGAGTTGAAAAGATTAAAAGAAAATAAGTTGGGTAGTTTGCAATTGTCGAAATTAAAAAAACAATTTGTGGGACAACTTGCAATAAGTAGCGAAATTCATTCAAACACTTTATTGTCTATGGGTAAAACTTATCTTATTTTTAATCAAGTAGAAAGTTTGAAAGATATATTAAAAGAAATAAATTCTGTTAGTGCTGAACAATTGTTGCAAGTTGCAAATGAAATTTTTGATTTGAATAATTTTTCAAGTTTAATTTATTATTAAATGGACAATATCGAAAAAATTGCTTTGAATTATGTAGAAAACTACTGTGAACCGGAAGATAATTTGTTGAAAGAACTTTCGCGAGAGACTGCTTTAACACAATTGCATCCAAGAATGCTTTCAGGAAATTATCAAGCTCATTTGTTATCAATGTTTGTTAAGCTTTTTAAGGCTAAATCAGTTTTGGAAATTGGAACTTATGCCGGATATGCAACAATTTGTATAGCAAGAGCTTTAGATGAAGATGGAAAAATAACAAGTATTGAGAAAAATGACGAAATTCAATGGCTTTCTAATAAGTATTTTGAAAAATCAGGACAAAAAAATAAAATAAATGCTTTAGTTGGAGATGCTAAAACAATAATTCCAAACTTAAATGAAATATTTGATTTGGTTTTTATTGATGGTGATAAACGTGAATATATTGAATATTATGACTTAGTTTTTCCAAAAGTCAAAAATGGAGGTTTGATTTTAGCCGATAATGTTTTGTGGAATAATAAAATCTTTGGCAAAATTGAATCTAATGATTATATGACTAAAGGAATAATAAAATTTAACGAATATATTGCCCAAGATAGCAGAGTTGAAAAATTGATTTTACCTGTGAGGGATGGATTGATGATGATAAGAAAAAAATGAAAATTGCTTCTTCACATTTCGCCGTATTCAATGTCAAACAACTTGCTTAAAACATATTCAAGTTTAAGATTAAAACCATTCACAATTAAATCTGCTTGTGAGTAATAATTTTCTCTTTCTATCAACATTGTTTCTACTTTATGTAAAAGCTCTTGTTCTGATAAATTAGTAATTAGCGGTCTTTTAGTTTTAGAGTTTATCAGTCTGTGCGTTAATGATTTTGCATCTAATTTTATGTAAATACTAGTTCCAAGTTTTTTTATTATTTCTAAATTATTATTAAAGCATGGAGTACCACCGCCAAGAGACAAAAGAAAATTATTTTTATTTTCAAACTCTTTTAGTGTAATGCTTTCTAAGTTTCTAAAAATGCTTTCGTCAAAATATGAAAATATACTTGGGATACTTATTTTATATTTTTCTTCTATAAGCTTATCTAAATCATAAAATTCTAGTTTTAAAGCACTTGCAAGTTTTTTCCCAAAAACACTTTTGCCAGAACTCATAAAACCTAATAATAGAATTTTCATAAATTAGGTTTTTTTAAAAATCTAAAGTCATTTGAGTACCACTGTCAGCAGGAGGTTTTTTATTTTTATCTTTTGAGCTTTGTTTAGTTTCTTCATTTTCCTCATTTTCAGCATCTTCATTTTCTCTTGTATCAATTACTTCGAATTCTATTTCATCTTCTTCGTTATTGTCAATAATTTCAAGTTCTATTTCATCTTCATAGTCATCAAGTTTTTCTTTTACTAAAGGCTGATCAAAACTAATTTTTGAAGTTTCGAAAGTAGTTAATCTTTTCCCTCTAGCTCTAATTCCTTTAACAGCAATAAACTCTTCGGCATCAATAAGCTCTGGTTCTCTATCTTTGTGTTTGCCTGCAAAGTTTAATTTTACTTGAGGATAATCATCACTTGAAAGTGCAACAAGATATGAGTCTTGGGTTTCGGAAATAATTAATTGTTCTTTTAAATCTTCCTGAACTTGAAAACGTTTTAAATAGAAAAAATCTTGTTCAGCATCATAATGTATGGCTGTATAAATGGTTTCAGGTTCATATTTTGAAATTATTAAAATATTATCTTCGTAATGATTTGATAAATCAAAATTAGTTAATCTACAATTTCCGTCTTTTGTAAAAACTATTATTTTGTCCTCTCCTTGAAATTCACCTAAAAATGTTCCACGTTCACTATCATTAAGTCTAAAAACTTCTTCATCAAACCAAACTTTTCTACCTCCAAGCGTGGATACACCTTCTTCTTTTAAAGTAATTTTATGAATATCGTGTTTAGAAAGGATATTACCTTGAGCTGTACGTGCTTTTATTGCAATATCTTTAAAATCAATTTCAAAACTTAGTTTTCGGATTTTTGGTTTTGGTTTTAAAAACACTTTTATAACTTCGGCTTCTCCATTTGGATTGGCTGAAAAATAAAGAACTCTAGAACTTTCGGCTCCTTTTGTTAAATCATATTCTTTATCGCGTGTAACTCCTGTTACTGCAAATCTTTTTATATATGAAGTTGCAGTTTTTCCATCTCTATAAGCTACATTATAAATTGTGCGTTTATCGTTTCTAAAGAAAACATTAACATATAAAATATCTTTTCCAAAATATGCTTTTTCTGAAATTTTTGAAATACTATATTTTCCGTCTTTGCGTATAACTATAATATCATCAATATCAGAACATTCACAAACAAACTCATCTTTTTTAAGTCCGTAGCCTACAAAACCTTCTTTATAATTTACATAAAGTTTTTCATTTAATATTGCAACTTGGGCTGTATCAATAACATCAAAATTTCGCATTTCGGTTTTTCTTTCACGACCTTTACCATATTTTTCTTTAATACGTTTGTAATAATCAATTGCGTATTGAGTAAGATTATCAAGATGAGTTTGTATCTTTTTGATTTCTTCCAAAATATTTAACAAATCTTCTTCTGCTTTGTCGCTATTGAAACGCAAAATTCTTTTCATTCTAATTTCGAGCAATTTTAACAAATCATCTCTTGTTATTTCACGTGCTAAATTTAGCTTATGTTCAATTGCTTTTGAATGAATAAAGTCAATTGCTAGCTCAGTTGACTTTGCGTTTTCATATTCTTTTTCTTTATAAATTCTTTTTTCTATAAACCATTTTTCTAAAGAAAGCGAATGCCATTCTTCTTCTAATTCGTCTTTTTGAATTAGCAATTCTTGTTGTAAAAGAGTTCTAGTATTTTCTGCCGAATTTTTCAGAATTTCAGAAACGCCAATAAATTTTGGTGTATCGTCTTCTATAACGCAGGCATAAGTAGGAATAGAAACTTCGCATTGTGTAAAGGCGTATAAAGCGTCAATGGTTTTATCGGTTGAAACGCCTGAAGGTAAATGAATTAAAATTTCGACAAATTCAGCTGTATTGTCTTCAATTTTTCTAATTTGAATTTTCTTATTATCGTTAGCTGCAATAATGGACTCAATAATTTTACTTGTTGTAGTTCCAAAAGGAATTTCTTTAATAACTAAAGTTCTTCTATCTAATTTTTCGATTTTTGCACGTACCCTTGCTCGTCCACCTCTTAAACCATCGTTATATTTACTAAAATCTCCATATCCGCCGGTAGGGAAATCAGGAAAAATTTCAAATTCTTTATTTTGTAAATGAGCAATGCTTGCATCAATAAGTTCTAAGAAATTATGTGGTAAAATTTTTGAAGCTAGACCAACAGCAATACCTTCCATGCCTTGAGTTAAAAGTAAGGGGAATTTTACAGGTAAAGTTATAGGTTCTTTATTTCTACCATCATAAGATGATTCCAATTTGTGGTTTTAGGATTAAAAACAACTTCAAGGGCAAATTTCGTTAATCTAGCTTCTATATATCTTGGTGCAGCAGCAGAGTCGCCGGTTAAAATATTTCCCCAATTACCTTGACAGTCAACCAAAAGATCTCTTTGTCCAAGTTGTACTAAAGCATCACCTATAGAAGCGTCTCCGTGTGGGTGGTATTGCATTGTATGTCCAACAATATTTGCAACTTTATTATATCTGCCATCGTCAAGTTGTTTCATGGCGTGCATCAAACGGCGTTGAACAGGCTTAAAACCATCATAAATATGAGGAACTGCACGCTCTAAAATTACATAGGAAGCATAATCCAAAAAACTGTCTCTAAACATCCCTTGCAGACGGGTAATTTTTGGCTCTTCCTGTTCTATAATTTCAACTGGAACAAATTCTTCTTTATTGTCTGTACTATTTTCAGGTATATTATTGATTTCTTCGCTCATGTTTTTCTAAACTCTCTTTTTATATATCTTCTTCTACTCTAAGATTGTTAATAATAAATTCTTGACGGTCTGGAGTGTTTTTTCCCATATAAAACTCAAGTAAAGGTTGGATTTGGTCAGCTTTAGATAAACTCACTGGCTCTAATCTTATATCTTTACCTATAAAGTTTTTAAATTCGTCAGGAGAAATTTCACCTAATCCTTTAAAACGAGTTATTTCCGGATTATTTTTTAGTTTTTTTATTGCTTCTTCTTTTTCTTTTTCGTCATAACAATAAATTGTTTTTTGCTTATTTCTAACTCTAAAAAGCGGTGTTTGCAATATAAATAAATGTCCGTGTTTTAATAAATCAGGAAAAATTTGTAAGAAAAAAGTAATTAACAAAAGACGTATATGCAGACCGTCAACATCGGCATCGGTTGCTATTACAACATTTCTATATCTTATGTTTTCTATTCCTTCTTCAATATTTAAGGCAGCTTGCAAAAGGTTAAACTCTTCGTTTTGGTAAACTACTTTTTTAGTTTCACCATAGGAATTTGCTGGTTTTCCTTTTAAACTAAAAACAGCTTGAGTATTTACATCTCTTGATTTTGTAATAGACCCACTGGCAGAATCGCCCTCGGTTAAGAAAATTGTTGTTTCGTAACGTCTTTCATCGTTTGAATTGTAATGAATACGACAATCTCTAAGTTTTTTATTATGAAGACTAACTTTTTTAGCTCTTTCTCTTGCTAATTTTTGAATGCCTGCAATTGCTTTTCTATCTTTTTCTGAAGCAAGTATTTTCTTTTGAATTTCCTCAGCAATTTCAGAGTTTTTGTGAAGGAAATCATCAACTTTTTTCATAAAATCGAAAATATAATTCCTCACACTAGGTCCATCAGGTCCCATATCTTTTGAGCCTAATTTTGTTTTTGTTTGTGACTCAAAAATTGGTTCTATAACTCTAATGCTAACAGCTGCTATAATGCTTTGCCTAATATCATTAGCATCAAAATCTTTTTTATAAAAATCACGAATTGTTTTTACAAAAGCTTCTCTAAATGCTGCTAAATGTGTCCCGCCTTGAGTGGTGTTTTGTCCGTTTACAAAAGAATAATACTCTTCGTTATATTGTGTGCCATGAGTAAAGGCTAGTTCAATATCTCCATTTTTTAAATGTACAATAGGATAAAGTGGCTCTTGGTTTAAATTTTCGTTTAATAAATCAAGTAAACCATTTTTGGAATGAAAGCGTGTGCCGTTAAAATTTATTGTTAAACCAATATTAAGATAAGTGTAATGTCTTAACATAGTTTCAATAAACTCAATATTGAAATTATATTTTCCAAAAATTTCGGTATCAGGCGTAAAAACCACTAGTGTTCCATTTGGTAAATCTGTGTCAACAATCTCAGTTTCAGTGGTTTTTAATCCTTTTGAAAATTCTGCTGTCTTCTTTTTGCCTTCGCGATATGAACTTACTTTAAATGAAGAAGATAGAGCATTTACAGCTTTTACCCCAACTCCGTTAAGTCCAACAGATTTTTGAAAAACACTTGAATCGTATTTTGCACCTGTATTCATTTTAGACACTACATCAACAAGTTTTCCTTGCGGTATTCCACGACCATAATCCCTAACAGTGATAGTATGATCTTCAAGCTTAATATCAATATTTTTCCCAAAGCCCATTGCGTACTCGTCAATTGAGTTATCAATAACTTCTTTGATTAAAATATAAATTCCATCGTCTTTAGATTTCCCGTCTCCTAATTTGCCTATATACATTCCAGGGCGCTTCCGAATATGCTCTTCCCAATCTAAAGTTTTAATACTATCTTCCGAATAATTCGCTACCATTTTACAGTCCTTTCCATAAGTTTACAAAAGTAGCCCTAATATATTTATTTTTTTCAGATTTGCAAATTAAAATATTAACATTTTTTAGTTGATAAGGATTATTTTTTTGAATTTCCCATATTTTAAAAATTTTTTCACAAAGAAATTAGATTTAATTGTTTTCAAATCTTTATTAAATAAATCAGGCAAAATACTTTAATTACCAATTAGATATAAATTATAAAAATACAAATATTATCTTTAGTTAAAATTTTAACAAATTCTATTTTAAAATTTGCTTTATTTTAAAAATTTTATTATATATATTTGTTGCAAATAGTAAATTTTAACACTATGAAACAAATATTTTTATTCTTGGTTTTTACATTTATTGTAATTTTCATGTCTAATGCTCAAAGTATTTTAGACGATACAATTAAGCTGAAAGAGGTTGTAATCACAGCTAACAAAACAGAAGTTACAAGGAATAATATTCCTTTGACAATTTCAGTAATTAATAAAATGGAAATTGAAAACAGTAATGAATCGGCTTTGTTGCCTGTAATCAGCAATAATGTTCCCGGAGTTTTTGTAACCGAACGCGGAGTTACAGGTTTTGGAGTTTCTGATGGTTCTGCCGGGCAAATTAGTATTAGAGGAGTAGGTGGTTTTCCAAACACTCAAGTGCTTTTATTATTAGACGGGCATCCTCAATATATGGGAATTATGGGGCATCCTTTACCAGACGCTTATGTGGCTAGTGATGTTGAAAGAGTAGAAGTTGTTAGAGGTCCTGCCTCAATTTTATATGGTTCCAACGCAATGGGAGGAGTAATTAATATAATTACTAAAAAACAAAAAACAGATGGAATTTCAATAAACGCACGCAGCTCATTTGGTAGCTTTAATACTCAAAAATATATGGCTAGTGCAGGATTTAGAAAAAAAGGATTTAGCACTTTTCTGTCTTATAACCACGACCAAACAGATGGACACAGAGCGAGTTCAGATTTTAAAATTGATAATGCTTATGCAAAAATTGCTTATGATATTTTAGATGAATTAACTGTTTATACTGATATTAGTTTGGCAAAATTTTACACACAAGACCCCGGACCAATAAGCGTCCCCAATACTTTAGCTCCACATTGGATTGATATTTTAAGAGGAAAAACATCTTTTGCATTAGAAAATAATTTTTCAAATTTTCAAGGAGCATTAAAAGTTTTTCATAATTTCGGAGAACATAAACTATATGATGGATTTCATTCAAATGATATTAATTCAGGATTAATCTTATATCAAAGTATTAGACCTTTTGCAGGAAATTTGACAACTATTGGTTTAGATTTCAAAACTTTTGGAGGTTTTGCAGAAAATACAATTATGGACGCATGTTTAAACGATACTACTTTATATGAAATGGCTGCTTATATTTTAAGTCAACAAAATTTTAACGATATACTTATTCTAAATGCAGGACTTAGATTAGAAAATCATTCTGTTTATGGACAAGAATGGGTGCCACAAGCCGGAATTAGTTATAATCTAAACGAAAACTCAACAATTAAAGCTATTGCATCTAAAGGTTTTAGAAGCCCAACAATTCGTGAATTATATATGTTTCCACCTCAAAATGCCGAACTTTTGCCAGAAGAACTTTGGAATTATGAACTTGGATATTTACAAAATATAAATGATAATATTAATTTTGAACTCTCTGCTTTTCATAATAAAGGTAGTAATATGATAAAATTAGTGAGAGATGGAGGAATGCCCAAATATCAAAACACAGGAGAATTTAGTAATTTTGGTGGAGAATTTTTAACAAATATTAGGATTAATAAAAATCTAAGATTTAACATAAATTATAGCTATTTATACATGGAAAAACCTATAATTTCATCTCCAGAACATGCACTAAATTTTAGCGGAAATTATAGATTTAATGATTTTATTCTTAACTTAAGCCTACAATCAATCAATGGCTTATATTCAAAACTTGTTCCCGAAGACCCTGATAAAGACGTTAAAGTCAACTATATAGTTCTTAATGCAAGATTGTCGTATAATATCACTAAAGAATGGAATATTTTTGTTGCCGCAAATAATATTTTAAATTCTGAATACGAAATTAACTTTGAATATCCAATGCCGGGAATAAACTTTAATGCAGGGATAAATTTTAAATTATTTAAAGATTTGTAAACTGAGAAATTCAATTAAATGAAAAGATTAAAAATAGTATTCCTGATTTTTGCATTATTTTACGCAAATACTTTACTTTTTGCCCATTCAGGAAAGGCAAGATTTCATGTAATCATCGATACAGATTGTGCCCCTGATGATTTAAGAGCAATAAGCCTTATTTTAGCTTCTGCTGATTTTGAGCTTTTAGCAATTACCACAAGTGACGGACTTTTAAGCCCAGAAGAGGGGTATAAAAAGATAAAAGCAATGCTCAAACATTTCGGACATGAAGGTATTCCTGTTGCTTATGGAAAAAAAACAAACAAAAAAAATGCCGGATGTAATGAACTTTGCTTATCAGTAAATTGGGGAAATGAGGAAAATATTAAAATTCCGGAAAAAAATTTAGCAGTAGAATTGCTTATAAAAGAAATAAATGAGGAAGAAGAACCTGTATATTTAATTTGTTTAGGACCTTTAACAAATATTGCGGAATTATTGAAAAACAAAGACATACATTCCCAAATAGAACAAATTTTATGGTATCAAGGAGATATAAAAACAGGATATAATTTAAACTCGGATATTGAAGCTGCAAAATCTGTAAGTGATTGCCATACAGTGAATAAAGTTTTTTTTAATACAGATAAAATTAAAGAAACTTTACTAACAAATAAATTTTTAAATAAAATATCAAAACTCAATAATCCATACTCAGATTTAATTTTTGAATCTCATAAAAATCAGGGAATTCAAGAAAAAATAAAGACTAAATTTTACAGATTTTGGGATGATTTATTGCCATTATATTTAATAAATCCCGAATTATTTGATGAAAATCAAGAAAATAAAATCTTGTATGTAAGTATTAAAAATAAAAACTTAAAAAATTTTGAAACAGCTTATTTAAAAATTTTAGACAGCAAACATCAATATGAAAATAAGGTTTTTGATAAATTTCCAACTTTACCAGAATATTATGCAGAAGATATAAAACCTTATGTGAAAGAATTAATTAAATTATATGGATATTCTGAATTTCGTTCAGCTGTAATTACAAATGAAATGCACGGACATTTTGGAATTTATGCCGTTGTTGGAGTAAAAATGGGAATTAGAATTAGGCAATATTTCAATATTTCATTAGATGATGTAGAAATTCTTTCTTATGCGGGTTTAACTACGCCACTAAGTTGCATGAATGACGGTTTGCAAGTAGGAACAGGTGGAACAATTGGGCATGGATTAATTCGAGTTGCAGAACAAGAAAATAAAATACCGGCTGCAAAATTCAGATTTAAAGATAGAGAAATTACTTTAATTTTAAAAGATGAATATTGGAAACAAATTCAATCAGATATAAAAAAAACAATTGACAAATGCGGAAATTTAACGCCTGAATATTGGGAAGAATTAAGGAAATATGCAATAAAATATTGGTTAGAATTTGATAGAATGGAAATTTTTGAATTTATAGAAAAATAAGGATTTTAGTTTTTTTATTTT
>Ga0172382_10001079_pt1 | contig 49609 bp, 43 predicted proteins | sample Leawel138RmetaG_FD_122245 | JGI IMG/M metagenome (GOLD analysis project Ga0172382, IMG submission 122245) | Leachate microbial communities from a municipal landfill in Southern Ontario, Canada - Leachate well 138R metaG | ecosystem: Engineered > Solid waste > Landfill > Unclassified | place... | reverse complement strand
TTCCGGGCAAAAAAATTAATCGATGGTCGGACCAATGTCAGGATATATTGCACGCTGCGGATGTGATGCCGACGATCAATCCTCCGATCAGTAACGTCATCAGCAGAAAAAACAAGAGTCCCGGGATCGCCCAGTTGTGCACGCCGCCGATTTCCCGGAGAGCGAGTGCCATATCCGGGGGCTGTGCCGCTTTCAGATCCGCAATCTTCGCCCGGACATGCTGGTAGTAGAGGTAGTTGCCGACGACGCCGGCAGCGATATGCAGAAGAATGTTGAAACCGGGTATCCACCAGAGCAGGAAGGTTATCCCTGCGGCAAGATACATTTTTCGGTACAGCATCCAGAAAAAGGTGAACAGGGCTGCCGGCCAATTCCAGGTGACGGCGAACCTGTCGACACCGGCGATGCTGAACGTGCCGAAGTGCCTGAGGTAATAGTTCGCGTTCTTGCCCGCGAACATCCGCATTTCCTCGGGAGTGACCGTCGTCGCGCCACCCACCCAGGAAAAATCCCCGGCAACCGGCGAAGCGGCGCCGATAAAGGAGGCGCAGTACCGACACTTGATCGCGCCGTCCTGGATCGTCTCCTTGCAGTAGGGACATATCATCGTTCGAGGTTCCTTCCGGTAGCATCGCGGCAGCGCCGCCTGCGGTGACGGTTGGAAAAGTATACAATGTTCTGGGGATGAATTGGAGTCCGCGCGGCGCCCGCCCAGCGAAAGGAAAAGTCGTGGGGCCGATCACCATCTGCCTTCACCGTATCCTGCGGGATGCATCCGAGGGCGCGTGGCGTGCGTTTGTCGACCCGGATGCCCGGGTCAGATGGCTGCCGCCGAGGGGCTGTCAGGCAGATGGCGGGGGTGGCAAGGGGGGAAGGACGGCGAATCACGTCCGGTCACGGGCATCCCGCCCGCCGCAAGCAGCAAGGGGTCGGCCTTTGCTGGCCGACCCCTTGACCTCTTTGCCGGACCCGGAAACCTTTGCGCCTCCGGATCCGGCATCTACCGCTGCCGAGTTCCAAAATTCTAGAAGTAGCGCTTCAGCAGGCCGGCAAAAGCCTGACCGTGCCGCGCCTCGTCCTTGCACATCTCGTGAACCGTATCGTGGATGGCGTCAAGATTCAGTTCCTTGGCCCGCTTGGCAATTTTTAGTTTGCCCATGCAGGCGCCGTTTTCCGCCTCAACCCGCATCTGCAGATTGGTTTTGGTATCGGCGACAACGACCTCGCCCAGCAACTCGGCGAAGCGGGCGGCGTGTTCGGCTTCTTCAAAGGCGATCCGCCGGTAGGCCTCGGCCACCTCGGGATAGCCCTCGCGATCAGCCTGCCGGCTCATCGCCAGATACATACCGATCTCGGTGCACTCACCGGTAAAATTGGCCCGCAAGCCTTCGAGAATTTCCGCATCGACGCCTTTGGCCACGCCGATTCGGTGCTCATCGGCCCAGGTCAGGCCGGCGCTCTCCTGCAGAACGAATTTCTCGGCGGGAACGGCGCACAGGGGGCAGGTTGCCGGGGGAGCGTCACCTTCATGGATATAACCGCAGACCGTACAGACAAATTTCTTCATTGGACCTCCTTGGTGGATGATGAATTGTAGACAAAACGAGTTATGTTTTACCGGAAGGGATAATAATTGTCAAGTAAGTTGGGATTAATTCGGGTGTGAACCGGGTGGAAATTCGCTTGGTGAGGGAGTGAGGCGACGGTATCCCGCAGATAAAAAGCGGGAGAATGGCAGAAAGGCAATCCTGACCCTGGAGGCTCTGGAGGCTGCCCTATCAATCTTAACTTGCCCCCCCTCCCCATTATTCAGGCAAGACGCCGACTACCTCAAATCGATCCGGCAACGTTATCGCCTGGCGCCCCGGAAGATGAAGGGACTCATCCTCGACGAATTCTGTGCAACCTGCGGATATCATTGCAAGTATGCTATCCGCTTGCTCCGCAAGCCGAAGCGCAAACCATCGGCTGCGCGCGTTCGCGGGCGACCTGGGCCCAAATCGAGCTATCAGCAGCCGGAGATTGTGACCATCCTCAAGCGCCTCTGGTTTGTCACCGACCAGATGTGCTCGAAGAAACTTAAGGCCGCTATCCCCTTATGGCTGCCTTTCTATGAGCAGGAATACGGTGGCAATGGGTGGCAATGGGGTCAGGATTGCCTTTCTGCCATTCTCCCGCATTCTGACACGGGGGTGGCAATGGGGTCAGGATTGCCTTTCTGCTATTCTCGCGCATTCTGACACGTAACCACGGCACCCCACTCCACCGTTTACCTCGGCTTCGGTTCCGGTGAAAGCATACGGGAGCTTTCAGAATAGGTGCTTTCCTCCTTGCTCTCTTGCACTTTTTTCACCATAATCCATTTGTACTCTTCCCTGTACAAAAGGAGTCCTGAATGCCGCGCCTGCGCCTCGAAAAAGATATCAAGCCTCTCTCTGAATTCCGCGCCAATGTCGCCTCCTGCCTGCAGCAGGTCCATGAGACGCGCCGACCCCTGATCATTACACATCGCGGGAAAAGCACGGCCGTCCTGATGGATGTCGCCGAGTACGATGCCCTCGTAGAGCGCCTGGAACTCCTTGAAGATCTGCAGACCGCCGAACGGCAGATCGAAGAGGGACAGGGCGTCGCCCATGAGGCGGCGTTGCAGGCGGTTCTGGAACGCCTGCCGAAATGAGGATCGTCTGGTCGCCGCTGGCGCTGGAGCGCATCCGGGAGATTGCAACCTATATTGCCGAGGACAATCCTGCGGCAGCACGCAAGTGGGTGGACGACGTTTTTGCCCGAGCCGAGAACCTTCTGGTCTTTCCGGAGGGCGGCCGCCATCTCCCCGAAATCAGGCGAGCGGACCTGCGCGAACTGGTCATGGGCAATTATCGGCTCATCTACCGCCTCAAGACGCAAGAGATTGCCATCATGACCGTCCGCCACTTTAAACAAAAATTGCCGGTCGAAGAGATTAACGAACCGGCCGTCGCAAGCTGGGGATAATCCCTCCAGGGTCGTTTGACGATGCGGCGTTTGGCCTGGAAGCTGCGGTATTCGAGGTGGCGAACGGCAGGGTTCGGATGATCTTGATCAGGCCGCGCTCCTCCTCTTCAATGAGGAAGCCGGGAAGGTGCCGGAAGCCGGCTATTCGGTTTCTGCTGCGCTCTTCATCGTACTCCGCTTGCGGTCGAGACGCAGGTCGCTGAAAATCTCGGCCGAGCGCTCCCACCTCTTCTTCGCTCCTGCGTGCCATGGCGAAAGCCTCCTTTTGCCCCCTCTGTATAAATGTACAGCAGATATCGGGCAACGGAGAGTGGCGGGGTTACGCCTTGACGCTCACCAGGTACTTCAGATATCGCCCTTCGGGGAAGGTGACCGGGTAGGGAAAGTCGGCGGGCTGGCTTGCGGTGCGGATGACGCGCAGGTCGCAGCCGGCCTGCAGCGCCCCGCGGCGCAGCTCTTTGAGGTAGTCGGGGAGGTCGGTCTTCTGGTGGTTGGAGGAGGTGATCAGCACACCGCCGGCCGGCAGCAGGGCGAGGGCCGCCGTCACCAGTTCGGCGGTCCCCTGGCGGGTGGTGAAGCGGCTCTTGCCGGTGGTGGAGAAGCTCGGCGGGTCCATGAGGATGAGATCGAACTGCTCGCGCTTCTTCTGCATCTCGGCAAGAACGGCGAAGCAGTCGCCAACGACGAAGGCATGCGGGCGCAGCGGCAGACGATTGCGGGAGAAATTGTCCTTCGCCCACTCCAGGTAGCCGGCGGAGACATCGACGCTCGTCACCTGCGCCGCGCCGGCGGCGGCCGCCGCAACGGAAAAAGAACCGGTGTAGGCGAAGAGGTTGAGGACGCGCTTGCCGGCCGCCCGCCGGCGCAGATCCTGCCGGTTGTCGCGCTGGTCGAGAAACAGTCCGGTGTTCAGCCCCTGCTCCAGATCGACGAGAAAATCGAGCCCATGCTCGCGCACCGGCTGTCGACCGGGACGGGACGTGCCGGCGAGCAGCCTGCTGTAGCGTTTGGAGTCGCCGGCGGCGGCCAGGGAGCGCGTCTCCTGCGGCCGCCCCTTGACGTAAATGCCGGCCGGGGCGAAGATCTCCTGCAGTGCTTTGGTCAGCAGCGGCAGGTGCGGCTGCCAGGCGGCGCTGTAGAGCTGCAGCATCAGGTGCTCGTCATAGCGCTCGATGGTCAGGCCGGGCAGACCGTCCCCTTCGCCGTTCACCAACCGCCAGGCGGTGCTTTCGCCGAGATTGGCCTGGGCGCGGCGCAACGCATCCGCCCGCCGGAGCATCGTCGCCAACCAGTCGGCGCTCAGCTTCAGCGGTGCGAAAGCGAGCACCCGCGCCACCACCCGGTCCTTCGGGTCGAGCAGCGCGGTGGCGAGCACCCGCCCCTTTTCGTCGGCGAGTTGCACCAGGTCGCCGGCTTTTCCCGCCGGCCATTTTCTGGTATGGCGATCGGCGATCACCCACGGATGTCCCAGTTCGAGCATCCGCACCGTTTCCGGGCTGACGGTCACTTGCATGCCAGACTCCTTTTTCCTTGGCTAAAGAGGCGATTGTAGCCGAGGCGGCCAGTCCCGCCAAGGCCAAATAGTGGACAGACCAAATCGTGAAAGCATCCACAGGGATGGCCAGGATGCACGGATAAAACTTAGGCGACCAGGATTTTCTCATCCTGTCTATCCTGAATATCCCCTGTGAATTCGCCTGAACGCTTTCCGCAGCGGCGCCTTTCATGGTAAATTCTCCGACCGCAAAGAAAGGGTTGCCGAGAATGAGTGAGACACCGAAATCGAAGGGGGAGATGGTCATCGAGCGCATCATGCAGGAGCTCGATCCGCAGTCGGAACGCTACCGCATTCTGGCCACGGCCAAGCAGTTCAAATCGTCGTGGGTCGAACTCGGGGAGAAGCTGCTCGATGTGCAGCAGAAGGGGCTTTTTCGCCAGTGGGGGTACGAGTCCTTCGAGGATTACTGCTCCCGCGAGGTGCGCATCAAAAAGCCGACGGCGCAGAAGCTCACCCTCGCCTACCGCTATCTGGAGAAGGAAGAGCCGGAACTGCTCGCCCGCCGCACCGAGCTCAAGCCCCTGCCCGACTACCGCTCCATCGACCTGCTGCGGCAGGCGAAGGAAGAACTCGACCTGCCCGCCGACGATTACGCCAACCTGCGGCGCACGGTGCTGGAGGAGGAGCGCAGCCACCCGACCGTGCAGAAGCAGTTCCGCGAGGCGGCCGGCGACCGCCTCCCCGCCGACCCCGCCCTGCCCCTGCGCCACGCCCTCGGCGCCGCCCGCCGCCTGCAGAACACCCTGCAGCCGCTCCCCGAGATTCCCGCCGAATTCGTCGACACCGTCACCCGGCTGGTCAACTGGCTGGAGGCGGGAGAGAGCGAACAGGGGGGCTAGGCCATGGAGACTGGAGGATTGAAGAAATGACGGTATTCGAAAAATTGCGTTTGGCGACCGAAGCGGCCCAGAACGAGCAAGACCTCCCCGATTTTCTGGCGGCGCGTATTTTCACGATCATCGAAAACCAGGACAAGTTCGGCGGACTGGAAACCGAAGTGGACGAGCTGGCCGAAAAGGTGAAGATCTACGACACCTACGGACAAACCGGCTATCTCGGCATGGGCGTCAACAACGTCATCCTGGAAAAGGCCATTAAACGGTTCGACGATAGGTTGCCGACGCCCCGATAAGCGCCCATTTGCATTTTCACGGCATTGGGATAACAGTTTTTAAAAGCAACGGATTTGCCAAGGAGACCTGCCATGCTGCGAACACCCGCCTACGCCGCCGACAAAGCCGGCGCGCCGCTGAAACCCTATTCCATCGAACGGCGCGAGCCGGGCCCGCACGAGGTGCTGATCGATATCCTCTATTGTGGCATCTGCCATTCGGATGTGCATCAGGTGCGCGACGAATGGGGCGGCTCGATCTTCCCGATGGTGCCGGGGCATGAAATCGTCGGCCGTGTGACGGAAACGGGAGCTCAGGTGAAGAAATGGCAGGTGGGCGATACCGTTGGCATCGGCTGCTTCGTCGACTCGTGCCGCACCTGCGAGGCGTGCCGGAGCGGCGAAGAGCAGTTTTGTGAAGAAGGGATGAACGCCACCTACAACGGCTACGAACGCGACCGCAAGACTCCGACTTACGGCGGCTATTCGACCCGCATCACCGTCAATGAGGATTACGTCCTGCGCATTCCGCCCAACCTGCCGCTGCCAGGAGCGGCCCCCCTGCTCTGCGCCGGGATCACCACCTACTCGCCGCTGCGCCACTTCGGCGTCATGCCGGGCGCCAAGGTGGGGGTCATCGGACTCGGCGGTCTCGGCCACATGGGGGTAAAGATCGCCAGCGCCATGGGCGCCCACGTCACCGTCCTCAGCCATTCGCCGGCGAAAATGGACGACGCCTTGCGCCTGGGCGCCGCCGATTTCCTGCTTACCGCAGAGCAAAACGCCTTCAAGGAAAACGCCCGCCGCTTCGACTTCATCCTCGATACGGTCTCCGCCAAACACAACTACAACGCCTACCTCAACCTGCTCAAGCGCGATGGGACGATGGTGCTGGTGGGCATCCCGGAGCCGACGACACTCTCTGCCGGGTCCCTCGTCATGCAGCGCCGCCGCCTGGCCGGTTCGCTGATCGGCGGCATCCGTGAGACGCAGGAAATGCTCGATTTCTGCGGCGAGCACGGCATCGTCGCCGATGTCGAGGTGATCCCCATCGACCGAATCAACGAAGCCTACGAGCGGATGCTGCGCAGCGACGTGCGCTACCGCTTCGTCATCGATCTGGCCAGCCTGAAAAAAGAGGCCGCCTGAGCCCGCTTGCCACTTCACTTCCCACGTTCCGCTGATCTGCGGCCTTGGCGACGGCCCATCCTCGCCAAGGCCGCCGGCTGAACCCTCTCCGCGCTCCGCAGGCAAAAAAAGCAAAAAAATACCCCGGAAGCAGGAGGGAGCCTTCCGGGGCGAAAAGGAAAACCCGCGTCCGGGCCTTCCTGGCGAATCTGTATAATTATTTAACCAAATCCGTGGTGATTTGTCAACTCACTGAATCTCCGTCGTTTTTCTTGCCGCAAGTTGACCGCAAGGCCAATAAAATCCGCACGATGTGGCCGGAATTTGAGGGCGGGCGGCTCTCGTTCTGGTCATCGCGCCGCGCCCATGGCATACTTGCCTTCGGTCCAACCCATTACGCGTGGAGCAACGCATGAGCCATCAGCGACAGAGCGGCATTCTGCTGCATCCGACCTCCCTCCCCGGTCCCGACGGCATCGGCTCGCTGGGCGCCGAGGCCTTTGCCTTTATCGATTTTCTCGCCGAAACCGGTCAATCGGTCTGGCAGATCATGCCCCTCGGGCCGACCGGCTACGGCGACTCCCCCTACAGTTCATTCTCGGCCTTCGCCGGCAATCCGCTGCTGGTCTCCCTGCAGCGACTTGTAGAGGAGGGGGATCTCGACCCTGCGGATGTTGCCGGCACGGCGCTGCCGGAGGGGGAAGCGCATTTCGGCTTCACCTTCAGCCACAAGACGCGGCTGCTGCACAAGGGGGCCGAGCGCTTTTTTCGCCAGGGGCGTGAGGAGCGCCGGCAGGCATACGGAAACTTTCACGCCCACCAGGGCTATTGGCTGGACGATTACGCCTTGTTTCGCGCCCTGCGTCAGCAGTTTGACGACCAGCCGTGGAATCGCTGGCCCGAGGACATCCGGCGCCGGGACGAAGCGGCGTTGCAGTTCTGGCGCGAGGAACTGCACGCGCCGATCCTGCTGCACAAATATGCCCAATTCGTCTTTTTCGAGCAGTGGTTCGCCCTCAAGGAATACGCCAACAGCCGGGGCATCCGTATTTTCGGCGATATTCCGATTTATGTGTCCTTCGATTCGGTCGACGTCTGGGCCAACCCGCACCTCTTCTATCTCGACCAGGCGCAAAACCCCACCCTGGTCGCCGGCGTCCCCCCTGACTATTTCAGCGAAACCGGCCAGCTCTGGGGCAACCCCATGTACCGCTGGGAGCGCATGGCGCAGCAGGATTTTTCCTGGTGGCTGGCCCGTTTCCGCTGGAATCTGACCCAGGCCGACATGGTGCGCATCGATCATTTTCGCGGCTTCGAAGCGTGCTGGGCGGTGCCCGCCAAGGAAAAGACCGCCATCAACGGCAGTTGGGTGCCGGTGCCCGGAGACGAGCTGTTTCGCCGCCTGCAAAAAGAGCTGGGGCAGGCGCCGATTGTCGCCGAAGATTTAGGTCTGATCACCCCGGAGGTCGAGGCGCTGCGCGACCGGTTTGCCTTCCCCGGCATGAAGGTGCTGCAGTTCGCCTTCGGCTCCGGTCCGGACAACCCCTATCTTCCCTTCAATATCGAACGCAACAGTGTAATTTACACCGGCACCCACGACAACAACACCACGCTCGGCTGGTGGAAATCGCTGCCGACGGCCGACAAGGAGGCGGTCCGCGCCTATCTCGGCACTTCGGGCCGCGACATGCCTTGGGATCTGATCCGTTTGGCAATGGCCAGTGTTGCCAACCTGTGCATTTTGCCGCTGCAGGACGTCCTCGCCCTCGACGGCCGGGCGCGGATGAATACGCCCGGACAGGCCGGCGGCAACTGGCAGTGGCGCTACCTGCCGCAGGCGCCGACCCCGGAGATCCGAAAACGTCTTGCGGATATGACCCGAACCTACGGTCGCTTTCCTGAAAGAATGTAAGCGCGCGGGTTGCCAAGGGGCGCGGAGTGGTTTATAACCGGTCGGTTTTGATCATCGGTTTTGTCATCGCCAAGGGAGACAGAAGACATGCAGAAGGACAAACAGGAGGAATATTTCCGCGACTGGAAACGGCGCGAGGAAACCGCCGAGAAGATGTTGCCGCTGATTGGTCGCCTCTATCGCAATCATGGGGTGGTGACCACGGTCTACGGTCGCGGACTGGTGCATAAATCGGTCATCGACATTCTCAAGGTGCACCGCTTCGCCCGCCAGATTCTCGAGAACGAGCTGTCGGTGCACGACACCTCGCCCGTGCTGAATCTCCTGAGCCGGCTCGATCTGGCCCCGGCGCGGATCGATATCGGCAAGCTGACGGTGCGCTGGCAGGCGCAGGAAAACGGCGTCGCATTGGAAGACTTCGTGCGCCGGGAATTGTCGGCGATCAACACCGGTCGCGATTCGCTGCTCAGCCAGCCGCAGGATGTGGTTCTCTACGGCTTCGGTCGTATCGGCCGCCTGATCGCCCGCATCCTGCTGCAAAAAACCGGCGGCGGCGACAAGCTGCGCCTGCGGGCGGCGGTGGTGCGCAAAGGGAGCGCCGACGATCTGGAGAAGCGCGGCAGTCTGCTGCGGCGCGATTCGGTGCATGGTCCTTTTCAGGGGACGATCACCATTGACGAAGAAGAGAACGCCATCATCGCCAATGGCAACCTGATCCGCATCATCTACGCCGATGCCCCGGAAGATGTCGATTACACGCAGTACGGCATCGACAACGCCCTGCTCATCGACAACACTGGGAAATGGCGCGACCGCAAGGGGCTGGGCCGGCATCTGCGCGCCAAAGGAGTCGATCGGGTGGTGCTCACCGCGCCCGGCAAGGAGGATATCCCCAATATCGTCTTCGGCGTCAACAGCGATTTAATCGCCGGCGAGGAGCGCCTCTTTTCCGCCGCCAGTTGCACCACCAACGCCATCGTTCCGGTGCTCAAGACGGTGAGCGATCGCTTCGGCATCGTCAACGGCCATGTGGAAACCTGCCACTCGTACACCAACGATCAGAATTTGATCGACAACTACCACAAGAACCCGCGCCGCGGACGGGGGGCGCCGCTGAACATGGTCATCACCGAAACGGGCGCCGCCAAGGCCGTCGCCAAGGCGGTGCCGGAGCTGGCCGGCAAGCTCACCGGCAACGCCATCCGCGTCCCGACCCCCAACGTCTCCCTGGCGATCCTCAATCTGACGCTGGAGCGGGAAACCAGCGTCGCCGAACTGAACGGGCATCTGCGCGACATTTCCCTTGATTCGCCGCTGCAGAACCAGATCGACTACACCAACTCGCCGGAGGTGGTTTCCAGCGATTTCGTCGGCTCGCGGCACGCCGGCGTGGTTGATTCGCTGGCCACCATCGTCCAGGGCAACCGCTGCGTGCTTTACGTCTGGTACGACAACGAATTCGGCTACAGCTGCCAGGTGGTGCGCCTGATGCAGCGCATGGCCGGACTGGAGCTGCCGGCCTTTCCGCGCTGATTCGCCGCCGGACAAATAAAAAGGGCCGATCCTGAAAGGACCGGCCCTTTTTATTTGTCGATATGCTGGATGCGAAGAATCAGTCGGTACGCATCAGGCGTAGCTTCTTGCGCAGGCGACGCTGAGCTTCCTTTTCCTTGCGCTTGCGCTTGACACTCGGTTTCTCGTAAAACTTGCGCTGCTTCATTTCGCGGAAGAGACCTTCCTGCTGCAGCTTGCGCTTGAGAACCCGAATCGCCTTTTCGACATTATTGTCGACGACCTGAATTTCCACTGAAACATTCACCTCGCTTTCGATTCATTTGCCTGCCAGAAAACTCCGGGCGGGCGAAGCAGGAAACTTATCCGATTTTCGGCGTAAAAGCAATCCAATTCGACCGAAAAAAATCTCGCCACCTTACGCCGGCGGTTCGCTGCGGTAAAGGACGACCGGAATGCCGCCGTTGGAGAGAGAGACCACGGGGGTGAGGGGCAGTCCGGTGGCCCGGGCGAGCTGTTCCGCCGGGGCGAGAAAAGCTACCTGCCAGCCGGCAAAGGAGCGCCGGCAAACGTCGCCGAACTGGCGGAAAAACGGACGCAGATCCTCCCCCGCCGCCAGCCGGCCGCCGTAGGGTGGATTGCACAGCAGCAAACCGGTGGCGGCCGGCGCCGCAAGTAGGGAAAATTCCTGCCGGTGCAGGACAAGATCATTCAGCACCGCCGCCCGTTCGGCATTGTCGCGGGCCACCGCCACCGCGTCGCTATCCTGATCGGCGCCGACCAGGAGCGGTCCGGACGGCAGCGCCCGCCGCTGCGCCTCCTCGGTGATGGCGCGCCACAGACCCGGCCGATATCCGGGCCAATCCATGAAGGCGAAGCTTCGCCGCCCCCCGGGCGGCAGTCGCCGCGCCAGCAGCGCCCCTTCGATAAGCAGGGTGCCCGAGCCGCACATCGGATCGACCAGCGGCCCGTCGCCCTTCCACCCGAGCCGGAGCAGGAGTCCGGCCGCCAGCGTCTCCCGCAGGGGGGCGCGGGTGACCGACTGCCGGTAGCCACGTCGGTGCAGGCGTTCGCCGGAGCTGTCGATGGAGATCTGGCAAATATCGTCCTCCAACCGGACCAGCACCCGTTGCCGAGGCCCATTTTGCAGCGTTTCGCCGCGGCCCAGCGCGCGGTCGGCGGCGGCGGCCACCGTCTCCGCAATGCGGCCGCTGTGCAGCAAGCGGGAGCGATGACTGGTCGCCCGCACCTCCAGGGCCGTGTCGGGCCGGACGAACTTGCCCCAGGCCAGGCGTTTCGCCTTGCCGAACAGGTCGGGGAAATCGCGCGCCTTCAGCGCGCCCAGGCGCACCACCAGGCGACTGGCGGTGCGCAACCAGAGATTGCTCCGATAGAGTTCGTCCAGGGCGCCTTCGAATTCAACGCCGCCGGCGACCGCTTTGCCGCCAACAATCCCGAGACCGGCCAATTCATCGGCGCAAACCGCCTCCAGTCCGGGGGCGACAACGGCAAAAATGCTTTCTTTCGTCGCTTTCAGTATGTTTCTCCCGTTACGCCAAGCAAACGGAGCCGACGAAAGGCCGCCGTTTCGCCATCGCGAATAAATTTGGTTTCGACACCCGTTCTCTGTATAATGCCGCAACATTAAAAACAGCAGGGAGCGGCACCAAGGCTCCCTGTTTTTGCAGGCAAACCCGCTTGCCATTCAACTCAGTGACCCATGAAAAACGAACCGACACCGCCAGCTCCGGCAAGCAAAGGAAATTCCGCGCGGACAGACTACGCCCGATTTTTCAAGCCCGGGCAAAAAATCATCCTGCGCACCACCTCCGCCCCGGATAATCGACCGAAGCGCCTGGAATCGCTCACGGCCTTCCTCAAGGAAAACAACTCCGGCTTTTTCGATCTTTCCCTTCCCTACAAAACGCGCGAAGGAGAACACCTTCCTTTTGCGCCGGGGCATCGGTTTGAGCTGGTCAGTGAAGCGATGGGGCTGGGCCTGCGCCTGGAGGGAGAATTCGTGCAGAACCAGGGGCGGGACATCATCCGCCTTGCCATCACCGGCGGGCTGCAAGCCTTTCAGAACCGCTTCACTCCACGCCTCGATATTACCGTTGGGCTGCGCTACACCCGCGGTCTCGGCACGCTGCGCACCTTTCGCGAGCAGTGGGAAAAAAACATCGAGATTCTCGGCCGCAGCGCCGGCACTTCCGCCCTGAGCAATTTCCCCCGATCCCGCATCAACCTGAGCTCCGGCGGCATCCGCTTCAACTTGAAAGCGCCCGTCGAGCCGGGGAGTCTCTGCCTGATCCTGCTTGAAATCGAAAAATCGACCCCGCCGATCTGCACCCTGGCCGAGGTGCTCTGGACCGGCGATCCGGTCGAAGAGCGGCAGTCGGCCGGCATGCGCTTCATCAATGTTCTGGAAACCGACCAGAAGCGCATCGAGGAGATCATCCGCAAGGGCGATGCGGTTGTAAAGGAACCGGAGAAAAGCTAAGGAAAGGGCGTCAATGGCGGGGCGGTGGAGGGGAAAACCCCGCCGCGTCGCAGCCGGCGCATGAATTCCGTCCTGGGGATTTCCCGCGCTCCGAGCGACCGGAGGTGGGGGTTCGGCAACTGCCCATCGATCAATTCGAAGTCGCGCTCCCGCAGTTTTTCCGCCAGAATCGCCAGTGCCACCTTCGAGGCGTTGGGCGCCAGGTGGAACATCGATTCGCCAAAGAAGCAGCGCCCAAGACAAACCCCGTATATCCCTCCCACCAGCACATCATCCTGCCAGCATTCCACCGAATGGGCATAGCCGAGTTCGTGCAGACGGCAGAACGCCGTCAGCATTTCGCCGGTGATCCATGTCCCTTCCCCCTGCTTACGCCGCACCCTGGCGCAGGCGGTGATCACCTCGCGAAAGGCGCGATCGAAGGTGGTGGTGAAAACCCGCCGGTGCAGCGTTTTGGCCAGGCTGCGGGAGATTCTCAGCGTCTGCGGCTCGAAAATACAGCGCGGATCGGGCGACCACCAGAGGATCGGCTCCCCTTCGTTGTACCAGGGAAAAATACCGCTCGAATACGCCAGCAGCAGGCGCGACGGCGACAAATCACCACCCAGCGCCAGCAGACCATCGGGTTCGGCCAGTTCGAGGGGAGGGAAAACCGGTTGCTCAATCAGTTGATATACGGGCATTTTGCAGGCGTCCGCCAGCCGTCAGCTGGCGGCGAAGCGTCTCTGGCCCCTTTCCGGGTATTTAAATGTCAACTGATTATCGCGCACGCCGACGCGCACTTCGCCGCCCCGGCTGAGACGACCGAAGAGGATTTCGGTGGCGATGGCATCGCTGATCTCCGCGTGCATCAGCCGGGCGAGGGGACGGGCGCCATACACCGGATCGTAGCCACGTCTGGCTAAATAGTGGCGGGCGCTGGCCGAGAGACCGATGGTGATGTTTTTCTCCCGCAGGCGATCCTGCAATTCGGCCAGGAACTTGTCCACCACCTTGCGCATGATTTTCTCGTCAAGATGGCGAAAGGGGATAACGGCATCCAGGCGGTTGCGGAATTCGGGGGAGAAGGTCTTCTCCACCGCCTGCTTGAGGCTGCCCGCCTCGGCGTTGCCGAAACCGATCGGGGTGGCGCTCATCTCGCGGGCGCCGGCGTTGCTGGTCATGATCAGCACGGCATTGCGAAAATCGGCTTTTTTGCCGTTGTTGTCGGTCAACGCGCCGTGATCCATGACCTGCAACAGGATATTGAACAGATCCGGATGCGCTTTTTCGATTTCATCCAGCAGCAGCACGGCGTAGGGATTCTTGACCATGGCGTCGGTCAGCAGCCCGCCCTGGTCGAATCCGACATAGCCGGGAGGAGCGCCGATGAGCCGCGACACCGAGTGCTTCTCCATATATTCGCTCATGTCGAAGCGGATGAACTCGACGCCGAGCTGCGCCGCCAGCTGTTTCGCCACTTCCGTTTTCCCCACCCCGGTGGGGCCGGTGAAGAGAAAGGAGCCGACCGGCTTGTCGGGATGGCCGAGGCCGGCCCGGGCGCGCAAAATCGAGCGGCACAGGGCGTCGATGGCCGGCTCCTGCCCGAAGACCTGCCTTTTCAAATCCCGATCGAGATGTTTCAGCAATTTGCGATCGGAGGCGGATACGGTGCGCGCCGGGATGCGGGCGATGGAGGCGACCACCGCTTCGATATCGGCGAGATTGACCTGCCGGTCCTCGCGCGGATGCAGGCGCAGAAACGCTCCGACCTCGTCGATAACGTCGATGGCCTTATCCGGCAGATGGCGGAAGTTGATGTGCCGGGCCGACAGTTCGGCGGCGGCCTGCAGCGCGTCATCGCTGTAGACGACCCCGTGGTGCGTCTCGTACTGACTCTTCAGCCCGCGCAGGATTTGCACCGTTTCGTCGACGGTCGGCTCGGTGATGTCGATCTTCTGGAAACGACGGGACAGAGCGCGATCCTTGTCGAACAGATTTTTATATTCCTCGAAGGTGGTCGAACCGATGCAGCGCATTTCGCCGGAGGCGAGAACCGGCTTGAGAATGTTCGACGCATCCAGGGAGCCGCCGCTGGTGGCGCCGGCGCCGACGATGGTGTGAATTTCGTCGATGAACAGGATCGACTTCGGTTTCTTCGCCAGGGCGTTGAGCACCGCCTTGAGACGCTCCTCGAAATCGCCGCGGAATTTGGTGCCGGCAAGGAGGGCGCCCATGTCGAGCGAGAAAATCTCGAAACCACGCAGCAGATCGGGGACCTCGCGCAAATGAATCTTCAGCGCCAGCCCCTCGGCCAGGGCGGTTTTCCCCACCCCCGGATCGCCGACGAAGATCGGATTGTTCTTGCGCCGGCGGCAGAGAACCTGGGTGGTTCGCGTCAACTCCAAGGATCGCCCGATCAACGGATCGATTTTCCCCTGGCGCGCCCGCTCCACAAGATTGATGGTATAGGCGGCAAGCGGATCACGATTGGGGGCGCCACGGCTCGGCGCCGGCTCTTCCCGCCCGGCGGGGGACCCCGTCGATTCGGCATTGCGCGGCTCCTTGGTAACCCCGTGCGAGATGAATTCGAGCACATCGAGGCGCGAAATGCCCTGCTCCTGCAGGAAATGAGCGGCATGCGAGCTTTTTTCCTCAAGGATCGCCGCCAGCACGTCGCCGACCGTAATTTCCTTTTTGCCGACCGACTGCAGGTGAATGACGGTGCGCTGCAGAACCCGTTGCAAACCGATCGTTTGCTCGGGGACGGCCTCGTCCTGTTGGGGAACCGTCTCCAGATGCTTGCCGAAGAACTCCTCGATCGCCTCCCGCAGAGAGTCCAGGTCCCCACCGCAGCTGCGGATGATTTCCTGTCCGCTTTCCTCGAACAGGATGGCATACAGCACATGCTCGGTGGTGAGATATTCGTGCTGGCGCCGCTGGGCTTCACGAACCGCCAGAGTAAAGGTAATCTGCACTTCTTGACTGAACATACCGCTATTCTCTATGCCTCTTCCAGGCTGCATTTAAGGGGATAGCCCGCTTCCCGCGCCAGGAGATGGACGCGGGCTACTTTGGTTTCCGCAATCTCTTCGGGATAGGTGCCGCACATGCCGGCGCCGCGCAGATGAATATTGAGCATGATGCGATTGGCCTCGATCGACGATTTGTGAAAAACCCGCTCCAGCACCTCAACGACAAACTCCATGGTGGTGTAATCGTCATTGTGCATCAGCACCTTATAGAGAGGAGGCCTTGCGCTGCGGCTCTTGGCCTTGGTTTCGCCCGAGGGCAGCTGTTGTCTCGTCACGGTCTCCGCTTTCTTTTGCCCCCCTAACAGGCGGCGCCTTACCCTGTTTCCCGGGATTTAAACCCGGATCACTGTTTCGAGCAATGGTAACATAACCTTTCCTTTAGTTCCAAGGGATCTGCCTTTCCCGGCGCCGAGGCGAAAAAGGCGGATACGGAACCTGGTCTTTCGCCTGCGGCCAGCAAAAATTTCGCAGAATCGCGACCCTGCGCTTGACTAAAGATCTCTAATGGGTAGATTGTAGCCTGACACCCGACACTCCGAGCGGCCGCCTGACGGGCCACCAAATTCATGGCAAAGGAGGCATGCGCATGGGCAAACGCACTTCGGAATCCCAGAGCAAGCACGACTATATGATTACCTCCCTGGTCCGCTACCTCATCGAGCAGGGCTATTCCAATATAAAATCGAGCCACCTCGGCCATTTTGAAAATCCGACGGAAATGCCGGGCCGCACCGGCAACACCTATGCCTCCGATGTCATCGCCTGGAAGGATGGCAAGGAGTACATTTTCGAGGTCGAAACCAGCGAAACCCTCGATCTCGATTATACCCGCGAGCAGTTCGAGGCGTTCTACGACTACGCCCGCGAAAACCAGGCCGAGTTCAACGTGCTGGTGCCGAAGAAGAGCGAAAGCACCATCAAACATCTGCTGAACAATATGGAGATGAGCGAAGTCAAGGTCTGGACCATCTAAACCGCAGCCTGCCGAAGCGGCCGGAACCTCTTTACAACCCGAACTGCAGCGTACTATATTCAAAGCCTTTCCCGAACAAGGAGGCTTCGAATGACCGCTCGTTTTTCCCGTTATCTACTTCTGCTTCTCTTCCCTCTTTTCACCTTCTCCGGCTGCGGCTATAACCAGATTCAACAGAATGAGGAGGCGGTTATTTCCGCCTGGGCGGACGTGGAGGCGACCTATCAGCGTCGCGCCGACCTCATTCCGAATCTGGTGGAGACAGTCAAAGCCTACGCCGCCCACGAGCGGGAGACGCTGGAGACGGTGACCAACGCCCGCGCCAAGGTCGGGCAGGTCAATATCGGCGCCGGGGACCTCTCCGACCCGGCCGCCATGCAGAAGTATCAGCAGGCGCAAGGGGAACTCTCCGGCGCCCTGTCCCGTCTGCTGGTGGTGGCCGAACGCTATCCCGACCTGAAGGCCAACCAGAACTTTCTCGACCTGCAGCACCAGTTGGAAGGGACGGAAAACCGCATCAATGTCGCCCGCCAGCGTTACAATCAGGCGGTGCAGGTATTCAACACCTCCATCCGCACCTTCCCCAACAATTTGACCAACAACTTTCTGCTGCACCTGGAGCGCAAAGAGCCGTTCAAGGCGCAGGCGGGAGCGGAGCAGGCGCCGCAGGTGAATTTCAACTGATGCGCTGGAGCCTGAATATCCTTTTCGCCACCATTTTGCTTCTGCCCCTGTGCGCGGCGGCCGTCGAGATCCCCGCCGCGCGCGGCTACGTCAACGACCGGGCCGACATTCTCGCGCCGGCGACCGAGCGGAAATTGGAGCAGTTTCTCCGCGGGTTCGAGCAGAGCGACTCGACCCAGATCGTCGTGCTGACCGTCCCTTCCCTGGAAGGGGAACCGGTTGAAGCGTACGCCATCCAGGCGGCGCAGGCGTGGGGGATCGGCCAGAAGGGAAAGGACAACGGCGCCCTGCTGCTCATCGCCCGCGACGAGCGGAAAATTCGCATTGAAGTCGGTTACGGACTGGAAGGGCGGCTGACCGACCTGCTCGCCGGGCGGATCGTCGATTACGAAATTTCTCCTCGCTTCCGCGCCGGCGATTTCGATTCCGGTGTGCTGGCCGGCGTGCAGGCGATGGCCGAGGCGGTGCGCGGCGAATATCAGGGCGCCGGGCGCACTTCCCGCCGCGACGGCGAGCGCAGCCCCTGGGGCTTGCTCGCCTTGCTGCTGTTTCTCGGCCCCGGCCTGCTGCGTCTGAGCGGCGGCCGGGGCGCCCATCGGCGCGGTGGCTTTTACGTCGGCGGCCCCTTCGGCGGCCGGGGTGGTGGTTTCGGTGGCGGTGGCGGATTTTCCGGCGGCGGCGGTGGGTTCGGCGGCGGCGGGGCTTCCGGCGGGTGGTAGAAACGGCCCGAATGGATTTCACACGGCACACGTCACCAGTTACTCGTCACCGTTTCCAACTATTTTAAATTTAAATCAGGCGGGGATATGAAGACAGCCAGCAAATTTTTTACCGACGAAGAAAAGGCGCGCATCGAGGCGGCGGTGCGGGCGGCGGAGATGCGCACCAGCGGCGAAATCGTGCCGATGGTGGTCAACGCCTCTTTCGATTATCCCCGGGCCGAACTCATTGGCGCCGGCTTTTTCGCCATGGGCGGCGCCGCCCTGCTCACCTGGGCTTTCGGCCACGATTCCCAGTGGGTTTTCATCCCTCTTTTCCTGCTGCTTTTTCTCCCGTGCAAAGGGCTGTTGGCGTTTTTCCCCGCCCTCAAGCGGCGGCTGATCCCGGAAGCGGAAATCATCGCCGAAGTGGAGGAGCGGGCGCTGGTCGCCTTCGTCGAAAACGGCGTGCATCACACCCGCGACGCCACCGGCATCCTCATCCTCATCTCCCTGATGGAGCATCGGGTGCACGTCCTCGCCGACCGCGGCATCAACGCCGCCGTCCCGCCCCATACCTGGGACGAAATCGTCCACATGGTGACCGCCGGCATCCACAGCGGACAAACCGCCGATGCCCTCTGCGCCGCCATCGCCCGCTGCGGCGATCTGCTGGCGGAGCAATTCCCCCGTAAAAAAGACGACACCGACGAACTGCCGAATCTGATTGTGGAGTAAAGGTCCAGGTTCGCCGCTGGTGGCCTGGCGATCAGGTAACCGGCGTTAATCTTCTCCTGTCGTCCCGCAATCTTTCTCGATCCTTTTGACGATCGAGAAATTCGACGCGTGGTTTGCCAAGTTGAAGGGCAAGCAGGCCATACGCCGTATCCAGGTGCGTATCGACCGAGCCGAGGACGAAAACTTCGGCGATTGCGAACCGGTTGGCGAAGGCGTATCCGAGATGCGGATACACTATGGACCAGGCTATCGCGTGTATTTCACCCAGCGTGGCATGGAGATCGTGATTCTGCTCGCCGGAGGCGACAAATCCACCCAGGCCAAGGAGATCAAATCAAGGGAATGACAGAATATGTCTTTCAGGAAGGGGACGGGGTGGGTAAAGGGGGAAATTCTTCTGAATTGCTCTTTTTCAGGCTCAACATTATGCGCTGCGAACCGGAAAGCTCTATAAAATCACCGGCAACCGCTCCCCCACCCGATTCTCCTCCGGCGTCACTATGCTGCGGCAGGCGATCACCTCCACTCCCGCCGCCGCCACCTCGCGCAGTGTCTCGCCATATTTCGGATCGATATGATCGGCCGGACGAAAGGCTCTCGCCTCGCCGCGCTGAACGAGAAAGAAGATCACCGCCCGCCATCCTTCCCGTTTTGCCTGCAGCAGCTCGCGCAGATGCCGCCGGCCGCGCTCGGTGACCGCGTCGGGGAAGCAGGCGACCGCGCCGCCGTCGGTGAGGGTGACGTTTTTCACTTCGAGGAGGATCTTCGCCTCATCCCGGCGCAGGAGAAAATCAAGGCGGCTGGCGCCGTAGCGGTATTCGGGGACGACCTCGTAACCGGCGAGGCCGGGGATGGCGCCGCCGCGCAGGGCCTCTTCGACGACGCGGTTGGTGCGGTGGGTGTGGGTGTCGACCCAATGGCCGTTGACGCGGATCAGCTCCAGCGTCCAGGCCAGCTTGCGCGCCGGGTTGGCGGCGCGGGAGATGAGCACCGGATGCCCGGCGACGGCGCATTGCAGCATGCTGCCGGTGTTCGGCGTGTGGGCGGTGACGACACTGCCGTCTTCGAGTCGGACGTCGGCGAGGAAGCGCTGGTAGCGGCGCACCAGAATGCCCTCGACCATCGGCGCGGGCAGCCTCATGCGCCGATCTCCGCCATGTCGCGCTCGGAGAGGCCGAGCAGATAGAGGATGGAGTCGAGGCTCTGCTGGTTGATGTGGGTGTCGGCCTGTTCGCGCACCCGCGCCTTGGCGTTGAAGGCGATCCCCAGCCCCGCCTTGCCAAGCATCGGCAGGTCGTTGGCGCCGTCGCCGATGGCGATGACCTGATCGAGGGTGATCCCCTCGCGCCCGGCGATCTCCTCCAACAGCTCGGCCTTGCGCGCGCCGTCGACCACCTGGCCGCTCACCCGGCCGGTGAGACGGCCGTTCTCGATTTCCAGGGCGTTGGCAAAGGCGTAGTCGAGACCGAGCTCCTGTTGCAGGCGGTCGGTGAAGAAGGAGAAGCCGCCGGAGATGACGGCGGTGCGGAAACCGAGGCGCTTGAGAACCCCCACCAGCGTTTTCGCCCCGGGGGTGAAGGGGATCGAGCGGTAGACCTCCTCCAGCGCTTCGGCCGAAAGTCCCCGCAGCAGGGCGACGCGGCCGCGCAGGGCGTCGGAAAAATCGAGTTCGCCGTTCATCGCCCGGGCGGTGAGCGCCTCCACCTCGTCGCCGACGCCGGCCAGCCGGGCGAGTTCGTCGATAACCTCGATCTGGACCAGGGTCGAATCCATGTCCATGACGATCAGGCGCTTGGCCCGCCGGTAAAGCCCCTCTTTCTGCACGGCGATGTCCACCCCCAGCCGGCCGCCCTCGCCGAGCAGGGTCCGGGTCATCCCCTTCACGTCGAGTTCGGGAGGGACGGTCACCAGAAATTCGACACAGCGCAGCTGCCCCTGGGTGAGCTTGGAAATGCGCTCGATGTTCACCTCTTTGTCGGCGAGAATCCGCGCCACCCGGGCCAGCGCCTCGGCGTTGACCTCGCCGCCCATGATGGTGACGACGTGGGCGTGGCGCACCGATTTGCGCCGATACTCGGCCTCGGTCAGCACCTGAAAATCGAGGTCGAGGCCGATCTCCTTGGCGAGAAACAGCAAGTCCTTGACGATCGGCTTGCGGTCGCTGTCGCCGGCGGCGAAATCGATGAGGACCGACAGGGAGAGCAGCGTATGGGTGACGGTCTGCTCGATATCGCGGATGCGCGCCCCGCCGGCGGCGATCTGCTCGGTCACGGCGGCGATGATCCCCGGCCGATCCGGGCCGGTCATGGTAATGAGCACCATGCGGTTGTCCATGGCATATTTCCTTCCTGAATCAGAAAAATAACAAAGGCAATCACCGCCCGTTCGCTGCGCTCACTCTCTGCGGTGAAAAACCCTTTGCTGTGCAAAATCAGTCCGCCAATTCTTCCAATTCCCCCCACCGCGCGTAGACCGTCTCCAGTTCCTTCTCCAGCGCTTGCAGGCGCGCGGTGGCGGCGGCGACCGTCTCCCCCGCCTCCTTGTAGAAAGCGGGATCGGCCATCTGCGCATGCAGCGCCGCCTGCTCGGCCTCCAGCGCCTCGATGCGCTGCGGCAGCGCGGAAAGTTCCTGGCGCTCCTTGAAGGTGATTTTGCGCGGCCGCTCTTTCGCCGGCTTTTCCCGCAGCGGTTTCGCCGGCGGCGCGGGGGCCGCCGGCTGCGGCCGCTGGCGCAGCCAGTCGTCGTAGCCGCCGACGTATTCCTCTACCCGCCCCTCCCCGGCGAAGACCAGGGTGCCGGTGACGATGCGATTGAGAAAGTCGCGGTCATGGCTGACCAGGAAGACCGTGCCGCCGAAATCGGCGAGGAGCTCCTCCAGCAGGTCGAGGGTCTCCAGATCGAGGTCGTTGGTCGGTTCGTCGAGAACCAGGACGTTCGCTTCGCGGGCGAAAAGGCGCGCCAGCAGCAGCCGGCTGCGCTCGCCGCCGGAGAGGATGCGCACCGGCGTGCGCGCCCGCTCGGGCGTGAAGAGAAAATCCTGCAGATAGCCGATGACGTGGCGCGGCTGGCCACCGACGAGGATGGTGTCCTGATCGCCGACCAGATTCTGCTGCACCGTCCGGTCGGGATCGAGTTGCTCGCGCAGCTGGTCGAAGTAGAGGATCTGCAGATTGGCGCCGAGGCGCACCTTTCCCGCCTGCGGCGCGAGCTGACCGAGGAGCAGCTTGAGCAGGGTGGTCTTGCCGACGCCGTTGGGGCCGATGATGCCGATGCGGTCGCCGCGCAGCACGCTGGTGGAGAAATCGCGCAGAATCGGCCGTTCGCCGTAGCCGAAGGTGAGATTTTCCGCCTCCGCCACCAGCTTGCCGCCGCGCTCGGCCTCCAGCAACTGCAGCTTCGCCGTGCCGCTGCGCTCGCGGCGGCGGCGGCGCTCCTCGCGCATCGTCTTGAGCGCCCGCACCCGGCCCTCGTTGCGGGTGCGCCGGGCCTTGATCCCCTGGCGGATCCACACCTCCTCCTGCGCCAGCTTTTTGTCGAAGCGCGCCCACTCCTGCGCCTCGGCGTGCAGCAACTCCTCTTTGCGGGTCAGAAAGGTGTCGTAGTCGCAGGCGAAATCGAACAGACGGCCGCGATCGATCTCGACGATGCGGGTGGCCAGCGCGCGCAAAAAGGCGCGGTCGTGGGTGACGAAAACCAGGGTGGTGCGCGAGCGCAGGAGAAAATCCTCCAGCCAGGCGATCGACTCGATATCGAGATGGTTGGTCGGTTCGTCGAGGAGCAGCAGATCCGGCTCGCCGACCAGCGCCCGCGCCAGCAGCACGCGGCGCTTCACGCCCCCGGAGAGGCTGGCCATGGCGGCGTCGGCCGGCAGCTTCAGGCGGTCGATGACCTGCTCGATGCGCTGCTGCAGATCCCAGCCGCCGCCCTCCTCCAGCGCCTGCTGCGCCGCCAGCAATTCGGGCAGCAGCGCCTGCTCCCCGCTTTCGGCCATCCGGCGGCCGAGCTCGTGGTAGCGGCAGAGCCCCTCCCCGGCCGCCCCCAGACCGCCGGCGACCACGGCGAAGACCGTCCCCGCCATCTCGCGCGGCACCTCCTGCGGCAGAATGCCGGTCCGCAGTCCCTGCCGGCGGTCGAGGACGCCGGCATCCGGAGGAATCTCGCCGGCGAGCAGACGCAGCAGGCTCGACTTGCCGGCGCCGTTGCGGCCAAGCAGGCAGATGCGCTCGCCGGCCTCCACTTGCAGGCTGATCTTATCGAGCAAGGGCGCGCCGCCGAAGGCGAGGCTGAGGTCGCGTAGACTTAATTCGGACATAGGGGAAGACGTTCCTGAAAAAGGGAAAAAAATATGTATGAACCGCCGGTCGCGGCAAAAAGCCAACGCATTGCCCAGGGATGCACAGGATTTTCAGGGTCAAAGCAAACCTGTTGCCATGGGTTTATCCGGTCCATCCCCGCCGCCGGACGAGCTTTGACGATTACCGCTGCGCTTTTTCGATCAAACCGGCAATGCTGTCGGCCAGCTGCCGATAGCCGGCGGCGTTGGGATGCACCGAATCGCTCTTGAGACTGTTGTCGGCAAGAATATCCGCCAACGCCTCCCCCTCATAGGGAATTTTCAATTCCTTGGCCACCTCCTGGTACAGAGGCGCCGCCGCAAGGAACAGTCCGGGGCGCGGCACGCCGATCAGCACCACCTGACAGCCGGCGGCGCGAGCCAGTTCGATCATCCGCCGCAGGTTGGCGCGCAACGTCTCCGGATCGCGCCGCTGGAGAAAGTCGTTGCCGCCATGGCAGAGGATCAGCAGGTCCGGCCGGTGTTCCTCCAGCAGCGCGGGCAGACGGGCCAAGCCGTCGGTAGAGACCTCCCCCGGCACCCCGGCATTGATCACCGTCCGTTGCAGCCGCTGCCCGAGAACCGCCGGATACGCTTCCTCGCGGCCGGCGCCGGTGCCGTGGGTCAAGCTGTCGCCAAAGGCGAGGACAAGCGCTTCCGGCGGCAGCGCGTTAAGACGCGGACCGTTGTCGCAGCCGGCGAAGATGAGCAGAGCCGCCAGCATCAGCAGCGGAATCGGCGAACGGAAAAAGATCATCGTAATGCCTTCAATGAGAAATGGACGAACGAACGACGGAGCAACTGGCGATTATCGCAGATGCGCGCGCCGACGAAAAGGGGGGCGCGCGGAAAAATCCGCAGCCGCCGGCCGGGTGGCCATCCGCCCGATCATCAACCCACCACCGAAATCTCCGCGGCGCCTGTCGAATCAATCCAGGGTTCGTCGATAACGCTTCAAACCGATGCCGAGGGCGACGGCGAGGAAGAGGGCAATCGGCCACAGGTGGGGGATGACCTCGCCGAAGCCGTTTCCCTTGAGCAGGATGCCGCGCACAATGCGCAGGTAATGGGTCAGCGGCAGGGCCGACCCCAGCTTCTGCGCCCACTCCGGCATGCCGCGAAAGGGGAACATGAAGCCGGAGAGGAGGATGGAGGGGAGAAAGAAGAAGAAGGACATCTGCATCGCCTGCAGTTGGTTGCGCGCCAGGGTGGAGAAGGTCAGGCCGACGCCAAGGTTGGCGGCAATGAAGAAGAAGGAGACGGCGAAAAGGAGCGGAATGCTGCCACCCAGGGGGACACGGAAAAGATAGCGGGCGGCGACGAGGATAAAGGCCATCTGCAGATAGCCGATGAGGATATAGGGGACGAGCTTGCCGAGCATCACCTCCAGCGGCCGCACCGGCGTGGAGAGCAGGTTTTCCATGGTGCCGCGCTCGCTCTCGCGGGTGATCGCCAGGGCGGTGATGATGACCAGGGTCATCGTCAGCACCACCCCCATCAGACCGGGGACGATGTTGTAACGGGTGATCCCCTCGGGGTTGAAACGCGGATGGACGATGACCTGCACCGGGCTCTCCCCCCGCCGCAGGTACGTCAGCGGCCCCTCCAGGTCGGGGGCGAGGGCCGACTCGGCGATGGTGCGGAAAGCGGCGGCGGCGTTGCTGGTGGCGGCCGGGTCGGTGGCGTCGGCGGTGAGCAGAATCGCCGGCCGCTCGCCGCGCACCAGATCCCGGCCGAAATTTTCAGGAATGTTGACGAGGAACTGCACCCGGCCGGTGGCGATCATTTCGTTCCCCTCGGCCTCGCTTTGCGCCAGGCGCACGATGCGGAAATAGTTGCTGTTCTGCAACGCGGCGACGATGCTGCGGGAGAAGGAGCTGTTATCCGCGACCAGCACCGCCGTTGGCAGCCGCCGGGGGTCGGAATTGATGGCGTAGCCGAAGAGGATCATCTGCAGAATGGGGATGCCGAGCATCATGGCGAAGGTGAGGCGGTCGCGGCGCATCTGCACAAACTCCTTGCGGATGACGGCGATCAGGCGGGCAATCGAGAAGCGCGCGGCCATGGCCTATTCCACCTTCGCCCGCTGCATCAGGCTGATGAAGACCTCCTCCAGGTTGGTCTCGGTCTTCTGCCAGCGATGCGGCCCGTCCATGAAGGGGCGCAGACTTTCTGCCAGCCGCTCGGCGTCGTGCCCGCTCACATGCAGGATATTGCCGAAGGGGACCACCTGCTCGACGCCGGGGAGCGGCTTGAGTTTTTCCATCAGTTCGTGCATCCGTCGGCCGGAGACGGACCAGGTGGTCAGTCCGGAGGCGGCGACCACCTCTTCCGCCGTGCCGGTGGCGAGCAGTTCGCCATAGGCGAGATAGGCCAGGCGGTGGCAGCGCTCGGCTTCGTCCATGTAATGGGTGCTGATCAGGGCGGTAATCCCCTCGGCGGACAGGGCGTAGACGTCGTCCCAGAAATCGCGCCGCGCCTTCGGATCGACGCCGGCCGTCGGCTCGTCGAGCAGCAGCAGCTTCGGCTCGTGCAGCAGACAGGCGGCCAGGGCGAGGCGCTGCTTCCAGCCGCCGGAGAGGGTGCCGGCGAGCTGGCCGGCGAAGCTCCCGAGCCCCAGGCGCTCCAGCGTCTTCGCCACCGTGCGCCTTCGCTCCCGGACGCCGTAGATGCGGGCCATGAAGTCGAGATTTTCGACGACGCTGAGATCCTCGTACAGGCTGAAACGCTGCGCCATGTAGCCGATGTGCGGTTTGATCTTTTCCGCTTCGCGCAGGATGTCGTAGCCAAGGCAGGCGCCGCGCCCCGAATCGGGGCGCAGCAGGCCGCAGAGCATGCGGATAAAGGTGGTCTTGCCGCTGCCGTTCGGACCGAGAAACCCGTAGATCTCCCCCCGCCGCACCTGCAGGGAAAGATTCTTCACCACGGTCTTGTCGCCGAAGGACTTGGTCAAATCCTCGACGGCGATAACGGGGGTTTCGGACATTCTCTTTTAATTCCGATAAGAAGGAAAACCCTGAACAAACAATTCCGCAAAGACGCCGGGGACGCAGAGGGGATCAAATACATTGGTTTGGCCGCTGCGGAAAATTGGTGCAAATAAGAAACAATGATCGGGGGCATTTCTTTGCGCCTTTGCGGTAATGAATGCGGGGGTAAATCGCCAGCGATCATTCCGCCCGCACACTCACCGGCTGCCCCGGATGCAGCAGGGTCGCCGCAGCGGCCTCGGGGCGCGCCTCGACCAGATAGACCAGTTTCTCCCGCGTCTCCCGGCTGTAGATGACCGGCGGCGTGTATTCCGCCTGCGGCGAGATGAAATCGATGCGGGCCGGCACCGGCTCGTCGCGGCCATCGAAGGCGATCCGCACCGGCTGCCCGACGGCGAGAGCGCCGACCATGGGCTCGGGGACGAAAAAACGCACAATGCGGTTTTCCGGCGGCAGCAGGGCGACGACGGGCCGGCCGGCCGGGACGAATTCCCCCGCTTCGAAAAAGGTGTCGAACACCAGGCCGGCCACCGGCGCCGGTCGACTCTTCTGCTCCAACGCCCACCGCGCCTGCGCCAGCCGCGCCGCCGCCGCTTCCACCGCCGCCCGCGCCGCCGCGATCCGGTCGGCGCGCGCTCCCAGGCGGGCGGTGGTCAGCTGCGCCCGCAGATCCTTCACCGCCGCCGCGTCGCGCTGCACGGCGGTGCGCGCCCGGTCCAGCTCCTCCGCCGAAACCATCTGCTGCGCAAACAAATCCCGCCGCCGCGTCAGTTCCTGCCGGGAGAGTTCCAGGGCCGCCTGCGCCTGCCGCAGCCGCGCCCCGATCGCCGCCAGTTCACTCGGCCGCTGGCCTTTCTGCAAATCGGCCAGCTGGTTTTTCGTCTGCGCCAGCTCCTGCCGCGCCGCCGCGACGGCGGCCGCTTCCTCCTCCCGCTCCAGGGTGAAAAGCGGATCGCCGGCGGCGACATGCGCGCCGCGCCGCACCGCCAGATCCTCCAGTCGGCCGGCCAGCGGGGCGGCGACCTGCACAAACTCCCCTTCAACGTATCCCTGGTAAACGGGCTCCGGGGACGGCTGGCAGGCGCCAAGGAAGAAAGGGAGCAGGAAGAAAATCAACGACCCGCCACTGTATTTTCGCGCATGACTGTTGTGCATGGGCCACCCGTGTTTAATGAACTTTCGTAGTATAACAGAAATCGGTCGGCCGCCGACGAGATGATACGCTGGAAACACCCCGCCTTTTGCGGTTGCTTCGGTGCTGGGAAAAAGATATTTTTTAACTTTTATTAAACACAGGGCGGCAATTCAGGATGGAGAGCGCGATGAACGATGCGAAAAAACCAGGGATGCGGATCGACCGGTGGCTCAGGGGGGGATTTTTCGCCGGAATCGTGCTGCTGACCCTGCTCGGCTGCCTGGTTCCGGCCGACCGGGGCTGGGCGCAGGGAGCGGGATTGCTGCGGGTCGTCGACGTTCCGGCCGGGTCGGGGCAAAAAAAGACCGCCCCCGCACAGGGGCAGACCTTCACCATCACCGCCATCGAGCCGGACCTCCGCAACCGCAACGTCCATGTGACCTTCTCCCACCCCTGCAACCTGGGGATCGTGCGCAATGCGCTCAAGGTGTTCCCGCCGGCGCAGATGAACTGGTACAACAGCGGCGCCAGCGGCAACACCATCCGTATTTCCGGCGACTTCGAACCCGGCCGGCAATACACTATTTTCCTGCCGGAGCAAACGGCCTGCGCCAATCGCACTTATGCGCCAACGCTCACCACTTTCCGCATCCCCGATCTTGACCCGGCGATCCGGTACGCCGAGCAGGGGTCGGTGATCGAGCGCGACAGCCGGGAGATGCTGCACGCCGGCGTCGTCAATATCGAGGAGCTCGAGTTCGTCGGCCTGCAAATCCCTCCGCTGCTGGTACCGGCCGCCCTGGAGGCGGTGCGCGGCGGCGGGAACTTCGCCGGACAACAAGCGCGGCTGGAGGAGAAACAGCGCGAATTCATCCGCCTGGCCGGCGCCTACGAGGAATTGCGCCCCTTTCTGTACAAGGTGCGGGAAGACCGGCAGCTCTTCTTTCCCGGCGGCGCGGCCAACCGGGAGCACGAATTTTCCCTGCCGCTCAGCTTTCGCCAGCAACCCGAGCGCGGCGCCGTGGAACTGGTCGCCCTGCGCGGCCGGGGATTGGAGCGCACGGTGGAATCCGCCGCGCGGCTGCTGCGCATTACCGATCTCGCCCTGACCTATAAAATTTCGGCGGACGGCCTCCTCGTCTGGGCCACCTCCCTGCACAGCGGCCAGCCGCTGGCCGGCGTCAAGTTGCTCGCCTTCGCCGCCGACGCCCACGCCGTCCCTCTCGGACGCACCGGAACCGACGGTCTGCTGCTGGCGCGCGCCGGCGAGGAGAAACTGCATCTGCCCCTGGCACAGTCGGCAAAGGCGACAACCGCGCCCCTGGCGATCAAGGACATCCGGCTGCTCGTCGCGGCCGGCGAAGGCGACACCACGTATCTGGAAATAGCGCCACGCGGCAACCTCAAGCCCGATTGGCTGCCGCAACCGGCGAAAAAGAGCGGCGACCGGCTGCTGAAGGGGCATCTGTTCACCGAACGGGGGATTTACCGCCCCGGCGACACCGTTCATTTCAAGGGGACGTTGCGTCAGTTCGCCAAGGGGGAAATCACCCCGCCGCCGGGGATCGATCCGGTTTTCGTCCTGTTCAACGCCAAGGGCGAGCAGGTTTTCGAGAAAAAGCTGACCCTCTCCGAATTCGGCACCGCCGCCGATTCCTTCACCCTCAAGCCGTTCTTCCCCCTCGGCGCCTACACCCTGGAGATGCGCTTCGGCGCCGACGACAAGGTCAGCCGCACCTTCCAGGTGCAGGAATTTCGCCCGCCGCGGCATTTCACCGAAATCCGTTTCGAACCGCTGCGGCGCAAAGATCCGTCCTACGTCAATCTCGACCGCGAGGTGGACCTGCTGCAGTGCGAAATCGCCGGAAAATACTATGCGGGCGGGCCGGTCAAGCACGGCAAGGTGCGCTGGAAGGTATACGCCACCGGCACCGGTTTTCCGCACAGCGATTTTCCGACCTTCAAATTCGGCAATTATCTGGAGAGCCGGCATCGCTTGCTGGAGAGCGGCGAATCGATGCTCGATGAGAAGGGGAATCTGACGGTCACCCTGCCGCTGGGCAAGGATGTCGCCGCCGGTCTGTACGGGGTCGAGATGATCGCCACGGTGGTCGATTTCGACGGCCGGGCGGCGGCGCAAACCGCCGTCTACCAGAAAAAGCCCGATTTCCTGGTCGGCATCGGCGTCCATCCAGAGCAGGTCGAGTCCGGCGATCCGCAGGTGCTCAATCTTTTGGTTCTCAACCGCAAGGGGGGCCGGGTGACCGCCGGCGCCCTCGCCGTCGAGGTCCTGCGCAAGGGCTATATCTACATCAAAAAGCGCAACGACAACGGCGACGTGTACTGGAGCTGGGAGGAGGCGTGGAACCGCCAGTACGCCTCCTCCCTGGCGCTGGCAGCCGCCGCCATTCCCTTCGAATTCGACTTCGCCTGGGGCGGGGAGTATCTGCTCAAGTTCACCTACCAGGATCGCGACGGCGCCGCTTACACCTCCAGCACCCGCTACCGGGTCGCGGGGGATTATTACGGCTACGAATACGAAAACCGCAGCCGCGGCTTCGAGAAGCTGTCCATGATTCCCGAGCGCACCGAACTGGCCCCCGGCGACACCCTGCGCCTGTACCTGCATCCGCACCGGCAGCTGGCCCGGGTGCTGCTGAGCATCGAGCGCGACCGGATCATCGAGCACCGGGTGGTGGAGATCGCGCCGGGGCAAAAATACATCGATCTGCCAATGCGCCCCGAATACGTTCCCAATGTCTATATCTCCCTCCTCGGCACCGTGGCGCGGGGCGAATTCCCCGTCCATACCGGCGAATTCGATGACCAGGCGCCGACCTTTCTTTTCGGCGCCGTCAACATCGAGGTGAAGGAGGCGGTCAACCACCTCAAAGTGGCGATCAACCAGGGGGAGGCCACCCTCAAGGCAGAGCCGGGCGCGCAGGTCACGGTGCGCCTCGACGTCACCGACCGGCAGGGGCAGGGGGTGGCAAGCGAGGTGGCCCTGGCGGTGGTCGACGAGAGCGTGCTGGCGCTGACCGGCTTCGCCACCCCGAAGCTCGACGACATCACCCGCTTTCTCGGCCCACTGGCGGTGTTCACCGGCGATCTGCGCAGCGAACTGCTCAAGCAGACCCCTTACGGCTGGATACGCAACGAAGCGCACAGCGGCGGCGACGGTATGGAGAAGAGTCCGGATGCGCCGACGACCAAGGTGCGCAAGGATTTTCGCCCGGTGGCTTATTTCCATCCGTCGCTGCGCACCGACGCCGCCGGCAGGGCCGAGGCCACCTTCACCGTACCCGACACCATGACCACCTACCGCGTCTACGCCGTCGCCGGCGACCGGGGGAGCCAGTTCGCCTCCGAAGAGCGGGAGTTGCTGGCGGTCAAGGACTTCTATCTCGAACCGGGGCTCCCGCGCTTCTTCACCCGCGGCGACGTCTTCCGCTTCGCCATCGGCGCCTTTAACAAGACGGCGCAGGGCGGAGAAGGCACGCTGACCCTCACCGACGATCCCGCCCTGCGTCTGCAGGCGGCGGCGGCTTTCGACCTTCAGGGGTACGACCGCGCACTGCTGCCGGTGCAGGGCCAGGCGCTGAAGGCGCAGACGGCCAGCCTCGGCTTCGCCGGGCGCTTCGGCGACCGGGAGGACAAAGTCGAGATCCAGCTGCCGGTGCATTCGGGGCGCCTGATCTGGGAGGATAACGTGTTCGGCGCCGTCAAGCGCAGCGGCAGCGTCCGCTACAACTTCCCGGCCGGCACGGAGAAAATCTCCTGGAGCGAACTCAATCCCGACGAAGTGCAGGTGCTGCTCACCGTTTCCGGCTCCCCCTTCCTGCGCCTCGGCGAGGGGCTGCGCTATCTGCTGCGTTATCCCTACGGCTGCGTCGAGCAGATCAGTTCCGGCGTGCTGCCGCTGGCCGGCCTGCGCGGGCTGATCCGCGACGGGCTGCTGCCCGGCTTCGATATCGAGCAGACGGACAAATTCCTGCGCTCCGGCATCGACAGCCTCTTCACCATGCAGACCGAAGAGGGGGGTTTTGGCTACTGGCCGGGGCACCGGCGGCCGCACCTGTGGGGCTCGGTCTACGCGACGACCGCCATCACACTGGCGAACCGGGCCGGCATGGACGTCCCCGCCGAACGGCTGGGCAAGGCGGTGCATTATCTCAAGGAGGCCCTCGGCGGCGAAGGGAAGAACGATCCGACCTTCAAGGGGTTTGCCGCCTATCTGCTGGCGCTCAACGGTGCTCTCGACGAACCGCGCTTTCGCGAGATGTACGGACAGATCAAGGATTATCCCCGGCAGAGCGCCTTGCTGCTGCTGATGGCCGGCAAAATTTCCGGCCTGCTGCCACCGTCGGCGCTGCCCGGGCTGACCCGGGCGGCGCTCGATCGGCAATGGCAATGGCTGGAGGAGGACGCCTTCCGCTCCCGCTACCGGGAGCCGGCCATCGCCCTGCTGGCGGCGACGACCCTGCTGCCCGCCGATGACGCCGTCGCCGGCCGCCTGGCGCAGCAGCTTCTGCGCGGCGTCAACCAACAGGGAATCTGGTCCTCCACCAGCGACACCGGCTGGTCGCTGGTCGCCCTCGGCGAATATTTCCGCGGCAAGTCCTTCGCCGCCGACGGGGCGACAGTGCGCCTGCGGGCGGCCGGACAGCCGGAGATGACGGCGACGGTCGGGGCGAACGAGGCCCATACCTTCGCCCTTGATCCCCGCGCCTTTCTGGCCAGCCCGCAGTTCACCCTGGCCACCGGCCAGGATCGGGATCTGCTCTACCAGTTGTCGCTGAAGTTCCCCCGCGTCGATTACGCGGCGACCGGCTACCAGAACGGTTTCCGCCTGCACAAGACGATCGAGAACACCGACGGCGGCAAGGTCATCCGCATCGGCGACGTGGTCAAGGTCACCCTGAACATCGACATCGAAGGGAACGATTTCCGCTATCTGGTGCTGGACGACCCGCTGCCGGCCGGGCTGGTCGCCATCAACAGCGCCCTCAAGACCGAGGAGGCGGTCGGGAAGGGGGGAAACGGTGAAGACGACCAGGACGCCTGGCACTGGAGCGATTGGGATGCCGAAGGCCGCTTTTACCGCTTCGTCCCCAACTTCTTCGAAATCCGCGACGACCGGGTTCTCGCCTTCAAGGACCGCGCCTGGCACGGCAATTACCGGTATTCCTATTACGCCCGCGCCGTCTGCGAAGGGGAGTTCGTGCTGCCGGCGAGCAAGATACAGCTGATGTACGAACCGGCGACGGTAAGCTATACGCCGGTCGACAAGGTGATTATCGAGGGACGCTGATTTGCCGCGCTTTTCCCTGTGCCGCCGCACCTTCTGCCGCCGGGGCGGGATTCTTCTCGCCCTGAGCCTGCTCGGCGCCACCCTGTGGCTGCTGACGGCCAGCCATATCGACAGGATGGATTTGGCTCTGCCGGACGACGCCGTTTTCCACGACCGCGATGGCCGCCTGCTGCGCCATCTCCCGGACGCCGCCGGCGAGCGGCATCTGGCCGTGCCGCTGGCGGCCGTGCCGCCGGCGGTGCGGCAGGCGTTTCTGGCGGCGGAGGACGAACGGTTCTACGATCACGCCGGTTTCGATCTGGCGGCCATCGTCCGGGCGCTGAAAGACAATCTGCACCACGGCCGCATCGTTTCCGGCGCCTCCACCATCACCCAGCAGCTCATCCGCCAGATCCACCCGCGCCAGCGCACCTATCGCGACAAGCTCATCGAAATCGTGCGCGCCGCACGCCTCGAACGGCTTCTCGACAAGGACGAAATTTTCGCGGCCTATCTCAACCGGGTGCCGATGGGGAACAATCTGCGCGGGGTGGAGATCGCCGCCCGCGTCTACTTCGGCAAAGAGGTGGCGGAACTGTCGGTGGCCGAGGGGGCGGTGCTGGCCGCCCTGCCCAAGGCGCCGGGGGAGCTCAATCCCTACGGACCGGGACGACGGCGGCTGCTGCAACGGCAGCAATGGGTTCTTTCGCGTCTGGCGCAAACCGGCGCGCTGTCCGGCGATCAGTTGGCGGCGGCGCGCGACGAGGCGATCGTTTTTGCCGAAGCGGGATTCCCCTTTGCCGCCCCGCATCTGGTCGATCTGCTCATCGCCCGCGCCCCGGCGGGACGCGCCGGCCCACAGCCGACCACCATCGACCTGGGCCTGCAGCAGGAAGCCGAGCGCATTCTCGCCGCCCATGCCGCCCGCCTGGCCTACAAGGGGGCGAGCCAGGCGGCGGCGCTGGTGGTGCACAATCGGACCATGGAGGTGCTCGCCGCCGTCGGCTCCATCGCCTACCGCGCCGAGAACCAAGGCTTCAACAACGGCGCCGCCGCCCTGCGCTCCCCCGGCTCGACCCTCAAGCCGCTGGTTTACGGCCTCGCTCTGGAGGACGGTTTGCCGGCGACCACCCTGCTCGAAGACCTGCTGCGCCGCTATCGCACGCCGGAGGGCGATTACACGCCGGCCAATTACGACCGCCACGAGTACGGGCCGGTCACCATGCGCGTCGCCCTGGCCAACTCCCTCAACATCTCCGCCATCCGCATGCTCGAAGCCGTCGGCCAGGAGCGATTCCACGAATTGCTGCGCCGGGTCGGGCTGATCAACGATCCGGCGAAAGGCGCCGACCATTACGGGCTGGGGCTGGTTTTGGGCAATCCCGAGGTCACCCTGGAGCAGTTGGCGGCGGCGTACGCCATGCTCGCCAACGAGGGCGTGTTCCGCCCCCTGCGCTACGAGCGGCCGGGGACGGCCCCGCCCGCCGGGGAGCGCATTTTCTCCGCCGCGACGGCGTACATCGTCACCGACATCCTTTCCGATCCCTCGGCCCGCCTGATCGCCTTCGGCGCCGGCGAAGCCTTCGACTTCCCCTTCCGGGTCGCCTTCAAGACCGGCACCAGCACCCGCTACCGCGACGCCTGGATCGTCGGCTACAGCGCCGACTACACCGTCGCCGTCTGGGCCGGCAATTTCGCCGGCAACCCGACCTTCGCCCTGAGCGGCGCCGCCGGCGCCGGGCCGATTTTCCGCGACCTGATCAACACGCTCTACCGGGGAAAAGCGCCCGCCGCCAAGCCGCTGCCGGCGCAACTGACGCGGACCGAAGTGTGCGGCATCTCCGGCATGCGGCCGGGGCAATTCTGCCGCTACGTTTCCAGTGAACTCTTCCTGCGCGACAGCGCGCCGGCGGCAACCTGCACCTTTCACCGGCGGCCGGAGCCGGTGCACGAGCTCCCCGCCGCCTACGCCGGATGGGTGGGGGAGCGGCAAGGGCTCGGCCATCGCGGCAGCTATCGCCTGCGTGACCTTACCCTCGATCCGCTCGACGCATGGGGCAGCGGCGAGTTGGCCGGCGGCGGCGCGATCCGGACGAAAAACGCCGCCGCACCACCGGCCGCCGCCCGCGTGACCGCCGCCCCGCCACCGCCCGGGCGCGGACCGGTCACCATCGGCGCCCCGCCGCAGCCGGCGGCCGAAGGCGGCAGTCTGCGCATCCTCTATCCCCTCGCCGCCGACCGCTTCATTCTCGACAATTCCGGCATCGGCCAGCAGGCGATCCGCCTGGAGGCCGAAGTCGACGCCCCCCTCCCTTACATCGACTGGTTCATCGACGGCCAACCCTACCGGCGCGCGCCACCCCCCTACGCCACCCTCTGGCAACCCACCCGCGGCCGGCACCGCATCAGCGCCGCCACGCCGCAGGAGATGGGGGACGCGGTGGAAATTTTCGTTGAATAGGGCGCATGGGCTTGGCCGTAGCGGAAATCAAAAGGAATTCTCATTGACAACGGGTATTTAGGGCGGCTATTTTGCAGACCTGCCGTTGGCTACATCGAGATTCAAAGTCCCGGCGGTTTATATGGCGAGGCTACCCCTGAAAATTTTTCGACGCGCAACAGTTACCGTAACCCGGTGGTCGCGGAGGCGATGAAATCGCTCGGTTTCGTCAATCGATTCGGCTACGGGGTTCAGCGCGCCCAAGCCTTGCTGGCCCAGAATGGCAAATCGCCAGCAAAGCGGGCAGCGCTTTTAACGCATAAAACGGCAACGCCGGCTGCGGAAAATCCGAAACGGGGCCGCCGATCTGCCAGAGTGGTGTTCGATCTGCTGAGAGGGTAAAGGCGAAAATCCGGCAGCTCCTTGACTCCCCTGCATGGCCCGGTCAGAATACCCGCCAACTCGCAAAAGCAAAGCGGACCCTCTCGATGCTCTACACCCCCGCCTTCTGGGCCATGGCCGTGGCCAACCTCTGCCACACGGCCAGTTTCAGCGCGTTCTTCTTGCTGCCCCTCTTTGTCCTCGATCGCGGCGGCGATCAGGGGGACGTCGGCGTGGTCATGGGTGTGTTTGCCCTGGCTTCGGCCGCCTGCCGCCCCTGGGTGGCGGCGATGATCGACCATGTCGGCCGCAAGCGCAGCTACACCATCGGCAGCATCCTCATGGTCGCCGCGCCGCTGCTTTATCCCGCCATTCCCGCCCCTCTGGACTCCGGGTATCCGCTGCTGTTGCTGCTTCGGGCCGGGCACGGCATCGGCCTGGCCATCTGCTTTACCGCCGTCTTCACCTTTATGGCCGACATCCTGCCGCAGGATCGGCTCAACGAAGGGATCGGCATGTTCGGCATCTCCGGCCTGCTCGGGGCCGCCCTTGGCCCGGCGCTCGCCGAAGCCACGCTGCAGCGGTTCGACTTTCTCGGCCTGTTCCTCAGCGGCAGCGCCCTGGCGGCCATCGCCCTGCTGGTGCATCAGCCTCTGCGGGAAAGTCGGCGGGCAGGAGAACAGCGGGCGGAAGGGAACTTTTTCAATCTGCTCAAGCAGCCGAAATTCCGGGTGGTGGGGCTGCTGGCGCTGCTGTTCGGTTTCGGCGTGGCGACAACCAGCAGCTTTGTCGCGCCCCTGGCGGAATCGCGCGGCCTCGGGTTTATCTCAATATACTTTTTCTGCTATTCGGGCGGCGCCATCGCCGTTCGCCTGACCGGCGGGTGGGCCGACCGTCTCGGCGAGCATCGCGTCCTGCCCTACAGCATCCTTCTCTACATGACGGGGATCCTCCTGCTGCCCCTCGCCTACAGCCAGCCCCTGCTCTGGGGGGCCGGGGTGCTCTCCGGCATCGGCCATGGCCTGCTCTTTCCCCTGCTGAACACCATGGCCGTGCGCCATGAGCCGGCGGGGACCCGCGGCAAAGCGACCGGCATCTTCACCGGCGGCCTCGACACGGGAATTTTTGCCGGCTCGCTGCTGCTCGGCACTATCGGCGACCGGTTCGGCCTCAATGTCCTGTTCCTTTGCGCCGGAGTGGGAATGGCCGGCGGCCTGGCCTTCTTTCGTGTCCATCGCCATCGCGCCGGAGCGCCATGACGCTCGCCTCAGCGCCGCATGCATGTCGGGCGAAGTTAATTATTACTTTCCCGAATTAAGGTGATAAACTGCGCTATCTGTATGCATTCAGACGCATTTTTTCCTCTGGCGGAGGATTCCGGCTCTTGCAAGGACTTACCCCATGAAATTGTTACTGGTGTTTTTTCTGCTCGTTGCTTTCCCCCTGTCCAGCCTGGCCGGCGATTACCAGGGAAACTGTTCTGTCACATTTCAGGGAAGTTCGACCCTGCACGATTTCAATGGCGCCGGGAGTTGTCAACCCTTTGTCGTCGGCGAGATCGACGGGGTGCTGAAGATACCGGCAATCAGCGTGCCGGTCGCCGGCCTGGATACGGACAATGCCCGGCGGGATAAGAAAATGCGGGCGATGTTCGACGGCGAAAATTTTCCGCTGATCACCGGCATTGGCGGGCCGGTGGATCTTGCCTCTTTGGCAAACGGCGCAGGTTCCCTCGCCTTGACCTTGCAAATCCGCGGCATCGACCGCGCGGTCACGGCAACGGTGGACAACGTGGTGAAAACCGACGGCACAATAACCGCCGACCTGGCTTTTCCCGTCTCCCTGGCCAATTACCGACTGGAACCGCCCTCGGTTCTCGGCATCATCAGCGTCGACGATCAGGTGAATGTCGCATTGAATATTGCTTTGACGGCCATCGAGTAGGCCGCCATGACGAAATACGCGAGCCAACCCGCTGCGCCGGTCTGGATCCACCAGGTGGCGACCGCCGTCCCCCGACACCGATACCAGCAAGCCGATATCGGCCAACGCATGCTGGCGTGGACCCGCGACGGGCAAAAGAGGCGGCTGACCCGGATGCTTTACCGAAGTTCCGGGATCGATACGCGCCACAGCGTCATCCCCGATCTGGGCGCAAACTTTTTTATTCCCCGCGAAGATGGCTCTTTCCGGCAGCCGAGTACGGCCGAACGCAACGATATGTATATCCGGGAGGGGAAAAAGCTGGCGGTCGATCTTGGTCGCAAACTGCTGGCGGCCGCCCCCGAATTCGCCCCGGCCGAGATCACCCACGTCGTCACCGCGTCCTGCACCGGATTTTGCAATCCGGGGATCGATTATTTCCTCTGCCGCCAATTGGGGCTGGCCGAAAACGTCCAGCGCTTTCACCTCGGCTTCATGGGGTGTTATGCAGCCTTTCCCGGGTTGAACATGGCGGCGCAGTTTTGCCGGGCGAATCCGGCGGCCGTGGTGCTGGTCATGTGCCTGGAGCTGTGCAGCCTGCATCTGCAACTCGACGGCAGCGAGGATACGGTGCTGGCCAATTCTCTGTTCGCCGACGGCGCCGGCGCGGTCCTGGTCAGCGCCCGGCGGCCGCAACCGGGAACGGCCACCTACCGGCTCGACGACTTCGCTTCGGCGCTGATCCCGAGTGGCGAAGAGGCGATGGCCTGGAGCATCGGCGACCGCGGCTTCGATATCTCCCTGTCGAGCTATGTGCCGAAAATCATCGGCGCCGGTATTTTCGAGCTTCTGCAGCCGCTCCTCGGCCGCAATGGCTTGACCATTGGGGATATTGGCCGTTGGGCCATCCATCCCGGCGGCAAATCGATCGTCGACAAGATCGCCAAGAGTCTGGAGCTGTCCGCCGAACAGGTAATGCCCTCCCGCCAGGTGCTGCGCAAGGCCGGCAACATGAGCAGCGCGACAATTTTTTTCGTCCTTGCGAAAACGCTGGCGCAGCCGGCGGCAACCGGCCCCGAGAAAGTCTGCGCCATGGCTTTCGGCCCCGGACTGACGGTGGAAATGGCCCTGTTGCAGATAGACCGTGGGGAGGGACTCTGATGGGCCGCTGGAAGGGTCCCCTGGGGATCGGCGAACGGATTGACAGCCCCGATAAGAAGAGAAAATTCAATGAGCTGCATTTTACCGCAGCGGCAAGCCGCTACGATCTGGCCACCCGGGCCATGTCCCTCGGCCGCGATCAAGCGTGGAAAAAATACCTGATTGCGAGCCTGCCGGAGGTGGCGGCGCCGGTCTGCGTCGATCTCGCCTGCGGCACAGGAGATATTGCTTTCCTGCTGGCCGAGCGGTTCCCCGAAGGGCGGATAACCGGCATCGACCTGACCGAGGCCATGGTGCGCCATGCCAACGGGCGCAATCGCTGCGCCAATGTCTCCTTTCTTTGCCGAGACATGGCCGAGACGAATTTCGACGATGCGCGTATCGATATCGTCACCGGCGGTTACGCGTTGCGCAATGCTCCCGACCTGCAACAGTGCCTGCGGGAGGTCCACCGCATTTTGAAACCGGGGGGGTGCGCCGCCTTTCTCGATTTCTCAAAAGCAAGCCGGCCGTTGCCGCAAAAGGGGCAATATTGGCTCCTCAAAGGCTGGTGCGGCCTCTGGGGAACTTTGCTGCACGCCAATCCGACGATTCACGCCTATATCGCCGACAGCCTGCGGCAGTTTCCGACGCGGGACGACTACCATCGACTGGCGCGGCAAACCGGCTTCACCCTCGTCTCCAGCAAACTCTTTTATTTCGGCATGCTGGAGCTTCTGGTGCTGCGCAAATAATCAGCTGTTCGTAATCCGCCCAGTCTTTCCCACCGACCACATTTGCGCAGTTTTCTTGCTGGTTATTGTGCTACAATCCCCAGTGCCTCCCGCGCGGCGACCGCAGGGTCGGCTGTTTATCATCCTAAAATAGAACGGGATTTCCAGCATGAAACATACCGAAGCGCTAAGAATACTCGCGTGCTGCGCCTTTGCCGGCGCCCTGCTCGGCGCCTGCTCGCCGGAGGAAGCCAAGGGTCCGGCAAGCCGGCCGCCGGTGCCGGTGGTGGTCGCGACCGCCGGCAGCAAAACGGTGCCGGTGCAGCTGCGGGCGGTCGGCAACGTCAAGGCGCGCCGGACGGTGGCGGTGAAGTCGCGGGTCGGCGGGGAGCTGGCGCGGGTGCTGTTTCGCGAAGGGGATGAGATAAAGGCGGGCGACGTGCTCTTCACTATCGATCCCCGGCCGTTTCGCACCGCGCTGGAGCAGGCCGAGGCGATGCTGGCCAGAAACCTGGCGCAGCAGGAAAACGCCCGGGAGGAGATGCGCCGCTACGAGGGCCTGGTTGCTCAGGGGTTCGTGTCCCGGCAGGAATACGACAAGGTGCGCACCGAGGCCGTCTCCTTCGCCGGGGCGGTGCGCGCCGACCGGGCGGCGGTGGAAGAGGCCCGCCTGCAGCTGGAATACTGCACCATCCGCTCCCCCATCGCCGGTCGCCTCGGCGCGCTGCTGGTCAACGAGGGGAACCTGGTCAAGGCGAACGACGACAACCCGCTGGTGGTCATCCACCAGATAGCGCCGATCGATGTCGTCTTTTCCCTGTCGGAAAAATACCTGCCGCAGATCCGGCAGGCGCTGGCCGCCGGCGCGCTGCCGCTGACCGCGGCCAGCCCGGAAGGGGGCGAGACGCCGGTGGCGGGAACGGTGAGCTTTCTCGACAACGCCGTCGACAGCAGCACCGGCACCATCGCGCTCAAGGGGAGCTTCGCCAACGCCGACCGGCGGCTCTGGCCCGGGGAATTCGTCCAGGTGGTGCTGACCCTGCGCGAGTTGCCGCAGGCGACGGTTATCCCCACCCGCGCGTTGCAGGCCGGCCAGCAGGGGAGCTACATCTTCGTCGTCACGGACGACAACGGCGCCGAGGTGCGACCGGTCGCCACCGGCATCGCCTACGGCGAGGAGACGGTCATCAGCCAGGGGCTGCGCCCCGGCGAAACGGTGGTCGTCGAAGGACAGCAGCGCCTCGCCCCCGGCGCCAGGGTGTCGATCAAGGAGCCGGCTGCGCAGACGGCGGCCGGTGAAAGTCCGCGCTCATGAACATTTCCGAGATCTTCATCCGCCGGCCGGTGATGACCAGCCTGGTCATGCTGGCGATCATGATCTTCGGCGTCTTCGCCTACCGGCTGCTGCCGGTGAACGACCTGCCGAGCATCGACTTCCCGACCATCCAGGTGCGCGCCAATCTGCCCGGCGCCAGCCCGGAAACGATGGCCAGCGCCGTCGCCACCCCCCTGGAACGCCAGCTCTCGACCATCGCCGGCATCGAGTCGATGAGTTCGACCAACGGCCAGGGCTCCTCGATCATCACCCTGCAGTTCGCCCTCGACCGGGACATCGACGCCGCCGCCCAGGACGTGCAGTCGGCGATCTCGCAGGCGGCGCGCCAGCTGCCGCAGGACATGCCGAGCCCGCCGTCGATGCGCAAGGTCAACCCGGCCGACTCGCCGGTGCTCTATCTCGCCCTGAGTTCGACGACCCTGCCGCTGGCCGAGATCAACGAATTCGCCGACACCGTCATCGCCCCGCGCATCTCGATGATCAGCGGCGTCGCCCAGGTGATGGTTTACGGCTCGCAGAAATACGCGGTGCGCGTGCAGCTCGATCCGCAGGCGCTGGTCAGCCGACAGATCGGCCTGGACGAGGTCGCCCGGGCGCTGGCGAGCGGCAACGTCAACCTGCCGACGGGGGGGCTGCAGGGGGCGAGCCAGGCCTTCACCATCCAGGCCAGCGGGCAGCTCTACAACGCCGAGGCCTTCCGGCCGCTGGTCGTCGCCTATCGCGACGGCGCGCCGGTGCGCCTCGCCGACATCGCCACCGTCAGCGACAGCGTCGAGAACGACAAGGTGGCCGCCTGGTTCAATAGCGGCGGCCAATCGACGCGGGCCATCGTCCTCGCCATCCAGCGCCAGCCCGGCACCAACACCATCGAGGTGGTGAACGGCATCAAAGCGCAGATCCCGAGCTTTCGCCAGCAGCTTCCCGGCGCGGTGGAGCTGCACACCCTGTTCGATCGCTCCACCTCCATCCGCGAGTCGGTGGCGGAGGTCAAGTTCACCCTGGTGCTGACCATCGCCCTGGTCATTCTCGTTATCTTCCTCTTCCTGCGCAATCTCTCGGCCACCATCATTCCCAGCCTGGCGCTGCCGCTCTCCATCGTCGGCACCTTCGCCGCCATGTACCTGTTCGGCTTCTCGGTGAACAACATCACCCTGATGGCCCTGACCCTGTCGGTCGGCTTTGTCGTCGACGACGCCATCGTCATGCTGGAGAACATCGTCCGCCACATAGAGAAGGGGGAAAAGCCGCTGGAGGCGGCCTTCCGCGGCTCGAAGGAGATCGCCTTCACCATCGTCTCGATGACCATTTCCCTGGTGGCGGTGTTCATCCCGGTGCTGTTCATGGCCGGCATGCTCGGGCGCATCCTGCACGAGTTCGCCGTCACCATCGCCGTCGCCATCCTCATCTCCGGCTTCGTTTCGCTGACCCTGACGCCGATGCTCGCCAGCCGCTTCCTGCAACCGCACGCCGCTCGGCGCCACGGACGGCTGTACAACGCCATGGAGCGCTTCTTCGACAACTGGCTGCGCCTCTACGAGACGACCCTGCGCTGGGTGCTGCGCTACCGCATGGCGACGCTGCTGCTGACCCTGGCGCTGACCGCAGCCACCGGCTGGCTCTTCACCCGCATGCCGACCGGCCTTTTCCCCCCCGACGACATCGGCGCCATCCGCGCCTTCACCGAGGGGGCGCAGGGCGCCAGCTTCGAGGAGATGAAGCGCAACCAGCAGCAACTGGCGCGCATCGTCGGCCAGGACCCGGACGTCGAGGCCTTCATGTCGTCGGTCGGCGCCGGCGGCTCGCGCGTCGGCTCGAACAGCGGCTTCATGTTCCTGCAGCTGAAACCGCGCCATGAGCGTCAGGCGAGCGCCGACGAAATCATCCAGCGCCTGCGACCGCAGGTGATGACGATCCCGGGGATCAAGATGTTTCTGCAGAATCCGCCGCCGATCCGTCTCGAATCGACCTCCTCCAAGGCGCAATACCAGTTCGTTCTGCAGAGTCCCGACTCGGCGGAGTTGTACGCCCATGCCGCCGAGTTCGAGATGAAGCTGCGCGAACTGCCGCTGCTGCAGGACGTGACCAGCGATCTGGAGATCAAGAATCCGCAGCTCAACCTGGAAATCGACCGCGACCGGGCGGCGGCCCTCGGGGTCACCGCCGAGCAGATCGAGAACACCCTGTACGCCGCCTTCGGCGCCCGGCAGGTGACGACGATCTACTCGCCGACCAATCAGTACAAGGTGATCATGGAGCTCGATCCCCGCTATCAGGAGGATCCCTCGGCCCTTGCCATGCTCTACGTGCGCTCGGCCGCCGGCAAGCTCGTCCCCCTCTCCTCCCTGGTCACCCCTTCAAGGGGGCTGGGGCCGCTGTCCGTCAACCATGTCGGACAGATCACCGGCGTGACGATCTCCTTCAATCTCAAGCCGGAGGCGCCGCTGGGCACGGCGATGGCCGCCATCGAGCAGGAGGCGAGCGCCCTGCCGGCCTCGATCGGCACCGGCTTCCGGGGGGCGGCGCAGGTCTATCAGGCCTCCACCAAAGGGCTGGCGTGGCTGCTCATTCTGTCCATTGTCGTCATCTACATCGTCCTCGGCATTCTCTACGAGAGCTACATCCACCCGCTGACCATCCTCTCCGGCCTGCCGGCGGCCGGCTTCGGCGCGCTGATCACCCTGCTCGCCTTCGGCAAGGATCTGAACCTCTACGCTTTCGTCGGCATCATCATGCTGGTGGGAATCGTCAAGAAAAACGCCATCATGATGATCGACTTCGCCCTCGAAGCACAGCGCCGCGACGGCAAGTCCCCCCTCGACGCCATTTTCGAAGGATGCCTGGTGCGTTTCCGGCCGATCATGATGACCACCATGGCCGCCCTGATGGGCACCCTGCCCATCGCCGTCGGCATCGGCGCCGGCGCCGAATCGCGCCGCCCCCTCGGCCTGGCGGTGGTCGGCGGCCTGCTGGTGTCGCAGCTGCTCACTCTCTACATCACGCCGGTGATCTACTACTACATGGACCGCCTGCAGACGAAGGCCCGGCGCCTCCGTTCCCGGCGGCCGAGCGAACCGCTGCCGGCGGTGACGGCCGAGGAACTGAAGTCGCGGCCGGGATAAAGGGTACACGATGAACGAAGAAGAAATTATCGACGGACTGAAGACAATCTGCTATTGCAAGGGGATACCGAAGAAGATCTTCAAACGCCACATGGCGGCGGGGGTAAAAACGCTGGCGGGATTGCGCCTGGCCACCGGCGCCGGCAGCGGCAGCTGCCGGGGGCGGCGCTGCACGCCGCGGATTCTGGAACTGCTGGCGCAAGGGCGCAATACCGAACTTCTCGACCAGGCATCGAGCGTTCCGCCGAAAGACTTGCGGCACTAGAGAATTAAGCCGGCCGCTCCCCGGAACACCCTTTTTTTGCGCAAGGATTTGCATTGTATGTCCGAATTTTTTTGTCTGCCCTTTTCCACTCATCCGCTGCGCGACAACCTCTACGATGAGCTGCACGCCCGTCCGTTCCAGGTCATCGGCTCGCCGCACCAGATCACCCATCTCGCCTTCAAGGCGCAGCCGGCCGAGTTGGACGAGGCGTTTCGCCTGCTTTGCGATCTGTGCCGCCGCTACGATGCCGCCATCCCCGCCGCGGAGACTGTCTCCTATCAGCGGGATTTCGGCGAGTTCACCGTCCGCTGGGAAAAACACCTGGAGTTTTACGCCCTCACCTTCAAGCGCCCGCAGGGGACGAAAGAGCCGTTTCGCCACCGCGTTCTCGACCTGGCGCCGGGCGACTGGCTGGCGCAGCTCCCCGGCCAGGCGGTCGCCGCCTTTCACATGGTCATCGACGACGGAGAAGTGGCCACCGATTCCGACAGCCTGATGCCGTTTTTCGAGGGCCAGCGCCTGATCCTCAGCGAACCGAAGGAGGGCAAGGTCTTTCTGGCGACCGCCTTCAAACTGCACAGCGACGGTTTCGGCCGCTTCTTCCTCCAGAACCGGGGCATCTCCGACTACCAGATGGGGCGGCTCATCCAGCGGATCATCGAACTGGAGACCTACCGGCTGCTGGCCCAGCTCTCCATCCCCCTGGCCAAGCGCCTTTCCCCCGCCCTCAACCAGATGGACCAGCAACTCGCCGAGATGCTGGCCAAGGTTCCCGAAATGGATACCGACGACGGCGAGCGGACGATGCTCAAAAACCTCTCCGTCCTTTCGGCGCGCCTGGAGTCGTACCGGGCCGAAACCAATTACCGCTTTTCCGCCACTCGCGCCTATCACGCCCTGGTCATCACCCGCCTGCAGAACGTCCAGGAACGGCCGGTGGACGGTTTCATGACCACCTCCGAATTCATGACCCGCCGGCTGACCCCGGGGATGCGCACCTGCGAGTCGGTGCAGAACTGGATGGAGGATCTCTCCCGCCGGATCGAGCGCGCCGGGGACATGCTGCGCACCCGGGTCAATCTCACCCTGCAGGAGCAGAACAAAAGCCTGCTCGCGGCCATGAACCGCCGCAGCCGGCTGCAATTCCGCATGCAGGAGACGGTGGAGGGGCTCTCGGTGGCCGCCATCAGCTACTATCTGGTGGGGCTGCTCGGCTATTTTCTCGGCGGGTTACCCTTGAAAGCGCTCGGGCTGGAAAAAACGCTGGTCATGGCCCTGCTGGTGCCGCTGGTCCTGGGAGCGGTCTGGTGGATGACCCAACGCATCAAGCACCGACTCATCAAGGAACCGGCTCCGGGGGAGGGATAAAAGAGGAGGGAATATGCGGCAGCGGGCGCGACTTAGCGCCGCGCCTTGCCGCTGAGCCGATCTATGGTGATTTTCATCACTTTGGTGACCTTGTCCTTTTGCTCGATATACACTTTCCCTTCTTCGATGTAGTCCGGGGAATACTTTTCCAAAAGCCACACCAGGGCGTTCCGCCGCTCCTCCCCCCGCACCTCCGAGACAACGCCGAAAGCAACCGCGCTTTCGTACTCGGTGGCGAACTTATCGGGAAGAAGCCGGGTTTTGCCGACGACGCAGAAGGAAACTTTGGGGTTGTCGTCCATATTTTCGATTTTATGGCCATCGACGGCGCAGTGGAAATACAGGCAGTTGTCCTTGAATGCGTAACTCAAAGGCAGGCCGTATGGCTGCCCGTCCGGCCCTGCGGTAGACAAAATCCCGAACTCACCGGCCTCAAGCAACGCTTTGGCCGCATGGCCCGGAATCTCTCTGTCTTTCCTTCTCATTTCCCTCATCTTCACCTCAAATAAAATTTCGGCCCACTCTTGGCGCATGGCCGGCGCCCAATGTATAGGACAATGCGGCGCAGGGTCAACGCCACTTTGCGGCCCGGCCAGTTCCGGCGGGCGTCCTTGCAAGACGCTCCCGATGCGATAGGCTCACCGTACCCATTCACAACGGAGGCGAGCATGAAAAACATCGCAATCGGCGGCATCCTGGCCCTTCTTCTGGCACTGGCGGCTTCCTCCGCCTTGGCGCAGCAGGGCATGATGAGGCAACAGGGCGGCATGGCAGCGGACGGAAAGTGCCCGTATTGCCCCCGGCAGATGGACGGCGGCATGGGTATGAGGTCGGGGTCCATGAAAGGCGAAATGCATGAAATGATGATGGGCGGCATGGGGATGATGAAGGGGATGGGGCCCTCTTTTTACCTGGATATGCAAGACCGGCTCGGCCTCAGCCCGGAGCAGGCCCAGCAGCTGCGAAACATCCGGCGCGATTTCCGCAGGGATTTCATCCGCCGTTCCGCCGACCTGAAAATCGCCATGCTCGATCTCGGCGAAGCGTTTCAGGGGGACTGGAGCATCGAGCAGGTGGAAAAGCAGCTGCGGCAGATGCAGCAGCAACGCACCGATCTTATGGTGCAGTACCTGAAGGCCCGCAAGCAGGCCGAGCAAATTCTGAATGAGGAGCAGCGGCAGATGCTGCGGCGGGACATGGAGCAGGAAAGCAGCATGTAGATTCCAACGCCGTGACCGCGGACGACATGGAAGAGCGCTTGGCGAGGAGGGGGGGCGCACCGTCCTACAGCGGCAGAGTAAAACGGAATACGCTGCCGCCGCCGGGGCGACTCTCGGCCCAGATCTTCCCTCCCATCAGTTCCACCAGTCGCTTGCTTATCGCCAGACCTAGGCCGGTGCCGCCATGGCGACGGGTGCTTGACGCATCGGCCTGGGAAAAGATTTCGAACAGGAGTTCCATTTGCGCTGCGGGAATACCGATGCCCGTGTCCTCGACCGAGAAGACAAGTAGATGGTCGTCGCAGTTGACGTGCACGTCGATAACCCCGGCTTCGGTGAACTTGACGGCATTGCCGAGGAGGTTGAGCAGGACCTGCCGCAGCCGTTGCGCATCTCCCCGTACCGTTTCCGGTATTTCCGGACCGATGTTCAGCTGAATGTCGAGATTTTTCTCCCGCGCCCGGCCGATCGTTTCGTTGACAGCGTTTTCGATGCAGTCGCGCAGGGCGAAAGGCTGCCAGTGGATTTCCATCTCGTGCCTTTCCAGAAGCGAGATATCCAGCAGGTCCTCGATAATGGCCAGCAATTGCTCCGCCGCAGCGGCGCTGATGTCGAAGAGATGGTTGCGTTGCGGAGGATCTTCCTGCTGCAGGATTTCCAGAGCTGCGACGATAACCGTCATCGGCGTGCGCAGCTCGTGGCTGATATTGGCCATGACTTCGTCCTTGATGCGGTTGGCGACCCGCAGATCTTCCAGCGCCCGCAGCAGCTCCCGTTCCATTTTCTTCCATTCGGTGATGTTGAGGTCGACGCCGGCCCAGCGGACGGGGCGGCCATGGTCATCTCTCAGTATCCGGCCGAGGGAGAGAATCCAGCGCCATTGGCCGTCTCGATGGCAAACGCGGTATTCCACCTCATACTGTTCGCTCGCGCCGGCGAGATACTGCCGGGCAGCCGTCAGCACCCGTGGGCGGTCGTCCGGGTGGATGCGCGCGTGCCAGGCGGCAATCGAATCGGGGAACTCCGCCGCCGCAAATCCGATCACCGCCTTCAATTCCGGGCTGAGGTAAATTTGGTCGGAAATTTCGTTCGGCGCCTGCGGATTCATGTGCACATGCCAGACCCCCCCGCGAACCGCTCTCAGGGCCAAATCCAGCCGTTCCCGCACCTCGGCCAGGGCTGCCGCCGCCTCCTTGCTGGAAGTGATATCCTCGACCACGCTAATGTAATAGAGTGGCGTCCCCTGTTCGCTGCGTTGCAGGCTGACGGTCAGATTTCCCCAGATGATCCGCCCATCGCCGCGGATGTAGCGCTTCTCCCGCTTCATATGGCCGACCTCGCCCGCCAACAGCTTGGCCATCATATCGAGATCCCCCGGCACATCTTCGCTATGGGTAATCTCCCTGAACGTTTTTTGCCGCAGGGCGGAGTCGGCATAGCCGACGATTTCGCAAAATTTACGATTCGTCCGCAAAAAACGGCCGTCCAGATCGACATGGGCGATACCGACGGCGGCATTTTCGAAGGTGCCGCGAAAGCGCTCCTCGCTCTCGCGCAGGGCTTGCTCGGCCTCTTTGAGCTCGGTAATGTCCATCGTCGTTCCGATCAGGCGGTACGCCTTTTTTTGGTCGGCGCCGGTAAAGATGGACTGGGCATGGGCAAGCAGCCAGCGAACCTTGCCGTCCGGCAACGGCACCCGAAGTTCTTCTTTGAAGTGGCTCTCGGTCTCCTTGAAAGTCGTTTGCTCCAGGTCATGCGCCAGTTTCAGGCGGTCATCGGGGTGGAGCAGGGACAGAAAATGCTCGTAAGGCAATTCTTCCGCTTCGGTGCCGAACATGGCGCGACATTTCTCGCCAAGGTAGAAATGTTTCGAGATGAAATCGTGTTCCCAGGTGCCGAGATGGGCCGAGTCGAGGGCCAGCCGGTATTCGCTGATGGTGCGCAGGGTGCGCTTGGCCAGCCGGAGTTGGTTGATGTCCTGCCAGACGACGATCCCGCCGGTAATTCGCCCCTCGGGGTCACGAATCGGGCCGGCATTGCAGATGATGCTGATTTCCCGGCCATCGGGCTGGATCAGGAGCCATTCTTCGTTATGCACCACTTCGCCAGTCCGGATGGCCCTGACCAAGGGGAGGTTTTCGAAGAGCGCCGGGGCGCCGTTCAGGGTAAACATGTTCAAGGCCCCCACATCGCGGGCCGGTTCCAGGGCGGAAAGATCGTTCGGCAGCTTTCCCAGCATTTTCCCGCCGTAATTGCTGACCTTGCGGATCCGAACGTCCGGGGCGTCGGCGATGGCAATCCCTTCCGGGACATGTTCCATCAACGCCTCCAGCTTCCAGCGCGCCTCTTCGGCCTCTCGCAGGCGCTCGAGCAGTGCACACCGCTCCTCTTCCAGCTGCCGGACGCGCTCTGCCAACCCGGCCGCCGTCCCTTTCGAATCTGCCATGGAGCCTGCCTTTTTACAAAATGAGTTCTTCAACACTATACAGAAAAAACCGGAATGCGTCTTTTTGGGCCACGCCGATCAATCCCTGAGCTTTTTCGGCAGGCACAGATTGCGTCCCTGACGGACTTTGTCGCCGCAGTTGGCACAGACATATCTCGCATCCTTGCGCAGCGCGTTCAGCTCGGCGCGCGCGAGACGTTTTGCCAGCTCGCACAGATGCTGGTGATGCTCTTCGGGATGGGTACAGGATTTCTCTTTCGGCATTCACTTTTCCTGCCAGACAGAAGGGGGTGGCGGCGCGTTCTGCGGCAAAGATAGCATGCTGTCGCATTTGCGCATCCAGGGCGCATGATTCTCCCGCGTTTTAAAAAAAATGAGGATTGAAGAACGGGCGCAACTACAGCTATGATGGGCAAATTTCTCTCACGAGGTCATTTCCCTCATGCTTTGCCGGACCGTCGCTGCCCTGCTGTTGTCCCTTTTGCTCCCGGGAAACCTGTTGACTGCCGAGACGAATTGCGGTAAATACTTGGGGCTTACGCTATTAGCCACCCTAGCTCAGCTGGTAGAGCAACTGAGCCAAATAAAATCACATCGCCGCCGGAATAACCGGCGGCGATTTTTGTTTTAGGGTCAGAGAACGTAGAGTGGTTTGCGGCCGGGGCCGGTG